>Ga0208125_101265_pt1 | contig 9716 bp, 9 predicted proteins | sample LakWasM128_HOW14_2_FD_183938 | JGI IMG/M metagenome (GOLD analysis project Ga0208125, IMG submission 183938) | Freshwater sediment methanotrophic microbial communities from Lake Washington under simulated oxygen tension - Sediment Metagenome... | ecosystem: Environmental > Aquatic > Freshwater >... | reverse complement strand
TGCAAAAACGAATGACTGGCAGCTTGATATTGCTGAGTTTTCTGGGTTTAGGCGCTGTTTTATTAGCACCCAAAGCACATGCTTATGAGGTGGTTAAGGCAAATTCAAATTTGTTTGAAGAAAAATATGTCGAGCAAAATGATCATCAACTTAAATCACTCAATGCTTCACCTGATACCACTTTAGAAATAGGTGAAAATCAAGAAGCAGATACTACCCGTATGCTAGAAAACGGCTATGACATGATGGGAACTTCTGAATTTGTTTCTACAAAAGTACCAGCAGAGTTAGCTAGAGTTTATGGAAAGAAAATTAAAGCTGATACCGTTTTGGTTTTTGATAAACCTACCTCGCTAACCACCAATATGGTGAATATGGATGGCACGGAAACTGGCGATAAAATGATTAAAGAAGTTAATGAAGAGAATGCTAAAAATGAGAAAACCATTCATTACGCCAGTTATTGGGCAAAGCTGCCTATGCCTTTACTTGGCGTGCATGTCATTAAATTGGTAAAAGCGTCTGCTAATCCAAGTGAAGAGGGTGTTGCGCAACCTGGTTTAAAAATTATAGCTGTAATCAAAGACTCGCCAGCTGCTAAAGCTAAAATTGCAACTGGTGATACATTACTTAAAATAGGTGATGTGGCGCTTGAGAAGGCCGATGACTTATTTGGAGCGGTGAAACGCTATCAAGGTCAAACCGTAGATGTTGTATTCCATCATGGTGATGAGGATGTTAAAACTACAGTTGCTTTGAATTCACGCAAATAGCAGCAAGCTCAATGTGCATTGCTAGGTTTAAGGTTCGAATAAACCTAGCAATTTTTTAGTGCATGATATTGTATTGCAATATATAAGTAGCATTGCCTGCGAAATAGCCGATTAAGGCCAGCCAGCTTATCTTCTTAAGATACCAGCCAAATTGTATTTTCTCTAAACCCATTGCTGCAACGCCAGCCGCTGACCCTATGATTAAAATTGAGCCGCCAGTACCAGCACAGTAAGCAATAAACTCCCATAAAAAGCTATCTGGCGGGTAGCTAGTTAGGTCATACATACCGATTGAGGCCGCGACTAAGGGGACGTTATCCACAATAGCACTGAGCAGGCCTATGATGGTGACGATAATGCCCTGACGACCAACATGTTGATCTAAGTATGTAGCTAGAGCGTTGAGAATGTGACTGTGTTCTAGCGTCGCAACTGCAAGTAATATGCCGACAAAAAATACGATGGAGCTCATGTCAATCCGCATTAGTGCATGCACTAGGGATAGATGTTGCTTTTCCTGGTCGTCTTTATTCCTATGTAGTAAGTCACCAATTAGCCAAAGAAAGCCTAAACCAAAGAGAATTCCCATAAATGGCGGCAGATGCGTGAAGGTTTTAAATGCTGGGACTAATACCAACACGCCTAAACCCATAAAAAATATTACATTACGCTCGAACTCATCGGATTGTATAGTGGTGGAGTTTTCTGACTTAAGGGGTGATGTGACGGCTTTCCCTCTAAGCGAGTAGCTTAATATGAAGAGTGGCACGACCAGATTGACTAAGGAGGCTAAGAAAAGCCCTTTGACGATGGATGCTGCAGTGATTTGCCCGCCTATCCAAAGCATGGTTGTGGTGACATCGCCGATAGGCGACCATGCACCACCAGCATTGGCTGCGATGACTACCATGGATGCAAATAAAAGGCGGTCTTCTTGCTTGTCCAAGAGCTTTTTCATGAGTGAAATCATGACGATGGTCGTGGTTAGATTATCTAATATTGCGCTTAAAAAGAAAGTCACAAAGCCAATAAGCCACATTAAACTCGATAACTTAGTGGTCTTAATGCGGGACGTAATCACTTCAAATCCATTATGAGCGTCTATTACTTCAACGATTGTCATTGCGCCAATCAAGAAGAATACTATTTGTGCGGTGGATGCAACTGACTCGTTGAGTTGTTGATTCACTTGCGCGTCATTATTACTCAAAACTGCGTAAACAGTCCAAAGCAAACCTGCGCCAAGTAATGCCGAAGCCGATTTGTTTATTTTAATCGGATGTTCAAAAGCAATCGACGCGTAGGTCATGATGAAAATAATGATGAGTATGCTGGTCATGATAACTATTCTTAATCTAGTAGAAATTACAGCTTAAAAATATCTTGCTTGTAATTCAATTGTAGAGCTAATCTAAGGATGATTGGCCTAAGGGTTCGAAAGCACCATTAGGATGTTTAAGCTCCATGCCAGCAATCAGTTGGGCCAGGTGAAGATTGAGTTCACTTAATGTCGATGTGTTTAATCGCATGAGCGCATCGGGTAATATACCTTTGTGAGGAAGGGGGGCTTTTGCCAAAATTTCTTTACCAAAGTCTGTGAGTTCAAGATTCACAATACGGCGATCTTGCTCACCTCTGACTCTAGAAATATAGCCTTTATCTTCGAGTTTATCTATCAAATTGCTGGCAGTTGACTGATGTATAGACATGGAGTTAGCTAACTCAGAAACCGTGATGCTGTGTGCTTCGCCAATCTCTGCTAATGCCCATAAGGATGCACCACCAACCCCCACATTTTTTTCGACTTCATGAAAATGACGGTTTGCTGACTTAAAAATGATGCGAAACAGCTTTAACGTTTCAAGCGCTGTTGTATTTGTATTTTTCATTGTCTAATTATCTGTTATTTTTCTAATGAAATACAGTATTTGCGGGTGTAATTTTAGCGTTAGAAAAGCTTGAGTAATTTATCAAACCTTTAAAAAAGATTGACTTATTATTGGAACAAAATGATATTTGTCACTAAGTTATTTAGGTGACTTTGGAATGTGTCATTCCTTTAAACAGCCCGCTCTTTGAGTGGGCTGTTTTCTTTACAGCTTGCGCATATAATTTTCAGCGAGTGTTGAATAGAGTGGCTTGCCGAATAATCTAGAAATAATGGCTGCAATCATAGCAACCGCCATTAAGCTTGAAACCATTTCATGTCCGTCAATCATTTCCATTACGATAATAAATGAGGTGATAGGCGCCTGTGTAGCTGCGGCTAGAAATCCAGTCATACAAAGTGCATAAATAGCGGTTGCATGTTGGTGACCAAGTAGGGGTAGTAAGTCATTACCAATTCCTGCGCCAATTGAAAGTGATGGCGCAAATATGCCACCAGGCACACCACTTAGATAAGTGAAAATCGTCGCCAAATACTTAATGGGAGCATATTGCCATGTTTCTGAAATATTCCCGTTTAACAATTCTTGAGTCGATATATAGCCAGACCCATGAGCGTTACCAGCACTTATTACGCCCAAAAGTGCAACCATCATTCCACAATAGCCTGCCCACCATAATGGGTTCTGGCTACGAATTTTTCCTAGACGGCCACCCATTTTCTTGGTTGACTCAATCAGTGTTCTGCTAAATATACCGCCTAATACTCCACACACTATGCCGCAAACTAGCACAGGAACAATGATATTTCTATCGATAATACCAACAGATAAATTGCCAAAATAGGTATAGTTACCTTGCAGTGAAATTGAAACTAAGCCAGAGAGCACAATTGCGGTAATCACCACCCCGTTAGTTTTTTGCTCAAATCGTCTTCCTAACTCTTCAATAGCAAATACTACGCCAGCTAGTGGTGTATTAAAGGCTGCAGAGATGCCTGCCGCACCACCAGCTAAAATAAGATGTTTAGGATGAACAGAAAAACCTTTCGGAAGTAAGCGGCTAAATGCATGCATAACGCTTGCAGCTATTTGCACCGAAGGCCCTTCTCTGCCCGCAGAGAAGCCTGCTGCTAGTGTGCTAGTTCCAAGGACTATTTTGCCTAGTGCCAGTTTTAATGAGATTAGTTTTGATGGGTTTTCTTCAGGCCCATCAAGCGCAGCAATCGTTTGGGGAATCCCGCTACCACTGGCACCAGCAAACCAACGTTTAGTCATCCATACAATCAACACCCCAGCAAGTGGAGTAAGAAGGAGTGGTGACCACCAATATGTCTTCTGTAGAGTGAAAAAAAGACGAGTAGCTTGATCCGTTAATAAGGTGAATAATACAACGACAAACCCAGCTGTTACGGCGGCAATCCAAACGACCAATCTACCTCGCCATGTATCAAAGTCAGTTAGTCGCGCGGTGCGAATGGCTAACATTATTTCTTTTATAGACAACATGGATTTTACCTAGTCATAAGGTGGCAAGCGGTGCTTGTTATTGTATTGTGGTTAATATATTTGTACAATAGTATATTGCACAAATATATTAACCACAATAATATTTAACTTAAGTGCTAAAGCGCTATAAAAATAATGAGGAGATTAATATGACCGTAGAATATGATTTACTACTTGATGCAACAGAGCACGATTGCCCAATGCCAACTATTCAAGCCAAAGAAGCCTTGGACTCATTGACATCTGGACAAGTGCTGAAGCTTTTGACTAGCAAAGAAGGAACCGTCAGGAATATTAGAACATTAGTAGCAAATAATGATTTTGAGCTACTAAATGAATCAGCTGATGGTGTGAATATTGCATTTTTTATCAAAAAAATGTAATGGTTAGGCTATTACATTTTGATTTAATACACAATTACCTGCAACAAGGTTGAGCTAATGTAAGCGCTAGTTTACTCATTGCCTGGTATGTAGCTACTTTCAGAATCGCTATTATCTTGAGACTCTTGCGTGATTTCACGTAGCAGTTTAAAAATCTCACGACTGCTCTTAGGCGGTTTATTAGCCTCAAGTTCTTTTTGCGCATTGCGAATCAAGGTACGCAATTGCTGGCTATCTGTTTTTGGATGTAGCGCCATAAACTCAGAAAGCACATTGCTGTCTGCAATCATCCGATCACGCCAGCGCTCTAAACCATGGAAATAAGCATTTTCGGCAGTATGTTTACCATCCCAGCGTGCTAACTGTTCGAGAATTGGCGCATTATCAAGCTCTCGCATCAATCTACCTAAGTATTGGCGATGGCGTCTAATAGCACCATTTGCCGTAATTTTTTTAGTATCGAGCACAGCAGTTATGACTGCATCAGGTAAGTCTAACTTAAGTAGTTTATCTTTAGGCAGCTCTGATAACCTAACGCCAAGCGCTTGCTGCGCGTCAGCTTCAGCTTTGAGTTTGGTTTTGCTAATAGGCTCATCAACGTCTGATTCAACTTGTTTGTTGAGTTCATTGTCTAATTCGCGGTCTTTAGCGGTCTTTTTAGGTTTTGCTGATATTTGAGGTTTCATAGTGCGGTATTATAACAGCCTAGATGTTGATAGACATTCCTTTAGTATTTTGTGCGTATTTTTATAGTAGAAGAGTTATGGCAGATTCTGGATTTAGTTATTCTTTAGATGAAATTAAGCAAATGTCGAGAGATGTGCTTAAAGTTGCAAAAGATTTAGGCGCAAGCTCGGCGGAAGCTGAGCTGAGTTTAAGCATAGGTCAAAACGTTTCGGTGCGCTTGAGTGAGGTTGAAAACATTGAATACAACCGCGATAAAGGCATGTCTGTTACGGTGTATTTTGGTCAGCAAAAAGGCCATGCCAGCACTTCTGATTTAAGCCCATTAGCCATTAAAGATACAGTAGCTGCGGCCTGCAATATCGCTAAATACACTGCAAAAGACGAGTTTTGTGGTTTAGCTGATGCAAGTTTAATGGCGAAAGATGTTCTTGATTTAGATTTGCATCATCCGTGGAATATCTCGGTAGATGAAGCTATCGTCATTGCAAAAGATTGTGAAGCTGCTGCGCTTGGTGTAGATGCGCGCATTACCAATTCAGAAGGCGCTAGTGTTTCTACAAGTACAGGCTACTTTGCCTATAGCAATAGTCATGGCTTTACCGGCGGCTATCCAAGCTCGCGTCACGGCTTGAGTTGCTCAGTCATTGCAGAATCTGACGATAATATGCAGCGTGATTACTGGTATAGCACAGCTCGCGCAGCCGCGGATTTAGAATCAGCTGCTGCTATCGGCAAAAAAGCTGGCGAGAGAACAGTTAGACGCTTGAATTCCAAAAAAATTAAAACTTGCCAAGTGCCTGTGATGTTTGAAGCGCCATTAGCGAGTGGTTTAATCTCTAGTTTAATCAATGCAATTTCAGGTGGCAATTTATACCGTAAGTCTTCATTTTTATTGGATAGCTTAGGCAAGCAGGTTGCTTCGCCATTGCTTAATATCTATGAAGAGCCACATCTCAAAAAGGGTTTGGCAAGCAGTCCGTTTGATAGCGAAGGCGTAGCGACACACTCGCGGCAGTTAGTAAAAGACGGTGTATTGCAAGGTTATGTGATGGGTAGTTATTCTGCGCGTAAGTTGGGCATGCAAACGACAGGTAATGCAGGTGGAAACCATAATTTAATCGTGCAATCTGGTGCGCTAGACTTCGCGGGTTTGCTAAAGCAAATGGGAACAGGCTTATTGGTCACGGAGCTACTGGGTAGTGGCATGAATATGGTTACTGGCGACTATTCACGTGGCGCTGCTGGTTTTTGGGTGGAGAATGGTGTGATTGTGCATGCCGTAGAAGAAATTACCATTGCCAGCAATATGACTGAAATGCTTAAAACGATAGTTGCGATAGGTAATGATGTTTGCATACAGGGCTCAAAACAAGTGGGTTCTATTTTAATAGAGCGTATGACAGTGGCCAGCGAATAAGAAATTAGTTCTGCAAATAAAAAAAAGCCCCATCACTGGGGCTTTTTTATTATATTTTTTACTGTTTATTGAGCTGGAGTGTCTGCTTTTACAGGGTCTACAGCTGTTTCAGCATCTACATCTTCAAAATCATCTTTAGTTGATTTATCTGATGCCAAACCATCTTGAACTAAACTTGCACGTTTTTGCAAATAAGCATCACGTGTAAATGCGTATGGATCTAATGATGCGTCATCCACTAAATCAGATGCAGTTAATAATTCAGTGCGTTTGTCTAAGAATTGCGCAGCACGTAGTTGATTGCTCAACCTGATTTGACCAATGTTGCGAGGGTAAGTGATTGGGTCAGTAGTAAATGTGTCGAATACTAAGCCAGTTGTATCACGCAAGCTTGATGGACCTAACAGTGGTAAAACCAAGTAAGCGCCGTTGCCTACACCCCAGTAACCTAGCGTTTGACCAAAGTCCTCTTTGTGATTTTTGATTTTATCCATGCCTGCAACATCAATAAATCCAGCAATACCAAATGTGCTATTGATAACAAATCTACCCGCATCAGTGAATGCGCTTGCAAACTTAAACTGTAATAGATCGTTGAAAACAGTAGTGATTGAGCCTAAGTTGCTAAAAAAGTTGTTAAACCCTGTACGAATCGGAGAAGGCGTGATGGCTTTGTAGGCAGTAGCTACAGGTTTAATGATTGCCTTGTCAGCAACATCGTTAAATTTGTATACACCACGATTCAGACCCTCAAGCGGATCTTTATTGCTCTGTGTGGCGCAACCAGACAGCGTTGCAAGTGTAAGTACACAAGTAGCAAGGATAATACTTTTATAATTTTTTATTGATTTAGTACGCATGCAAGACCCCAAATTATGGTTTTTCTCTGGATTGATCATAAAGCCTGCTTAACATACTTTTAAGCCATCATGCCAACTGTTATGAGTAAATATGGAAAAACTTAATATAACTTTAACTTAGCGGATGGCCATTGTCCAGCATTTGCTTTATTCGAGCTTTAATTATAATGGCCTGCGGGCATATTTGAATCGGAGATATGATTGGCTTTTATGCAGGCTTTTCATGATTTGCTCGCGATATATTCGTTTAAGTGGCACAATTATCAATATAGATTTAACTTAGTAAAATTCATCAGTCACTCATCATGTGACGTCTAAATTTAGGAAGCCGTGTGACTAAACATATCAAGATATCAGAATTTTTAAAGCAGCATGTGCAAGGTGAGCATAGCGTTGCGCTTAATGCGATATTAAGTGATGTGGTGAACGCATGTAAAAAAATCGCTGTTGCCATTGATAAGGGCGCTGTCGCGGGTAATATGGGCAGTCTGGGTTCTGAAAATGTGCAGGGCGAAGTGCAAAAAGCATTGGATGTGATTACTAATGACATCTTTGTTGAAACTTGTCAGCAAAGTGGCTATGTTGCAGGTATGGTTTCTGAAGAGTTGGTTGATGTGATTGATGTTGCGGATGAGCACAAAAAGAATGGTGATTATCTATTGATGTTTGACCCTCTGGATGGATCGTCAAACGTTAATGTGAATATTTCGGTTGGTACTATTTTCTCTATTCTGAAAAGTGCAAGTAAAAAGCCAGATTTGGCTGATTATTTGCAATCAGGAACCGCTCAAATTTGTGCTGGCTATGCCTTGTATGGCACATCTACTATGTTAGTGCTTACTACGGGTAATGGCGTGAATGGATTTACGCTAGATGCAGATTCCAATGAGTTCTTGCTAACGCATCCTAATATGCAGATTGCTAAAGAAACGCAAGAGTTTGCTATCAATATGTCGAACTATCGTTTTTGGCGAGAGCCTGTGCAACGCTATATTGATGAGTGTTTGCAGGGCGAAGAGGGAGATCGTAAAAAAGACTTTAACATGCGCTGGGTGGCTTCAATGGTGGCAGAAGTGCACCGTATCTTGGTACGTGGCGGCGTGTTTATGTACCCAACCGATACTAAATCGCGGTCTGGAAAGCTGCGTTTAATGTATGAGGCTAATCCTATGAGTTTTATCGTTGAGCAAGCGGGTGGTGCTTCAACGACTGGCTCGCAACGTATTTTAGAAGTGCAGCCTAGTGGCATACATCAACGCGTACCAGTGATGATGGGCTGTAAAAGCGAAATTGATAGAATTGCTGCTTACCATCAAGTCACTTCTAAGCGGAAATAATTTTCTTCAGCTACTTTAAAGTGCTACAAGGTGGTTAGTTAGCTGCTTTGCAAATGGCGATAAACTCTTCTGCATTTAATGATGCACCACCAACCAGTCCGCCATCAACATCTGGCATGCTGAATAATTTAGCGGCATTTTGTGCTTTCACACTGCCGCCGTAAATAATCCGGACTTTTGAAGCCGCTTCAGCATTCCGTCTAGCGATGCGTTGCCGTATAAATTGATGTACTTCTTGCGCTTGCTCTGGTGTTGCAGTTTTGCCTGTACCAACAGCCCACACTGGCTCATAAGCAAATACCATGTTCAGTTCCATCGCCTTGGCAAAATTTTCATCGTTAAGGGTTGCCATAACCGCATCCATTTGGCTTGCGACGATCACTTCTGTCAGCCCCGCATCATGTTCAGCAAGGGTTTCACCTACGCATAAAATTGGCGTTAAATTAGCTTTAATGGAGGCGTCAAATCTAGCGGCGGCGGATAGATTAGTTTCATGAAACAACACGCGCCTTTCCGAGTGACCAAGCAGCACATAGGTGCAGCCTAGGTCTGTGAGCATGTGCGGAGAGACGGCGCCAGTGAATGCACCTTCTTCGAACTGGTTAACGTTTTGTCCACCCCAAGCAATGCCGGTGTTTTCTAGTAATGACCTTGTTTGGTGCAGGTATGGGTTTGGCACGCAGACGACATAATCTGCATTTTTGTAATTACTTAATCCAGTTATCAGTGAGTTGAGCAGGATTTCATTGCTATGGATATCGCCATGCATCTTCCAATTGCCGACTACTAGGTTACGCCGCATTTCTTTATTCCTTATTTCTACTCGCTAGACTTTTGATCAGCGATATTTTTGACTTATAAGTC
>Ga0208125_101264_pt1 | contig 9722 bp, 11 predicted proteins | sample LakWasM128_HOW14_2_FD_183938 | JGI IMG/M metagenome (GOLD analysis project Ga0208125, IMG submission 183938) | Freshwater sediment methanotrophic microbial communities from Lake Washington under simulated oxygen tension - Sediment Metagenome... | ecosystem: Environmental > Aquatic > Freshwater >... | reverse complement strand
CGGAACGCGGCGCGGGTCTGATCCGCGCCGCGTCCGGGCGCGTCAAAGCGCTAGGCGCTGGAACGCGATGCGCGGCGGAGGCCCGCCGGGCAGGTGTGACGAGTCGACCTCCAGCCGCCCGACCACGGGCTCGGCCGGGCCTGAGACCGACAGGATGCCGGAAACCGGTAGTGCGAAACCGAGCAAGCCGAAGCCGTCGCCGACAGCCTTCAGCTGTGGGGCCCCCACCGACGACTTCTCGCAGAAGTCTAAGCAGTTGACCTTGGCTGCGTCATCGTGCTCGTCGCCGTGGTGGTGCACCTGACTATCGAGATTGGCGGCCGTCGTCGCCACGTCATACGCCGCCTCACCCAGGGCGCAGGCGTTGGCCACGCCCGTAGCAAGGCCGAACAGCCACACGAGCAGCACCTGGGCTGCCCATCGGCGAAGACGTCGGCGATCACTGAACATGATGAAGTGCTGGCGAGACAGAACAGATTCCGTTTGGATCAGAGTAGATCCGGATACGAGACCGCGGTTTGACCTGCATCAACGCAACATCCGGCGCGCATGTGAATGCGGTCTTCAACCACCGAATGGTGAAGGAAGCCGCCTGGCTGCGCTCTGGGCAGTGCCCGCGGGCCATAGGCACTGGGCCACCCTGCTGCCTCAGCGCACGCGCGCAGTCCTCTGGCAAAAAATCAGCTTGGCTCTGAGCATCATGCTCGTGTTCCTAATCGCGGGCGTGATCGGCTATGCAGGCACGTTGATACCGTCTTGTCCGCCACTATCGGCCGGGAGTGGCTAGATGCGACTACTGGACTGGGCAGGCTCGTACGTGGCAATACGCAACGCGCGCTCCCACGTCACGCCGAGGGCAAAGGGAATTCTGACAGGGACACTTGAAGACAATACTGCAGAAGCGGTGTTGCTGCTGACTTGGGAATCCATGGCAGACGGCTAATTGCGCTCCTTGGCTGCATGGCCATGCGCTTCCATTCCTCCGTGCACCTTCCATTCAGCGAAGCCACCATGCAGGATGCGGACGTTCTCGAAGCCTGCCAGACGCAGTGCCATCGCAGCTTGGGCCGAGAAGGACCCGGTGTTGCAGTAGAGCAGGATGGTCCTGTCCTTGGGCAGCTGCGCGCGCTCGGCAAAGACTCGGCGCCATTCGATGTTCATCGCGCCGGGAATGTGTTGCTTGGCGAACTGGCCGGCATCGCGCACGTCGATGACGTGCAGGCGTTTCCAGTCGTCGGCCGGAATCTGCTCGGTGGTGATGGAACCGCTGTTGTAGTCCACGAAGTCGAAGTAGGACTCCAGCGCCTCGGTGGTGGCCTTGTCGGTGTCGGCATGTGCGCCCAATGGCAGCATGGGCAGCAGGGCGAACAGCATCGCCGCAGTGGATCGGGTCAGGTTCATGGAGAGTTCCTTGGGATGCTAGGTAGGGTCAGTTCGCCGGGTTCAGGCGCGGATGGGTTTCTTCGCCAAAGACCTGCAGCACGAGGCCTGACAGCCCCATGGCCACGGCCACGAACCAGAAGGCGGACTCGATGCTGCCGCCCAGTGCCGCCGCGGCGCCCAGGCCCAGCGCGCCCAGGCCGTAGCCCAGGTCGCGCCAGAAGCGGTAGATGCCGATGGCCGAGGCCCGCCAGTTCGGGTGCGCGATGTCGGCCACGGCGGCACTGAGGTTCGGGTACAGCATCGCCATGCCCAGGCCGGCCAAGGCTGCCGCCGTGCTCCACCACAGCTTGCCCGCGCCCAGCGGCAGCAGTGCCACACCGGCACCGCAAATCCACATGCCCCAGGTGTTCAGGACCTGACGGCCCACGCGGTCGGACAGCTTGCCGGTGACGAGTTGCGCGATACCCCAGGTGATGCCATAAGCCCCAACGATCCAGCCGATGCCTGGCAGGCTGAGGCCTTGCTGGTGCAGGTAGACCGGCCAGAACACCCAGACCAGGGCGTCGACGAACTTCTCCACCAGGCCGGCCTGGCACAGCGCCGCCATGCGACGGTCACGCCAGCTCATCATGGCGAATACCTCCGCGGTGCCCGGCCGTGGGCTCAGGCCGGCCGGGTAGCGAGGGCGCGGTGCTTGCGTGCCTGGCGCTGCCGCAGCTTGCTTCACTTCGGCCCGTGCCCAGGGCAGTGTTTCCAGCACGGCCAGCCAGGCCAGCAGCGTGGCCAGGCCGATTACCGCCGCACCAAACCACAGCAAGCCGGTGCGCGGGCCCAGCCATGCCGCGATATAGCCGGTGGCAATCGCAGCCAGGGCCACGCCCACATAGCCCGCGAACTCGTTGAGCCCGATCACCAGCCCGCGCTGGTCGGCGCGGGTGATGTCCAGCTTGGCCGTCTGCGTCATCGACCAGCTCAGCCCCTGGTTGATGCCCAGCAGTACCGTGGCCAGCACGATCCAGCCCCAGCTCGGCGCCCAGTAGACGAGCGCCGGGATCGGCAGCGCGACGATCCAGCCCAGCAGCAGCACCTGGCGCCGGCCGAGCCGCTCGGCCAGACGGCCCGCCACGAAGTTCATCACGCCCTTGACGAAACCGAAGGCCACGACGAAGGCCACCAGCAGCATGAAGGAGCCACGCGGCACCCCAAACTCGGTTTCGGCCAGGGCCGGCACGACGTTGCGCATCATCCCGATGGTCATGCCCACCAGCATCACTTGCAGCAGTTGCTGAGCCACCTGACCGAGGTTGGCGCGAACGCCGTAGCGCAGGTTTTTTTCTTGCATCAGCGTGGCTCGGAAGATGTGACGCCGCCTCGCGACATGGTGACCTCCGGTTTCAGATGCTGGTCTCGACGGGCAGGCCGCGCGTCCGCCATTCGGCCACGCCGTCACTCAGGTGCAGGGCCTGGTGACCCTTCTTGCGCAGCAGGGCCACGGCATCGCGCGCCATCAGGCAGAAGGGGCCACGGCAGTAGGCGACGATGGGCACGTCCTTGGGCAGCTCCGCGAGGCGCTTCTTCAATTCGCTGACCGGCATCGAGCGCGCATGCGGCAGGTGAGCGGCGTCGTATTCCTCTTGCGGGCGCACATCCAGGATCACCACCTCACCCGCGGCGGCCTTCTTCAACAAGGTCGCCTGGTTCATGCCTTGCAGCGCGTCCTTGCTCTCGACGATGCCGTTCAGGGCCAATTGCAGTTCCACCAAGCGCTCCTGCGCTTGCGTGCGCAGACTCACCCAGAGGCCCGCCACGCTCGGGCCGGCAAGCCGATACACCACGTACTTGCCGTCCCTGCTGGTGTCGACCAAGCGTGCCTGACGCAACTCCTTCAGGTGGGCGCTGGCCAGCTTGACGCTGATTTCAGCCTGGGCGGCCAGCGTCTCGACGGTCTTATCGCCCTGACAAAGCAGCTCGATCAACTCCAGCCGCTTGGGGCTGGCGACGGCCTTGCCAATGCGCGCGACTTGCTCGTAAAGCCCGTTCTTTAACTCTCTCATGCCGTCATTCTAATCATTGTTGGAGTGATGGTATGAATGACATCACCGCCTTCCCCGCCTCGTTCGCCGGCAGAATCACCGGCAAGCTTGAATCAACGCCCCGGAGACATGAATGATGAAGAACAAGTTCTCGAACGCCGTAGTCGCGGTGCTGTTGTGCGGCCTGGGCTTGTGCGGGCCTGCGCACGCGGCCGAGGCCAAGCCCGATCCGTTGGTGGCGGCGCTGGCGCGATTTATCGGGGAATGGACGGGCGTCAGCAGCGGTGAGCCGGGCGATGGCGAGGTCACGCGCATCTATCGCTACGTCATGAACAAGCGCTACGTCCAGGAGACCAACATCTCCCGCTATCCGGCGCAGCCCAAGAACAAGGGCGGTGAAGTGCATGAGCACCTGAGCATGTTCAGCCACGACAAGGCGCGCAAGCTGATCGTGCTGCGGCAGTTTCACGTCGAAGGCTTCGTCAACACCTTTCGCCAAGCGCTGCCGACCGAGGGAGTCGAAGGCAAGGCGACCCTGGTCTTCGATAGTGAAGCCTTCGAGAACCTCAGTAGTAGCTGGCAGGCTCGCGAGAGCTACGAATTCCTGTCTGACGACGAGTTCATCGAGGTCTTCGAGCTGGCGCCACCGGGCAAGCCCTTTGCCGTCTACAGCCGCAGCCACTTCAAGCGCAAGGGGACCTCGGATCACAAACAGTGAAAGCGACGGGCGCGTACCAACGACCGAGATACAGACTGCCTTTCTCAGTAGCCTCCGGTGCTCAGACCGGCTGTAGGCGCTCCAGGCACGGAACATGCGCTCGGAAGGACCCTCTTGAGGTCAAGCTGCCTGCGCTGGGCGGACTGACGCGCGTCTTCAGGACGTAACGTTGACGCTCATCTCGCCCCTCGTCCGCGGGGCACCGCGTTTGTCAAAGCTTTCCGGTAGAGCTGGCGAGCTTCTGCATCAGATCCGCCATATCGGAAGGCTTGACGCCGGAGCGGTTCATCATCGAGTTCATGAAGTCCAACATCGCCGTCCCCAACCCGCTCGTGACTGCGGTTGGCATCATCACGCTGCCGCCCATCATGCCACCCATGGACATCGTGATCGGAGTGGAATCCTTTTTGCCGTCCAGCACACCGTCTGCTGCGTCGCTCATCATGCCGGTGAGCATCGTTGTCGAGACCGCCATGTTGAGATTCTTCGCGTACTGCGACATGGCGGCCAGGGTCATGCCGTAGTTCATCGAATCCTGGCTGGCGCCGTCAGCTGAGCCGGCGATCAAGGGGTTCATCGGCATCGTGCGCAGAATGTCGTTTACCGCGAAATACGCACCGACGGCCTGGTTTGCCAAAAGGATGTTGGCATCCGTCATGCCGCCCGACATGCCCGCGGCACGCGCTTGAGCGATCGAAGTAACAGGAGTGACCCAGACCCCGCTGACAGTGGCTCCGCTTGCAAGCGCTGGCATGACGGCCGTCATAACGTCGCCGGCAGCCATGGTCATGCTGACCTTAGTCGCTTCGTCGAGGTAGGTGCCTGCGCTGACCTGCAGCATGACCGAGCCAGAATAGCCACCCATCGGCATCGTGAAGTTACCCTTTTCGTCGGTGGCAGCACTGGCGATCTGCGCTCCCATCACACCGCCGCTGATCGCATGGGCCGTGACGGTGGCCTTACTCATTGCGCCATTGAAAGCGGTTCCGCTGAGCATGCCGTTCACCATGGCCGGTCCACTGGTCAGGACCTTCCCGTCGGCACCGTTGAGCTTCCCGATCAACACGGATGGAGCGACACCCGACTTGTTCTGTGGCGAGTTCATGAAGGCATTCATCGCACCACCCATGCCTGTCGTCCCCGCGTTTGAGGGCATCATCATGCCGCCGCCCATGCCGCCCATCGGGATAGGCGCCGTACCTGCCTTGCCGTCCAACACGCCGTCGGAGGCGTCGTTCATCATCGCTGTGACCATGGCCGACGAACTGACCATGCCTTGCAGTTGCGCCCACTTCGACATGGCGGCCAGGGTCATGCCGTAATTCTGTGCATCCTGGGTCGCGCTACTACCCGCGCTGGCGACGAGCGGATTCATGGGCTGCACATGAATGATGTCGCTGACCATGAAGTAGTTCCCCATGGCCGTGTTGGCTGTCGTGATATTAGCGTCGGTCAATCCGCCCGTCATGCGCTGCGCCAGCATCTGCGCCATGGCGGTGATCGGCGTGACCTGGATTCCACTCATGCCGGCGCCTGCGGCGACGGTGGGCAGGACGGCCGTCATCACGTCGCCAGCAGCCATCGTCATGAGGGCGCTCGCGGCTTCGTCCAGGTAGCTGCCACCGCTGACCTGCAGCATCAGGGGTCCGGCATACGTACCCATGGACACCTTGAAGTTTCCGCTTGCGTCCGTACTCGCCGTGCCCAATGGCGCACCCATCTGGCTGTTCGTGATGGCATAGGCCGTCACGGTCGCACCGCTCAGCGGTCCCTTGGTCACCGTGCCCTCGACGTAGCCCGTCCCTCCCGAGCCAACACCGGATGGAATCCCAATGCCGCCGCCACCGCCGCAACCTGTTGCGAGCAGCAGGGCCATCGTAACGGCGCCTAACAGAGGAAGGCGCGCGAATGAGGTGCTGTACATATGGATCCCCTTCGATGTTGGAGAACAGTGAAATCTGAACTCAGCGCTTTAAGTTCGGACTTCGGTAGAAGTACATCCCGATGCGAATGCGCTGATCTGCGTCGGCTTGCTCGACGTCTTCGTTGCTCAACGCCGTGGCTTCTCGAACGATGTCGTGGAACACTTTGGACCAGATGCCTCGCGCCAGCCGGCCCATCGCGGCGGCCGACTCGGGTCGCAGGTCGTCGGCAAAGACACTCTGCTCCAACATCGGTTCCGCTCCCGGGGTCAGGTTGTGCGCGGCGGCACTGAGGTGGTCACCGACGTTGTCGGCCAGCAGTTGCAGCATCTCGGCGATGCCAGCACTTGGCACCAGGGCGTCGACGCGCAAGCTCACCCGTTCGCCCCGTCCGCTCGCATCGCCGCACTCGAGTGTCGCCACACCCAGTCGGATGAGTTCTTGCAGCAAGGTCTGGGGATGCACATCTTTCGATGTCGCCGTGGCCAGGGCATCGAAAGATCCCGCACCGCCGCTGCGCTCTAGCGCGCGAGGACGACCTGTCTTGTCGCAATACTCTGGATCACTCGCCCAGCGCGTAAACACCTTCATGACCGCCCCAAAGGTATTGGCTTGGGGTAGCGGCCTGCCGACAGTGCGCCATTCCCGGACGTCCTTGCGGTGAACGCCAGTCAGGGTACTGATACTGGAGTCGCTAATCGGCGTTGAGCTGGCAGCCAGCACCGCAGGCGCGGCGTCTAGGAAGGTCTGCTTTAGGCCATGCGCAAGGCGCGGATAGGTCACGCCTTCGCGCAGCAGCATTCCGACCATAGGCGCCATGACGCGCAGGACCGCTGCAAGCGTGAGATCGGATCTGAACGGATGCAAACGGGTTTCCATGAGTGGGAAAATATCCCAGGAAGTCCACCACAACAAGGACAGCGGCTTAGAACAGCCGTGTCATCGAGCAATCATTGAGTTGCGTCAACCGCGCGTGGGCCGCGCTAGAGGTCGCATGGACCGGGCGAGAACTGCATCGCCCCGGGGTTTCCTAGACACCAGTGAGCCTTTGGAGATGACGCTACTCGAACTCTACCGGCGAGAGGCCGGCCGCGGACGAATGACGCCGCCTGGGGCCGCCGAACATCTCGATGCAATTGAAGACGTCGGCCCGCGCATCGTTGCGGGTCGCATAGACTTGGCGGCGGATTCGCGCGCGCTTGAGCAACTGGAAGAACCTCTCGGGCACAGCGTTGTCATGGCAGCAAGCGCGGCTTGCATTCGGCCAGGATGGCGCCATTGAGCAGGTCCAGCGCGGCGAACGGCGTCGTGGCGCCATGGCGCACGTAGTCGCGCGTGGCGCCTTCGACGTAGCCAACCTCAGCGGCAGCATGGGCTGAGTGCGCTCCAGCGCCTGCTTTCCCGTTTCAAAAAATAGTCAGCCACATATACCTTCCTTGAGAACACCAGGGCAGAGGTCCTTACGGCGAGGAACCAGGTATTCATTAACCCGGTCACATCAGCCGCGCCGAGCTACTGCGACAGCCCGATTCGGTTCCAATTACCGAAATGGCCTCCCAGAACAGCACCGATTTCGGTGCTGTTCTGGGAGGCCATTTGCCATTGGGATCGGTGCTCTCGTTGACCCTTCAATCATCGATTCACAGGAGTTCCTATGACCATTCAGTGTCCTCGTTGCAAATCATTCAACATCGCGACCCTTGATCGTGCCAAGAAGGCCGGGGGCCTCATTGGCGTCGTCGGCGGCAGCGCGAGCGGTGCTGCCAGCGCACTGGCAGGCGCACGCATCGGTGGCGCCATGGCTTCCATTGCCGGGCCTGCCGGCACGGTACTGGGCGGCCTGGCGGGCGCCTTGATCGGCGCGCTGGCCGGCGCAGCCTCTGGCGGTCTGGTCGGAACAAAGGTCGGCACTGCTGTCGACGAGCACGTCCTCGACAACCACCAGTGCCGAGACTGCAATCACACCTTCAGCCAGTCGCGAGCCTGATCGCTTTCAGCACTGACCGTCCATATGCAAGAAGGCCGCCCACTTCGGGCGGCCTTCTCGCTTTTGGCAAACACACCAAGAGAAATTCACCATGGCACATCTCGTTCAAAGCATGGCCTACGCCGGGGACGTTCCCTGGCATCAACTTGGCAATCAACTGCCTGCCAAGCAACCCATCGAGGTCTGGGCTCAGCAGGCCGGCATGGACTGGACCATCTGCGAGGCACCTGTTCGATACATGACCGAGCAGGCTGGTTCGCTCGGCTCCATCATGTCGTTCGAGGAGCAGAAGGTGCTGTATCGCAGCGATACCAAGGCACCGCTGTCGGTCGTCAGCGACCGCTACCAAGTCGTCCAACCCCGTGAGGTCCTGGAGTTCTATCGCGATCTCACCGAGGTCTCTGGTTTCGAGCTGGAGACTGCGGGGGTTCTGAAGGCCGGCAGAAAGTTCTGGGCTTTGGCCCGTACTGGCAAAGAGGCGGCTCTCAAGGGCAACGATGTCGTCAAGGGCTATCTGCTGCTCGCGACGTCGTGCGACGGCACACTGGCCACGACGGCGACGCCCACTACGATCCGGGTCGTCTGCAACAACACCTTGTCCATCGCGCTTAGCGGCGCGACTAGCGCCATCAAGGTGCCGCATCGGAGCAGCTTCGATGCGACGGCCGTCAAGAAGCAACTGGGCATTGCCGTGTCGCAGTGGGACGGCTTCATGTACCGCATGAAGACGCTGTCCGAGCGCAAGGTGAAGAGCCACGAAGCGTTGAACTACTTTCTCAAGACGCTGTGTCAGACGGATTCACCGGAGTCGCCTGGGCTCGTCAATGAACGCGCAATGAAGAAGGTGCAGGCCCTGTACGAGGGCCATGGAAGAGGTGCCGAACTGATGGCAGCCAAGGGTACGGCCTGGGGCCTGCTCTGCTCGGTGACTGAGTTCGTGGATCACGAGCGCCGCGCACGCAGCGCGGAATACAGACTGGACAGCGCGTGGTTCGGTCAGGGCGCCAACCTCAAGCAGCGGGCGCTCGATCACGCCCTGCAACTGGTGTCGTGATCGATCGCTCAACGATTCAGTTCATTTGCTCAACCCTGGACCCCGGTCCTGCTCAGGCAGGCCGGGGTTTCTTCTTTGTGAAAACCGGTCCGCTGGGGTCCACCCCGCGCTGGCAAGACATCTCACTTTCAAGGAGTCCTTATGTCCCATGTACTCAAGGCAGACACCACCACCCGCCCCCGGCCGGCTCTCAAGTTGGTCAAGACCAATGACCTGAGCCGCGAACAGTGGCTCGATGTGCGAAAGCGTGGCATCGGCAGCTCCGACGCGGCAGCCGCCGTCGGACTCAACCCCTACAAGTCGCAGCTCGAACTTTGGATGGAGAAGAGCGGCCGGGCCGAAATGCTGCCCAAGTTCGATCCCAACGATGAGACCAGCCCGATGTACTGGGGAACGCTGCTGGAACCCATCGTAGCGGCGCACTACACCAAGCGGTCAGGCAATCGCGTTCGGCGCATCAACGCGGTCCTTCAGCATCCGAATGAGCCCTGGATGCTGGCCAACATCGACCGTGAGGTCGTTGGGGCTAGCGACGTGCAGATTCTTGAATGCAAGACGGCCGGCATTAACGGCGCACGGCTCTGGAAGGACGGAGTACCCGAGTACGTCCAGCTGCAGGTCATGC
>Ga0208125_101261_pt1 | contig 9756 bp, 10 predicted proteins | sample LakWasM128_HOW14_2_FD_183938 | JGI IMG/M metagenome (GOLD analysis project Ga0208125, IMG submission 183938) | Freshwater sediment methanotrophic microbial communities from Lake Washington under simulated oxygen tension - Sediment Metagenome... | ecosystem: Environmental > Aquatic > Freshwater >... | reverse complement strand
CGTGCTGTAGTTTTGCTGTCGGTGCGCGGGGCGTACCGGGCAACCATACACCGGTATCGTTGCGGATCTGGTCGGTGATGTTATCGCGCTCCAATAGATAATCGACCTCGATGCTCTCAATGGTTCCGGACAAGTTTTCTTTGTACTCGACACACCAGGCCGTGGCGTCTATGGTACTTGGGCAGTTTTTTTGCAAGTAATCCTTCTCTTTTTCGAGAGATATTTTTTTTAGCTTTAGTATGTCGATTTCTTTCGCTTGCAGCTCAACGGCGACTTGGGCTTTAAACACCTGCTCAACCAATCCATTCATGACAGATGGATTACTGAGCAGGTCGTAAACGGTCGCGACGGCGGTGTAATCATTCAGCGCTGTTTTTGCAGCGTGCAAGGCTTCATCAAGAGGAACTTTTTTGGTTTGCAACTCAGCAAGCTTGGACGAAAACTCAGCAAGCTCTGCTTGGATTGCCGCAATGCGCTGATCTACGCGCGCATTGTCAAAATTAATTCGCACACTGTAATGACCGGCACCCAGACTGGATAAAATCGTTACACTGCCCATTTTACGCCTCGGCAATTTCCATCATTTCGAAGTTGGTATCGACGATATGGGTAATGCCGCCGACAACAAACGTGTCGTTATTAACAGTGACGGTGTCGCCGGGTCTTAAGCGTGGATCCAGCTCACAGCGGTAGCGGTGTTTGCCGCCGCTCAGTCCAAAATAGGATGGATTTTGCAAGGTCATGGACTTAGCAGTGACCGGCACCATGTTGCCAGTGCCGGATAGCTGCGCTGTTACTCCGGATCGACCGCCGCTATTCAAATCTATTTGCTCAAATAGCACGTTGGACATCAAATACGTCGACTCGGTCCCGTCGCTCAAAACGTAAGCCCTAAACACGCGCAATTGACCGGCGCTACGCAAGGCGATTGCGTCCGTGTAGCTGTCGGCACCTTTTAAAATGCACGATAGATACGACACGCTGTCGCCGTTGATGCGGGTCTGGAACGAACTGATCGGTAACTCTAAATCGGGCAGTCCGGCAGCGCCGGTTAGGTAACAGCGGTAGCGGGTAGCCAGCCAAATCGGCGGTATCGGCTTTAGGACGCGATCGGCGAAAATCGACACCTGCCCGACAACAGAGATGGTGCCTTGTGTTGGTGTGAGGACCTGCCCTAATTTAAGAACCGGCGCCTGACCGATAACAGAGATACCCCCTTCTTGCGGTCTGGCAAAAACAACATCGTTGGAATGTTTTGCAATTTGCCCGATAACAGAGACACTGCCCTCCGTAGGTGTGAGGACCTGCCCTAATTTAAGAGCCGGAACCTGACCGATAATAGAGACACTGCCCTCCGTGGGCGTGAGGACCCGCCCTAATTTAAGAGCCGGAACCTGACCGATAACAGAGATACTCCCCTCTTGCGGCTTAGCCAAAAAAACATCGCTAGAATGTTTTGCAACCTGCCCGATAACAGAGACACCCCCCTCCGTAGGTGTAAGGACCTGCCCTAATTTAAGAGACGGCACCTGCCCGGACACCGTCAATTGTCCGGCTGACGGATAGGACAAAAACGCAATGGATCCAAAAGAGTCTGGCGGCGTAAAACCAGATGTATAGCTAGCCAGTCCCTTTATGATGCGCAACCCGCCCAGATAGCCAGTATATGGGCTACCCTCATTATCAAATGCGCCTATTGCAAAAGTGTGATTGGTGGCCCCGTTATTGACGGCAGAGCCTGCTGTCAGTGTCGTGGTAGCCACCTGCGCCCCATTTAGATAACTCGTCAATGCCGTACCATAACGAACAAAGGCGACATGGCTCCATTGATTTGCCTGCGGATTGGGACTGGCTACCGATTTATTCTGCGAGCCGATATAGACATCCGACGTCGCCGTAGCGCTAATATAGAACACCCACGAACTACCTGATGCTGTCGCCAAATCCCCCTGACCCGCAGCAATACATCTTGTGCCTGATGCTGTTGTCGGATAAACCCAGGCCTCGACGGTAAAATCTCCGCTGCCAAACTGTAAATCAGCGTCGGCGGGTACAGTTAAAAAATCGCCAGATCCGTCAAAATAAGCACTGGATCCGCCCGACTTACTCTGAGCAGTACTGATCTGTGCATTCCCGTGCGCCGTGACTGTCTTAGGACTAGGCGAACTATCCGTAAATATGCTGCTGCCATTGCTACCGTTGCACAGCAGGATTAAACTGTCAGTCATTATTCAGCACTAAACCGTCTTAATCCAACCGTTAGCCGGCGTATAAACAACAAAATCGGACGCCGTGCTAATGGCCGTTGCACTGCCGCTGGACGTGTTGAGGTTGAGATAAAACAATAATTTGCCGGTCGTGGCGCTGTAAGTGCCTGGTGTCACCGGCTGTATTGCGATCAAGTACTTAGCCTCTATCGTAACAGCTGATCCGAAATTGACATCGTCTGATTTATAGCACGTGGTGCCTGGCGTTGTCGTATTATCGATAGTCAATCCGGTTGCTGAGATCGGCGCACCATCGCCTGCTGTGATGACGTTAGTCAAATCCGCCGTAGTGCTGTGTGTTGCTATGGGTGTGTATCCAGCCCCCGCCAAAACAAACATAATGTTGCCTGCGGCAGCATCGTCCCAATCCCGGTTGTCTGTAGAGGTTAGTGTTTTTTCCAAACCGTTGTATTTTACTGCTGAGCCTGCGGCCATAATCCACCTATGTGAGTTGTGTTTTAACTAAAAACCTGATTTTAAAGCCCTGAGATTCATCGACCTGCTCGACAACGCCCAGGTAGCAGCCGGTTTTGCAGCTCAATGTTATCAAGCTGTGCCGCTGTAGGGTTGCGAGCAATGCCAAGCGAGACTCAGCGCTTAAATCAGGCACGGATAGAATGTACGTGGCATCGCTGACGCTGTAGCCGTTATCGACAATCAACGCCCCACCGTCGAGCGTGGCGGTGCGGGAGACGCGGCGGGATACGGACGAAAAATCGCTCTTGCCTATGTCAACCTCGATCCGATGGTCGCCGCCATAATCGAACAAATGGCTGCATAGACTGATGATCATAGGCCCACCAACATCGACAAGCCTTGTTGCGAGGCTTTGATTTGGGTAAATTTGAGGATTTTGTCAAAGACAAGCTCCAACTCAGGCGCCAGGTTGCCGCCGTCAATGCTGATCAACGGCTGGCCGGACGAGAGCCGGGCTGTCGTAGCGTGAGCTTGCTCGATGACGGCATTGGTCAGTTTTTCTTTGAGCTGTAATTCTGTATTGAGGCGCTCCTCTTGCCTTAGTGCTGCGTCCCGTATTTCGTCCCGAGCGCCATCCCAGGTATCTGTTTTTCCAAATAATTCCCATAGATCGGTAACGCCGGCAGTTAATGAACTGATGACATCGCTGGCGGCGGTGAATGCTGAGGCGATGCGCTGGGTATCGGCTTCGATTTGCGCTGTTTGCAGGTCGACGTTAGCTTTGACATCGATCTCGTATTTGTGATCGGCCAGCTTGGCCATTTCGATGCTGTAATCATTCATCTGTTTTTGTGTTTGCAGCAGGACGTCTTGAATATTTTTCCATTCTTTCGAGCCGACTCCGGCGGCGATGGCGGCTTCATTAGTCGCTGCTGCCGTCTTTTTCGTTGAATCGGTAACGGAGGTCAATCCGTCGTGGACTTTCCACAACCCCTTTTCGTAAGTGATTGTGACATTGTTACTGTCCGCCATCTCCCTTGCCGCATAAGCCTCGGCCTCAGCCAGCGTACTAAAACCTTTTTCCGCTTCTTTCGCCGTATCGGACGCCAAACCCAAGGATTTAGCGACATCATTAACCGCATCGGCAAACCAGGAGCCGGATTCCGATGCGGCTTTCACCTCGGTATCGTAGTCGCGCACACCGGTACCAGCAGCCTCATAAGCACCGGTTGCATCATTAAATACCAGTCGACCCTCATCGACAGCTTTATTTAGCTCATCCATGCTTGATACAGCAATGCCCGTACGGTCGCTGATTTCTGCCAGCCGATCTTTTATTTTTGCCTGATTATCTGCGAGATTAGCGGTCGATTCCGCTACGGTATTTTGTCTATTTTTATAGTCATCCCAAGCCGATACATTTGCTGTAATCCCGTAAGTAAGACCGCCAACGGCGATCAATATAGCCCCCAAACCCTCTGCCAGAACAGCGGCAGGAACTGCGCCCACTCCAAGCGCAGAGACTAAAGAGGTTACCGTTGTCGCCGCTTGGGTTCCGGCAATCACAGATAATGCGCTACCGATTGTTTCCAGCGCATCAGCGCCGCTGGTGACTGCACCTTTCAGTTTTTCAAAAATTTGCGACAACCCGAGTAAATTACCGACCGTTTTTTTGCTGCTATCGTCCAGGTCATTAAATGTATCAATTCCTGCAATAAACCCTTGCACAACAGGACCCCAGGCATCAATGATGCCGGAAACGACACGAGTCAACGATTCAAAGGTATCGACTAAAAATTGTATGGCGTGAGCTAAACCTTCTGGTGTCGATAAATCAATATCACCAAACAGGTCGCTAATTTCAAAACCTGCATCCTTGAGCGATGAGATTAAGCCGGTAAAGTCTACTTGAGCCAGCGCCGCCGGCAGGTTTTCGCCGATGCGTTTTAGCAAGGCGGAAATATCGCCATCAAACTCATTAAATGCGGCAAAAACCGGATCGAATGCCCCCTGATCGATTGACAACGAATAACCATGCATGATGGCGGTTAAGCCATCAAGAATACTTGCCCAGCCGTCTTGCAGCGGATCGCCGACTTTTTGCAGCAAGATTTTAGTGTTGTTTTCCAGTCTGATCGTTGAGTCTTCAACGCCGCCAACCATGTTTTTATAGTTGTTGTTGAAGTCCTGCACACTTGTGCCCATCGCCTTTACAGTGCCGTCAAATTTACCGGCGCTGTCGTTAGCCAGGATCAATGCACCTTTAGCCGCTTCTGAGCTGCTAAACAGCGCATACACTTTATCGGCACTGCCACCGGTAGACTCTTTTAATTTATCCATTACGGCGGGCAGGCCGTTGGCTGTAACCGATAATCCGCCCAGGGCTTTTGATAGCTCATCGGATGGGCTTAACAACTCTTTGAGCAAGGCGTTAAGCAGCGTCATCGACTGATCGGCACCTACCCCGGCACCGGTTATGGCTGCAATCGCCGCACCGACAATCTCAATAGGCACATGAGCAGCGCTAGCCGTTGACGATACCTTACCGATGTTATCAGCCAGGGCCTGCATATTAATATCGCCGTTTTGCACAGTGGCAAACATAGCCGCCATGACTCTTTCGGCATTAGCGGTGTTGGTCGCGCTATCGTCCGTGACTAGGCCGTAAGCGTTCATAGTACGGGTCAGTAAGGCCGCTGATGAATCCAACTGAGTCGCACCGACGACCGCGCCTTTTTCGGCGATGGTTAAAATATCCAGCGCTTTAGAGGTGTCGCCAAGGTTTGAGGTGGCGACATACATCGCCTTTTCAATTTGCTCGAAATTACTGGAATTAGACTCAGCAGCAAATTCTTGAATAGCTGTTTTTAATGCGTCGACCTTTTCGGGCGAATCATTAACTAGAGAGCCTATTTCTTCGATTTTTTCGCCAAACCGCGAGGCCTCATTAACGGCAACCGTCAACAGCGCCGCACCCATCGCTAATACAGCCGTCTCAGCCTTTAGCGCCTTGTCGGCTACATCGGACAGCGGACCGGTAATCTTGGAGGCCCCATCGACCACGCTATTGAGATTATTAGCGACACTCGACACCCCTTGCCCTGTATTATCGACAGCGCCGAAGATGATCTCTATGGTTTGTTGTAGATCAGCCATTATTACTACGCTCGTTTTTGTCTCGGTAATACAGTTCCCACAGCAGCATTTCTGTTTCGCTCAGCTCGCCGACCGGAAATTCCGATGGGCAAACCTCGTAAAGCAACTTACCGCGCAGGTCGCATAAGGTCATTCGGCTGCGGAATGCACCGCTATTCCACAGCCGGGCTACTTTTTTAAATCCGCACCAAGTCCGGTCAGTTCGACGATTTTGTTGGTCAGCTGGTAAAACTCGACCGGGAAGTTTTCAGCGAGTTTTACGGCCAAGGGCTTGTCGATGACCGGATCAACCGAGGCTATCACCAGCTGCTCCAGGCGTTTGACCAGCTCGGTCGCTACATCGTCGCCAATGCCCAGCGATGCACGGATCTCGTCGATTTGCTCGCTTTGGGTTGCCAATGCCTGAATGATGGTATCGATACCTTTTTGCCGATTGGTGGCTTCCATCGACTTGGCCAGCTCGTCGCCGGTCAGGTTCCTGACGATCCAAACTGCCGGAGCGCCGTCGGGGAAAAATGCCTGCAATGCTGGAACGGGGACCTCAGCCGTCCGCGGCTGAAATTTGGCCCGCATGAATGCTTTATCGTCAAACATTAGCTTGCCCGGTTAACGCTGGCGGTTTGCGCCGATATGGTCACTTTTACTTTCGGGTGATCGGCAGCGCCAAAGGTGCGCGAGGTGCCGATTTTGCCCTGCGTCAGTACGTAGGGCGCTTTATTGCTGTCCTGGAAATACTTAATCCAGCGCACATCATTAGCAGCCGACAGCAGCGGATCGGTAATGCCGTCTTTCAAGATAGCGGTAAAACCGCCCTGCCCTAATGACTCCGACGATGTACCGACCAGGCCGCCGTAGACTTTGGTTGATGAGGTCGAGTGCGTGGTTTCGGCTGGCACGAAATCGTTTGCAAACGATTGTTTAGTGAATATAGGCTCGGCATAAGACGCATAAACACCTTTGGCAACGCTGCCGGTATGGATCAACGGCAGGGCCGCATCAAACACAACGGTGCCGTTGGCGTTGTCGGTGTCAAAATTAGGATAATCGTAGCGCTCAAGATGGGTGCCGACGGCCTGGAAGATTTGCGCGGCGGTAATGGGCCCGGCGGCGCTGGTGGCAACGCGCACTTGGGCTATCTCGATGCTGCCGACTGGGATTAACGGCGGTCCGCCCGCTGCGGCGCGGGTTTCCGAAAACGCCGTGGTCGTGCCGTCGGTACCGGCGACAACGGTTACCGCGCCGGAGCTGTTAATGGTGATCGAGTTAACCTTGCTGACGTTGGTTGCCGAGCGGGTGATGGTTTTATCGATCGCCACGCTGACAGCGGTTTTCTCGCCCGCCAGGTAGCAGGTCAGCGCGGCGACATCGACGCCGTTATCGACTGCCGAAGCCGCCACCGTTACCGCACCGCCGGTAATGACGCCGTTAGGGCGCACATCCGGCGAGTTGCCGTCCGATCCGGAAAATATGTCGGCTGATGAGGCAAATATAAGGTGATCGCCGGAGTCGGTCAGCGCCGACATGGCAAAAGGCGTTACGCCGGATTCGTAATAGACGGCTGAGTTTGCGTTAGACATAGTGTTGTGCTCCAGTTAGTAAGTTGGGAGGGTATAAGGGTCGCCGGCCAGCGTTGCATAGCTAACGATAAAAACGACAGATGTGGTTGTGTACTCGCTGCCGGATTCTGGGTATTCCGGCGTTGCCGATTGCCGGGTGATGTTGGTCGCCAAGCCGCCGAAGGTTTTATCGGTGTTGGGGCCGATCATGGTGGTGATGATTTCCCCGATCAGCTCATTGGCCGAAGTGCTGGGGTTATCGGTGCCGTGCTGCCAGATGCACTCCAAATTGATGACAAAGCGGCTGCGCTCGATGCCGTAGACGATTTCTTCGACCTGATCAACACCATCCCAGACCGAGATAAAGCGCTCTTTAGTTTCGCCGACCGAACGCTGCACGCGCTGGACCGGTAAATTTGATAATACAGCCGCGCGGGCGGTAAAGGCAGCAATGATCTGTTCTCTGATGGTGTCGGTCATTTTTTGAGCGCACAGCTAGCAAATTGTTTGTCGTTAGCGACGATGTCATCAACGGTGTATTTGACGCCGCCAATCGTAAATTCAGAGCCAATTTTAAGTCCTTGAGCATCCTGCAATGCAACGTCTATATGCTTGCGCCTGGCTGATATATGCGGCTCATTGGAAAAAACCGGCTCGACATCATCGTTCACCATCGCCTTTATTTCGACCGGACCGGACGGGGCGTGATAGGTCACGCTATCACCGAGGGCGGCGGTAAATGTACTGGCGGGCATTAGGTCGGCGAAGTTCATAGCGCCGCGGCCGCCAAAAATAACTCGTCCAACTGGTCGACCGACCAGCCCATTTCGCCCGCAACCTGCAAGACCAAAGCGTTGTCGCGTAGCAATACTACTGCGTATTCCCACTCGATCTGGGCTGCTTGTGGCATAGTGGACACTGCATCGGATACCGCGCTCAGCAGCCCAGCCTGAAGCAGCGCCAACCGAGCCTGCCGCATAGTGATTGATGCAGGAGCTACCCCGCGCATATCGACCGCGACGGCGTCTATAATGACCCACGCACCATCCTGCCAAAAACACCCTGAAACAGCTCGATCATAGTCCGGCGCAGGTATTCCGGCTCGCATCATCCACGACGACGGCGTGTTAGTTATTATATGTTCGCCCGTATATGGGCTATAAATATCATTCATATCAGACGCCTAAATACTCAATTTAATTGTATGTGGTCGCATGCGGCTCGCAAGCCGTAGCCCCAGCTAGATGTCGACGGTAGGCTGCTCCATACCGACGTTCGAGAGCCGCAGTTTGCGCCTCCCGAACGCACGCCGCCCAACACGACACGCGTGTTACTGTTGTTGAATATCTGACCACGCCCACCATTGCTGGACCACGCAAACGCCGCTGCCGCTTGAGTGCCTGTATTGCTGCCCCACACATGGATGTGCCCGCTTGCTTGTTCCACACCGTATTTGCTGGTAAATCCAGCATTACGCCGCGTTGTCGGATATGTTGCGTTGGTCGAGTCAATCGATTGGTTTTCGGTCACGCCAAAAGCTGCGGTAACAAACTCGCTCTCCAGCAGTAGACGCTTAGAGTGCGCTCTGGCAAGTTCGTTCGCCACCCACCAATTTAGCGACGCATAAGTGGCGGTGCCATCGCCGCCAAACACAGCCGGTATTTTCGGCAACACTGTGCCAGATGCTATATTCGAGCCAGCGGCACTGGTGCCGTTGGCATCTGTGTCGCTGTTGCACAGATATATATCTACCCAGACGTTATTAGCCAGCGTCATACCTTTCGCGCTGCCGGCTATAGGCCTAAATTTTGCGTCGTAAATGCTGTATTGATTGATCCCGGCAATCCGGTCAACATCCGCTTGCGTCCATATCATGCCGTCACCGGATGTCGCAAATAATCCGCCTGCGACCGTTTCACCAGCCGCAACCAGTCCGTGGTGGAACCCGCCGATTAAACGACTGTTGTTCGTCGTGTATCCGGTCGGGCTAGTAAAATTAGAGTCCGCCCTGACACTACCGTCAGAGCACACATAGATAGCGTAATCGACGCCACCGTTAAGCGCGGGCATAACGACAGCGGTGTCGAATCTGAATTTAACCAGATCATTCCCGACAGACAACCATGTGTCCGCTTTTATGCTCAAAGTGCTCGCGGCGGTTTTGGTGAAAACAGGGCTAAATGAGTCCGCCTTATCAAACACCAGACGACTATTGGACTGGCGACCGCTGGCAGCTGTTAATACAGACGCGCTCATCACTAGACCCCCACTGTTGCGGTAACTGATGCCGATGTGCCGCTAATAGTTGTTAATTTGATATACATGTATGGCCACTCCGCCGCGATATAATCGCCGGATGA
>Ga0208125_101247_pt1 | contig 9831 bp, 9 predicted proteins | sample LakWasM128_HOW14_2_FD_183938 | JGI IMG/M metagenome (GOLD analysis project Ga0208125, IMG submission 183938) | Freshwater sediment methanotrophic microbial communities from Lake Washington under simulated oxygen tension - Sediment Metagenome... | ecosystem: Environmental > Aquatic > Freshwater >... | reverse complement strand
TGCCCGGCTGCAATTGATCCAGGCCCAATACACCTGGCTGACGCAAAAAGCCCAATTAGCCCAGGCATTGGGGCGATTGGATTTTTCTTCCATCCCGGCAAGGTAACATCTTATGGCACGTTTTCGGTATACATTAATCGCTGTTTTCAGCCTGATCGCAATTCCTGCGGGCATTTATGGCTTCAATGTTTGGCGCGCAGCGGAAGAAGTCCCGCATTACCGGACGGAAAAGATAGCCAGGGGCAATATCGTCAAGACGATCTCCGCCAACGGTACGTTAAATCCGGTGGTTTTGGTCAACGTGGGTACGCAGATTTCAGGCGTGGTCAACAAGCTCAATGTCGATTTTAATGACCGGGTGCATAAAGACCAAGTGCTGGCGGAAATCGATCCCTCATTGATCAATGCCCAGCTCGAACAAAGCCAGGCGAATCTTGCCAATGCCCAGGCCTCGCTCAAACTTGCCCAAGCCAACGAGACACGATCTAAAGAGCTGTATGCGCAGGATTATGTTGCGAGATCGGAACTCGATCAAGCCGTCCAGGCACGGGAAGCCGCCAAGTCGCAAGTGGCTTCGGCCATCGGTCAGCTCAAACGCGATAAAGCCAACAAGGGTTATACAATCATCAAATCCCCGGTTTCCGGTGTCGTAGTGTCGCGTAATGTCGACATAGGGCAAACCGTTGCCGCAAGCTTTCAAACACCCACCTTGTTCACCATTGCACAGGATCTGCAACACATGCAGATCGACACCTCGGTTGCCGAAGCCGATGTCGGCGGCATTCGGGTTGATCAAACGGTGAACTTCACCGTGGATGCTTATCCGGATCGGGTCTTCCAGGGAAAAGTTTTCCGGATTCGGCTGGATTCCAAGGTGTTGCAGAACGTGGTCACCTACGATGTGGTGGTTAATGTGAATAACCCGGAAGAAATCCTGTTGCCGGGCATGACCGCCTTCGTCAGCATCGTCATTGATGAAAGAAACGACAGCTTGAAACTGCCGTTGGCGTCGCTCAAGTTCCGTCCGGCCGGAGGAAGCAAGCCCGGCAAAAACGTTTATCGCCTGGAAAATAATAAAGCCGTGGCGGTACCAGTACAGACCGGCATCGCCGACGGCAAGTACGCGGAAATAACCGGCGGGGATTTACAAGAAGGCGATTTAGTGATTCTCGAAGACCAAAGCGAGCGCAAATCTGAAGAAAAAGGACAGGGTCAAAGCAGCTTCCGGGTCAGGGCATTTTGATGGAACGCCCTTTGATCAGCGTCAGCGGACTGTCTAAATATTATTTGGAAAACATGCCGGTGCTTAAGGATGTTAATTTCAACATCGAAAGCGGCGAGTTCGTCGCGATCATGGGGCATTCCGGTTCAGGGAAATCGACATTGATGAATATACTCGGCTGTCTGGATACCGCAACAGACGGACATTATTATCTGGAAGGCAGAGACACCGCCGCTTTAAACTCGGACGAACTGGCTTTATTGCGAAATCGCTTGATCGGGTTCGTTTTTCAAGGATTCAACTTGTTGCCGAGAAGCTCGATTTTGGACAATATCGGTCTGCCCTTGCTTTATTCCGGCAAGAGCAAGGCAGAGCGGCGCGAAAAAGCATCTATGATGCTGGAGCGGGTCGGCTTGGCCCAATTCGGCGATCGCAGGCCGAATCAATTATCGGGCGGTCAACAGCAGCGCGTAGCTATCGCCAGGGCATTGGTCACCGACCCCAAACTGATCCTGGCGGATGAGCCGACCGGCAACCTCGATACCCAAACCGGTGAGGACATCATGAAAATCTTTCAGACCTTGAATGAAGATCAGAACATCACGATCATTCTGGTCACCCACGAAGCCGATATTGCAGCCCACGCCAAGCGCTTGATCCGGGTGGTCGATGGTAAAATCGCAACGGATCAGCCATCATGATCATCGGCGCATTATTGGGAGAAGGCTGGGAAGCGATGCGCGCCAATCGGTTGCGCACCTTGTTAACCATGTTGGGCATGGTTTTCGGGGTCGGGGCGGTGATCATGATGCTGGCGATCGGCCAAGGCGCGCAATTGATGGTCAACGAATCTATCGCCTCCATGGGCAGCAACCTGTTCATCGTACTGTCGGGCTCAACTTCGGCGGGAGGCTTAAGGCAAGGCTCCGGCACTGTGCCGACGCTGACCTTGGCCGATGCACAAGCCATCGGCGAATTACCGGAAATCGCCTCGGTCGCGCCCAGCCTCCCCAATAATGCCCAACTTATTTACGCTTCGAACAACTGGAGCACCCAGGTGTCCGGAACCACGCCCTCTTATCTCGATGTTCGGGAATGGCCGGTCATTTCGGGTGAAGCCTTCAGCGACAGCGATGTGCGCTCGGCAACGCGGGTGCTGCTGATGGGGCAAACCGTGGCTCGCAATCTTTTCGGCGATGAGAACCCAGTCGGCAAAATGGTCAGGGTGAAAAACAGTCCGTTCCTGGTGCTGGGCATCTTGTCCTCGAAAGGTCAAAGCCTGGATGGAAGAGATCAGGACGACACTGTGTTTGTCCCTATTACCACAGCGCAGCGCCAACTGTTCGGCAATCAATTCCCCGGCATGGTTCGTTTCGTCATGGTCAAAGCCAAATCGGCCGACGTCATGGACAAAGCCGAACGCGGCATGAACGAATTACTCAGGACGAGGCACAGGATTCATCCCGGACAAGAAGATGATTTTTCGGTCCGCAACCTCACCGCAGTAGCCCAAGCCGCTGCCGGCACCACCAAGGCCATGTCGACGATGCTCGGCGCCATCGCATCGGTTTCGCTGCTGGTCGGCGGTATCGGCATCATGAACATCATGCTGGTTTCGGTCACCGAAAGAACGCGGGAAATCGGCATTCGCATGGCGATAGGCGCAAGAAGACGCGATATTTTGCTGCAATTTCTGTTTGAAGCCGTGATGATCTCGTTGGCCGGAAGCTTCATCGGCGTAGTGGTGGGCATCGCTTGCGCTTATTTCTTCAGCCGATTCAACGACGCGCTGGTCGTCGTAACGCTCAGTTCGGTATTGCTCGCGTTTGGCGTAGCCGTAGCCGTCGGCGTGTTCTTCGGCTTCTACCCCGCGCGCAAAGCCGCCGACCTTAAGCCTATCGAAGCGCTCCGGTTTCAATAGTTAATGACTGAGCTCTGCCTATAGGGATGACCGTTATACACAAGTTTGTTTCAGAGTCGTCATACTGACATGGATGTCGGTATCCAGAGCCATGGACGGTAACTTTCAGGAATCCCACAAGCGGTGTATCATTCATTCGTCAGTATCTGGAGGAACCCATGTTAAACGTCAAACTACCTGCAAGACTTGAGACACGCCTTGCCGAGCTTGCAGCTCGAACAGGCAAATCTGCCGACGCCATCACCCAAGCCGCGCTCGACCTCTACTTGGAAGAGCTTGAAGATTATCTGGATGTTGCTGAAATCAAAAAGCAAGGCGGGGAAACAATCTCTCTCAAAGAATTAGGTAAATCACTTGGCTTGGACGGTTGAAATATCCGCCTACGCTGCCAAGCAAATGAGTAGCCTGGATAAACCCCACACAAAAGCGGATTTACACATTTCTACAAAAGCTTGAAGCTGAAGCAGACCCTTTCAAGCTACTCATCCCCTACGCGGCCAATATGGCAGGCCTCTGGAAAAAGCGTCTGGGTGATTGGCGCATCGTGATTGAGGCAGAACACGGCAAACTCACTTTAATCGTCATGAAAATCGGGCACCGCAGTAAGGTTTATCGCTGAGCGGCTACTATTGTTACTAGACAATATTCTGCCTCCCAAGCTTGATAAAATTATGTGATGTATATCCTATTCGCGTTCAAATGGCGGGCAATAACATTATCATTGCCCGCCGTTTCAGTGTCCGATGATGGAACGGCGGCAGGTAAATCGATAGCTGTTTTCATATTCAATCTCGAAATGTTGGGCATAAACAGCATGCCCAGCCTACTGGGCTCCTATTATGATGGGTTCTACCCATCTATGAGCTGGAATGTGTTGTGATGGATCGATTTCGACATCAGAAGCTTCAATGACCTACTAACTCTACTTGCAGCCATATAAATCGGTAGCCTTTTATAGTTATCCAGATAATTTTTTGTTGTCGTCACTATCATGTAGAATGAGTGGCGCAAATAGCGCGGTATGTAGGGCGTACTGAACGCAGTGAAGCGCATCATTCGAGATGCGTTGCTCCCTTTTTAGGATTGATAATATGGCTGGAATAAACAGAGCTGCAAAAGATTTTAGAATATTTTCTGAATCACGGAAACATCAAAAGGTTCAGTGCGTGTTTCTTAGCCATCAACAAAATGACAAAGCTGTTTGTAGAAAAATATCTGATTACTTATTAGCGGCAGATATTGATGTTTATTTTGATGAAGACGACGAAGATTTAAAAATTTACCGTCAAGCAAATAGGTCACAAGGAGTTGTGGACAGTATTAGAAAAGGAATTCATAACAGCAGCCACATGCTGGTAGTTATTTCTCCTAATACAATTAATTCAAAATGGGTTCCTTGGGAAGTTGGCTATGGTTATGACAGCACCGATTTAGGAGTTCTTACATTGAAAGGCATTAATGACACAGATTTACCTGACTATCTAAAAACAACTTTAATTATTCGAGGAACGAAATCTCTTAATGCATATTTAGCAAAAATCACTGGAAAAATACAGCCATTAATGGAAAGTGCTGACCTTATTAAAAGCTATTCAACAGCTAATCATCCGCTAGATAATTACCTTGACTGGAATCAATAAAATATGAAATGGGCAGACTACTGTATATCAAAAATCTCATTCGAAGAAAACGAGAAAACGATTTCCGAAGCATTCGTTCATGTTGACAAAGAAGATACTATTGAGCAAGGAGAAATTCATAATAGAAATTGGCTTGTTCAACAAGCGAATAATAACAGAACATTTTGCGGTATAACGAAAACTGAAGATGGTAAATGGGAGAAATATTGTGATTTCAAATTTGAAAATGATTCATTTAAATGTGGTAAAAAGCTTGTGAAAGTTTTAACAAAGCGCAAAACGTTTGTTAGTTATTATCATAGTGATGATCAAAACTACAGAGAAAAATTTGAAAATCTATTTGGCGATTTGGTTATAAGCAAATCAGTTGAAGACGAAGATATTGATTCAGATAACAGCGATGGTTACATAAAGCAATTGATCCAAAAAGGATATTTGTCTGACACAACTATTTTGGTTGTGTTGATAGGACCAAAAACAAAATGCAGAAAACATGTTGATTGGGAGATTTCAGGCGCTTTAAATTTGAAAGTTGGCAATAAATATTCAGGCTTAATTGGAATTCTTCTACCTAGCCATCCTGATTTTGGGAGAGACAAATACACCCCTTCTAACTTGCCAAAAAGGTTAGCTGCTAATGTCAAATCAGGTTATGCAATACTTCACGATTGGACTGATGACAGAGTGAAGATGCAGCAATGGATTGAGAAAGCATTTGATAAAAGAAGTGAGTCAGAAAAAATAGAGAATAAATCTATTTCTCAAATGATAGAAGATACTTGCAAATGAAAAGCAGATTGAAATATCCGCTTTCGCTTTTTGTAGTTTGGCATCCCAAATTCACAGAAGGTAAAAAGATTGCCAATAATATTTACAGTATTTTTTGTAGAGATGTTGAACAGCCACTTTCACGAGGGTTGGGAATACCGGTTTATTATCGTTCTGCTTCGTTTGAGACGGCACCAATTCCTATTGATCCAACTAACGCAAAAAGAAATGCAATTGTATTGTTAATTGATCAAGAGTATATGATTGATGAAAGCTTTCGGGCATACACAGAGTCGTTGGTAAAATTGGTTGATGAAAACACAAGAATATATCCGATTGCGTTGTGTCAGCAAGCATACGGTATTGGATGTGACTTAAGTTCCTATCAGTTCATAAGAGCATATCAAGGCGATTTGAGCGAGAAAGAAAACTTTGATTTCTCAATGAAGAAAATCAAAACTGAATTGCTTCATGATTGTGCAAGGTTACTTATGAATTTCCAACCCACATGGATGGATAAGCCGGAAGAGAAAATTCCTTCTCCCGTAAAACTATTTCTAAGCCATGCGAAGAAAGACGGCTTGGAAACTACCAAACAATTCAAAGCGTTTATTGATGCAGAATTAAAACTTGAAGTGTTTTTTGATACCGTGGATATTGCAGATAGCTATGAATTTGAACAACAAATTGAAGCCAACATTAAAAAATCTGCTTTAGTTGTTTTTCATACCGATGAATATTCAGCAAGGGAATGGTGCAGAATAGAAGTGTTGGTTGCCAAAAGAAATAAATGTTCAATAGTCGTTGTGCATGAGATTAAGAACGGCGAGAAAAGAGCTTTCCCATATTTGGGTAACACACCAACAATTACCATTCAGCAAAACGAGAAAGAAAGTTTCTTTGAAATAGTAAACCTTACTCTGTATCAAGTCCTAAATAATTTATTTCAACTTGAATTGTTGGAATCGTTTCACCAACAGTTTCCGATTCAAGGAACTGAATTTATTTCCATTACATCACCACCAGAACTATTCAATTACATAGACATTTATAAGAAGAAAGAGGAATCAAAACATCAATTGGTAATTCTATATCCTGAACCTCCACTTGGCGCGGAGGAGTTGAAAATTCTGAATGAGATTGACAGGGACATAAGATTTATCACGCCTATTCTTTTACCAACACTTTGTTAAATATGATGGAAACAGAAAAAAACATTTCAGGTGTTTCAGAAAATTTGTCTGATTCAATCGAAGAACAAAAGGCGATTAAGAAAAAGCAGATTCATAAATCGGTATTACATGGAAAAAGAATCGCAATTTCAGTTTCTGAAAGTGAAGAGTTGGAGCAGTTGGGCTTATCCGAACAGCATATTAATGACATATCAATTGAAATAGCAAGATATTTAATTGTGAATGGTGCAACAATGTTGTATGGCGGAGATTTACGAGTTGGAGGTTTTACCAAGTTATTTTCAGAATTATCCTATCAATACAAATACTTAAACGATAGAAAAAGTAGGTTTGTAAATTATTTTCCATTTCCTAATGCGAGAAAGTTATCTACTGACGACAAAGCGACTTTTATACAACAACAGGTTGAAACAAAAATTTTGGATATTCCGAAACCTCTTGGAAAACTAGACATTGAGAAAAATTACGATCCCTCCAACAATATTGAAGACAGATTTATTTTTGCCGAATGTTTTACTGATATGCGAACCCAGATGGCAAATGAAAGTGATGCAAGAATTGTCTTAGGGGGAAGACAAAAAAACTTTATTGGATACTTTCCCGGAATAGTTGAAGAAACTTTTCATTCATTAAATGCTGGCAAAGCCGTTTACTTATTGGGTGGCTTTGGCGGAGCAACAAAATCTATCATTGAAATTATTTCAGGTAATAAGCGGCCATATCAACTTACAGATGACTTTCAGTTTGACTCGGAATTCCTAAGCAATTTTAGAAGATTTGCATCTGATAAATCAGTAGTAAAAATTGATTACGACTTTCTCTTTGATTTTTTCAAGACATATCCTATTGAAGCTGTATCACATCGAAATGGGCTCACTATTGAAGAAAATCAAATTTTGTTTGAAAGCACAAATATTCATGAGTTGGTTTTTTTAATAATCAAGGGATTACAAAATATTTCAAGATTAAAGTAACACCTGAGTTCTTGCTTCAGTCTGTAAAACAGCAAAGCGGCAACGAAAGAAATTGACTTGCGCCCCCGCTATGGAACAATGAAACCAATTGATCGGTCTGTTTTTTTGATCCAATTTCCGGTTTCAAAGGTTAGCAGCCAAGAGACTGGAGATCCCTGCCAATGGGGTAACCGCTATGACTCAAGAACCGTTAGCCGAATTACGACAAGCCGTTAATCAGGCTTATCTAGCCGATGAGAAACAGCTCATCAGTGAATTATCAGCGGCATTAACCGGTTACGATCCGGTTGCGATAGGCGATTGCGCCGAAACGCTGGTTACCGCAGTCAGGGAAAATAAACATCGGCAAACCGCGATTGAAGCGTTCCTGCAGGAATATCAGCTTAATTCCCATGAAGGCGTTGTTTTAATGGGGATCGCCGAAGCCTTGCTGCGTATTCCCGACAACCGTACGCAAGATCTGTTTTTACAGGAAAAACTGACCGGCGCAGACTGGCAAAGCCATTTACAGCATAGCGATTCCCCGCTGGTCAATTTAGCCACCAAAGTGCTGTTATTTGCCGGGGACTTTGAAGCACATCATGGGCCGCAAGTCTTCGAACAACTGCTATCCCGGATGGGAGCGCCGTTAATACGCACTGCAATAAAGCAGGCCATGCAACATCTGGCGTTGCAGTTTGTCTTTGCTGAATCCATGCAGGATGCCGTTCACCGTAGCGAGCAGGACCCGGTGTTTTGCTATTCTTTCGATATGCTGGGGGAGGCGGCGTTGACGCAGGCCGATTCCGAGCATTATTTCGAGGCGTATCGTTCGGCCATTAATGCGTTGGCCGGGCATGCCATCTCTGCCGACATTTACGCCAATCCGGGTATCTCGATTAAATTATCGGCGCTATGTCCCCGTTACGAGCCGTTGCAGCATGTCCGTGCGGTCAAAGAGTTGAGCGATAAATTGCTGACGCTGGCGCGGACAGCCCGCACGGCGAATATTGTAATCACTGTCGATGCGGAAGAGTCCGAACGGCTGGATATGTCGCTGGATATTTTTGCCGCCGTTTTTAATCATCCCGATTTAGACGCTTGGCCGGGGCTGGGTTTGGCTGTGCAGGCTTATCAAAAAAGGGCGCTGCCGGTCATCCGCTGGCTGGCTGAACTGGCCGAATGCCGACAACGGAAGATTCCGTTGCGTCTGGTCAAAGGCGCTTACTGGGACAGCGAAATAAAACGGGCGCAGGAAAACGGCCTGAGCGATTACCCGGTGTTTACCCATAAGTCGGCGACCGACGTATCCTATCTGGCCTGCGCGCAGTTTATCCTGTCCGAACCGGATGCATTTTATCCCCAGTTCGCCAGCCATAACGCGCATACCGTCGCGGCTATCCATCAATTCGGAAGGCAACATCCGGGCTATGAATTCCAGCGTTTACACGGCATGGGCGAGGCGCTTTACCGGGAAATTATTGAAGTTAAAAACTGGCGGATTCCGTGCCGCGTTTATGCGCCGGTCGGCGATTATCGTCAGTTACTGCCTTACTTGGTCAGGCGTTTGCTGGAAAACGGCGCGAATACCTCTTTCATCAATCAGATCAGCCATCCGGATATTAGCATCAATGAACTGGTTAGCGATCCGGTAGCTGCGGTAAAGACCTCGGCCCCTCAATCGCCAATCGTATTGCCCTGCAATTTATTCGGCGAACGGATTAATTCCGTCGGGCTAAATTTGGCCGATCCCGAGCAACTGGAATCGGTGCAGCAAAGTCTGGATGCGTTGGCCGATAAGCACTGGACGGCAATGCCGTTAATAAACGGCAGCCCTCGCTCCGGTAAGGAACGGCTTATCGTTAACCCTTACGATAACCGCTTGATTGTCGGTTCCGTAACTTTCGCGGAACCGACTGCTATTGGCGAGGCGTTAAACGAAGCCTCCCAGGCATTCACAGACTGGCGGCTTTGCCCTGTTGCACAACGCGCCGGGTATTTGAAACAGGCGGCCGACCTTCTGGAATTGCATCGTCTGGAGTTGGTTTCCTTGTGCGTACGGGAAGGCGGCCGCACGATTAAAGATGCGTTGGCTGAAGTCAGGGAGGCGGTCGATTTTTGCTGCTATTACGCC
>Ga0208125_101245_pt1 | contig 9834 bp, 8 predicted proteins | sample LakWasM128_HOW14_2_FD_183938 | JGI IMG/M metagenome (GOLD analysis project Ga0208125, IMG submission 183938) | Freshwater sediment methanotrophic microbial communities from Lake Washington under simulated oxygen tension - Sediment Metagenome... | ecosystem: Environmental > Aquatic > Freshwater >... | reverse complement strand
TTAATTTTTCTTCTAACGCTTTTAAGTCCGCATCCATACGACCACTATAATTGAAAAAATTGATTATAGTCAATAGTTAACGAGTAATTTTCAAAGTATTACAGTATGTGTAAATAATTGTTAATGATTTTTTTCATGCGGGCGAAGAAATTAGCGATATAATTCGCACTTGTTGTTAGGTGCCAAGTTTGTTTTCTACAAACAAGGTGAAACTGGGAAATAGGTGCATTATCGCTAAACGCGTTAATAATTCCTTCGCTGCCCCCGCAACGGTAAGTAAGTTTTTGATTCATTCAAATGATTTTGCAATATGCCACTGAGTTACCCCTTAGAAAAAGGTCAGACTTGGGAAGGCGCAAATCAGCTAGTTATAAAGAACTAAATATTAGTTTTCAATACCAGCACTTATAAGCCCGGAGACCGGCCTAAAAACAACGCCTTATATTAAGGCACGCTAGGCAATACCGCGGGGTGACGGTAAACAAAGGCTGCGCTATTTGTGTCGTTATTTCGTCCGCGCTCTCTTTTTTATGACCCTCTTCTGTATTCCCTAGTTTTAAAGAATCCACATGCGGGGCCGCATGTAATTTAGGGAAAAATAATGAAAAAATCTACCATTGCCAGCCTGATTAGCTTGGCTTTTTCTACACAAGCTTTCGCTGCTGAAAATATTAATTTAGACGATATTGTTGTTACATCAAGTCGATTTAATGAAAACAGTTCAATTCAAACAGCAATCCTTAAAGTAATCACTAAAGATGAAATTAAAAACTCGCCTGCACTTAGCATCCCAGATGTACTTCGCATGCAAGCTGGAATCAACATTACTAGCCTTTATGGTAATCAAGGCATAGACGCGAGTGTAGATTCAAGAGGGTTTGGTGACTCAGCAACCAGTAATACACTTATTTTACTCGATGGCCAACGTTTAAACGGCGTTGATTCTGGCAGTATACAATGGGCATCAATACCGCTAGACTCTATTGAGCGCATTGAAGTTGTTTCTGGCGGAGGCAGTGTGTTATATGGCGACCGTGCAGCCGGTGGCGTCATTAACATCATCACCGATAAATCAGGAAAATCAGCGGCATCGGCAACCGTTTCTATAGGTAGTTACGGCTACAAAAGTTTAGACGGTTTTGTCGCTGGAGGTACAAATAATCTTTACTTTAATACCTTTGTACACTCTGCAGACGGCAACGGCTGGCGCCAAAATACTGATAGTAATCAATGGGCAGTTAGTGGCAGAGGTGGCGCATACTTTAATGCTGGTGAAACTTTTGTTGACTATTCTGTTTATCGTTCAGCCAATGGCCTTCCAAGTAGCATTAGTAGCGCTGTGTATCGCAATGACCCACGTTCAGCCAGAACCCCTCTGGATACACAAGTAAAAGAGGGCTTTAGAGTAAGGCCTGGTATTGCAATCAAGCTTTCAGATAATGTAGAGTTCGCTTCTGAGTTAGCGATTGCAAAGGGTGAACAACACTTCGACAACGTGTCTTTCGGCAGCACCTCAGATCGCACCCTAGACACCTACTCGCTGACACCTAGAGTTAAATGGGCACATGGGCTTGGTGCTCTAAACAGTACGACTGTTGCAGGCTTTGACTATTATTATGGCAAAGTATTTGCAGACTACAATGGCAGCTTCGCCAACTCAAATGCCAAACAAACTAGCAATGCGATCTACCTGCAAAATAACACTGCACTGACTTCCGCATTAGATATTAATCTGGGCATTCGCTCACAACAAACGCGTCAGCAAGCATCACAAGATGCCTACGCACCTTTTTTCATGCCTGCAGTTGCTGGTAGCGTTACGCGTACAAAAACTGTTTACGACCTTGGCTTGACCTACCAAGAGTCAAATTGGAGTGCGTATGCAAAGCTAGGCAGTAGCTTTAGATTTGCCAATACAGATGAGCTATTTGGCTCTGATCCAATTACCTCTCAACCCTTATTCTCAGGTCAAATCATCAAACCACAAACTGCAAATAATCAAGAAGTAGGTGCAGCGTTTCAGCAAGACAGCATTGATGGAAAATTCGCTTTTTACCACTCTAGCATTAAAAATGAAATCGGCTACGACGGCGTGCAAGGCATCAACACCAACTTTGACCCAACTCGCCATCAAGGCGTAGAAGCAGAGCTAGGCTGGCAAATGCTAGCAGACTTAAAAGCTAAAGTAAGCTATGCCTATACAAATGCAGAGTTTAGATCTGGTTTGTATAATGGTAAAAACATACCATCAGTACCAAGTAACAGCGCGCATGCCCAACTCTTATGGGATGCCCATCAGTATGGTAAATATGTAGCTCAAGCTAATTATGTTGGGGAGCGCTATACCAGCGGCGATTTTAGCAACACTCTGGACAAGCTAGATTCTTACACTACGTTGGATTTACGCGCCAACTGGAACGTTAAGCCAGTGACTATTTCGTTGATAGCACTCAATTTAACGGATAAGAAATATTCACCATTCGGCCTATTTAGTACAAATAAAAATGACTACTACTACTTTCCTGCCGATGGCAGAACGTTTTACCTTAGTGCAAGGTATGACTTCAAGTAAATCAAAAACGAGAAGTTACTGCTTGAAAATGTTATTATGTCTGTAGAAAATACTTAATTTATTAAAACTGTTGTTCAACAGCGGATTTTTGAAAGACTTAACCATGAATACGACATTATTAAACTCAAAAAGCATAGTCATAGCAGCAGCAATCACATTCTTAATGTTGCTCACACGTGGTAGCCATGTGCTAACCAGTGTAGCTCTACCTGATGCAAGTTTGGCTCTGCTATTAGTTGGTGGTTTATATCTAAGGAAAGCAGCTTGGTTTGTATTGTTTGTGATGTTGGCCACTGCAATTGACTTTGGTGCTGCCGCAATAGATAGTATTCAAGCTTTTTGCTTAACTACTGGATATTGGGGAATGCTGCCAACTTATGCTGTAATGTGGTTAGCAGGCTTTTGGTTGAGTAAACAAGTCAATAGTTTAGATATTTTAAAATACTCATTAGCTAGCGTTTCGGCAACATTCTTGGCATTTGTCATTTCTACGCAAAGCTATTATTTATTTTCAGGTCGCTTTCCTGCCGATGGCATAATTGAATCAATCAAACATGGCTGGGAATATTTGCCTAGTTACATGGGCTTTACTGTAATGTACTTGGTGGGATTTTGGGTATTAGCTAAAGCTTTACCGAAGTTGAATTTAGGAACAAACACCACTTCTGCATAAAGCATTGCCATACCAATCAAACCGCGTTAGAACCTAATTCTAGCGCGGTTTTTTTATGAAAATTAGTCATGACCACATCTGAAAATAAGCTTAATCTAGCAAACGAACGCCATTTAGCGCGCATGCAGCGTAAAAAAGCCGTGGTGGATGCCAGTATTAATGCGGCACAAACTTCTCGCGGCTTGCTATTGATTAATACCGGTAATGGCAAAGGTAAATCTACTGCGGCTTTTGGCTTACTTGCACGCTCATTGGGGCACGGCATGAAAGCTGTTGTAGTTCAATTTATTAAAGGCCGATCTGACACAGGCGAAGAGGCTTTTTTTCGTAACGCTGAAAATCTGACTTGGCACGTGATGGGCGATGGCTTTACTTGGGAAACGCAAGACGCAGAGCGTGACAAGCAATCGGCGCGGGCAGCTTGGCTGATGGTATGTGATTACTTGCAAGATGAAACGATAGATTTAATTATTTTAGACGAGTTTACTTACGCGCTTAAATACCAATGGTTAACTATTGAAGAAGTGACAACTGCTTTAGAGTCGCGCCCCATCATGCAACATGTGGTAATCACGGGTCGTGCTGCGCCTGACGGACTTATTGCCATTGCAGATACAGTAAGTGAAATTAATTTAGTAAAACATGCGTTTAGAGATGGCGTTCAGGCCATGCCTGGCATTGAGTGGTAATTAGCACCTGATTAAATATTGATGAATCAAATAAATTGCCCTGCTATATTAATTTCCGCACCCGCTTCTGGACAGGGGAAAACCTTATCTACTGCCGCCTTAGCGCGTGCTTGGAGGAATCGCGGTCTGAATGTACGCGCATTCAAATGCGGGCCTGACTTTCTTGACCCTATGGTGCTGGAAACTGCGACCGGTCAGCCTGTTTATAATTTAGATCTCGGCATGTGTGGCGAGCATGATGGCTTGGTACGTTTGTATCAAGCAGCGCAGACGGCTGATGTAATTATTGTTGAAGGCGTGATGGGTCTTTACGATGGCACGCCATCATCCGCTGATATCGCCCTGCGTTACAACCTGCCTGTGATGCTCACCATTGATGCCAGCGGTATGGCGCAAACCTTTGGCGCTTTAGCTTCTGGCTTACTGGGCTATCAACCTAAATTGATTCCAGCTGGCGTACTCGCCAATAAAGTTGGCAGCATTGGGCACGCTGATATGCTAAAAGACAGTTTACCTGCTCACTTAAACTGGTTAGGTGCATTGCCACAAGATGAAGCTTATACTTTGCCTGAAAGGCATTTGGGCTTATTTAGAGCGCAAGAAATTACAGATTTAGATGAAAGAATAGAGGCAGCAGCGCTTGCTTTAGCTGCTAGCAGCGCGTTACCGCTACCACCAATGGTGACATTTATTGCGCCTGAAACTGCATCTATATCACCTAAATTATTCGCGGGTAAAACCATTGCCATTGCGCGTGATGCGGCTTTTTGTTTTATTTACCCTGCCAATATCGATTGTTTGCAGGAAATGGGCGCAACCGTTACGTTCTTTTCGCCACTGCATAACAAAACTTTGCCAGAAGCCGATGCTTATTGGTTGCCAGGTGGTTATCCTGAGCTGCATTTAAAAGAAATAAGCGAAAATACAGCTATGCGTGATGCACTATTGGCTGTGTTTAACGCTGATAAACCAATACTGGCTGAATGCGGCGGCATGATGGCACTGTCGGAATCCATCAACGGTGAGCCTGTTTATGGTTTATTGGCTGGAAAAAGCCAGATTGAACCACGCTTGCAAGGTTTAGGCACGCAACATACTGAGCTGAAAGAAAATATTGGTAGCATTGGTGCGCATACCTTCCACTATGGTAAGTTCAGCACATCGATCATACCTAAGTGTCAGGCAAATAGCCGATACGGTGCAGGTGAAAATATTTATCAGCATGGCAGCATCACGGCGACTTTTTTACATTTTTACTTTTCGTCTAACCCAGCACTTGCGGCGCGACTATTTTCTTATGCAAAACCATAAGTTTTCAGATATTGAGATTGCTGCAGTGTATCGCGCTATTGCGGAACGCCGTGATATGCGGCATTTTTTACCCACACCTGTTGCGTCTGAAATACTCACTAGAATTTTGCAGGCAGCGCACCATGCCCCTAGTGTTGGCCTAATGCAGCCATGGCGATTCATTAGAATTACTGAGGCGAACACACGAAAAGCTATTCATCAACTGGTGGATAAAGAGCGCGTTAAAACGGCGCAAGCAATTGGTGAATATGAAAATACCGCACGCATGGCAGAGTTTCTACGTTTAAAAGTAGAGGGCATTTTAGAGTGCGGCGAATTACTGGTAGTGTCACTGTGCGATAAACGCGATGGTCACGTGTTTGGCCGCAGAACTTTGCCGGAAATGGATATTGCCTCAGTAAGTTGCGCCATACAAAACATGTGGTTAGCCGCCCGTGCTGAAGGCTTAGGCATGGGCTGGGTGTCTATTTTTGACCCCGCTGAATTAGGCGCATTACTCAATATGCCTGCGGATGCTAAACCCATCGCAGTGTTGTGTTTAGGGCATGTGAATAGTTTTTACAAAGAACCCATGCTGGTAGAAACTGGCTGGGCAACTGCTAAACCGCTTGCGGATATGGTGATGGAAAACACTTGGGATGCCTCAAAGTAAACGCAGCAAAATAATCTTCTTAAATAAACGCTTAAAGCCAAATAGAAACAATAATGAGATACCCAACACGAATCGTTTGCTTAACAACTGAACCTACCGAGGTACTTTATTTGCTCGGCGAGCAAGACCGTATTGTCGGCATTTCTGGCTATACCACGCATCCAGCCATTGCCAGAAAAGAAAAGCCGAAAGTTTCAGCGTTCACCAGCGCCAAAATTGATAAAATTTTAGCACTGCAACCTGATTTAGTGATTGGCTTTTCTAACTTGCAAGCAGACATTGCCGCCTCGCTTATCCGTGCGGGCGTTGAAGTGCATATTTTCAATCAACGTAGTGTTGCGCAAGTGTTGAATATGATTACCGTAACTGGTGCCTTGGTCGGCGCGACAGAAAAGGCGGCGCAACTGATTGCCTCGCTTGAAAAAATATTAGATGAAGCGCAGCAAACTGCCAGTAAATTCACGATTAAACCCAAAGTTTATTTTGAAGAATGGGATGACCCAATGATGTGTAGCATCCGTTGGGCGATGGAGTTGATTGAACTCGCTGGCGGCGCCGATTGCTTTCCTGAACTATCCCACTTTCACAGTGCCAAAGACCGTATAGTTACCCCACAACAAGTGGTAGAACGCCAACCAGATATTATTATCGGTTCATGGTGCGGCAAAAAATTCCAACCAGAGCAAGTGATGGCGCGTGAAGGCTGGGCAGATTTACCTGCAGTAAAGCATGGCTTCGTACGTGAAATAAAATCTGCTGATATTTTGCAACCTGGGCCATCATTAATTACGCATGGTTTAAAACAGATTCAGGCAATTATTCAAGAATGGCAGATGTTTCAAGCACGGTCAGTTTAAGAATTCAGAGCAGTTTAAAGAATTAGGAGTAGAGCAATGTCAGTACATTTAATTTTAGGTGGCGCACGCTCAGGCAAAAGCGCTTATGCAGAAAAGCTAGCACAAACCAGCGGCCTTGCTGTGACGTACATTGCCACCGCACAAATCTACGACGACGAATTTAAATCGCGCGTGCAGCATCACAAAAATCGCCGCCCAGCAGAGTGGGCATTGGTAGAAGAGCCGCACTACCTCGCACAAACGCTACGCAATTTAGACGCGCCAAATCAATGCCTGATTGTAGACTGTTTAACGTTATGGCTAGCACAATGGATATGCCCAGATTGTAACCCACCGCAAAACTCAAGCTGGCAAGCCGAACGTGAAGCCTTGCTATCTACCCTGCCCACATTACAAGGTACGGTTATTCTAGTCAGCAATGAAGTCGGCATGGGCATAGTGCCGCTAGGTGAAATTAACCGTCAATTTCAAGATGAACAAGGCCGGTTGAATCAAGCAGTGGCGGGTGTAGCGAATGAAGTGACGTTTGTTGCGGCAGGTTTACCACTGAAATTAAAATGATAGATAAAGCATGAGCAGCTAGCCGTGGCTTAGTTCAGCTCGCGCTTTATAAAAAGTTAAAATTTGATGAGCTGAATCATTCACCAACACCGTTCCTAAATAAGCTGCATACCAATTAAAACTAGTGCTAATACGATAATTAACCTCAATGTCTAAACGTGTATCTTCACCAATAGGCGTTAGCTTGTATGAGGTATCCAGCAAGTCAAAATATTTACCACCAATCACCACGTGCTCATCTAAGGCATGCTCAGGGAAAGAATTTGGCGTAAATCGATAATGCCATTTAATATAGCGATTCTCCTGCCAATCAGTAATAGGCTCATCAAATGCCACCTGCTTATCCCACTTTAGCTTTCTAATGCGACCTTCTTGAGTGTTCACAGTAATTGCTTCTTTTGGTAATGGCACGCCTATTTTATAGGCCAAACCAGAATCCATTTCTTTTGCTTGAATTTTGACCGCGTAATTAATAAGGTGCCACACTCTTTCAGGTGATGCATGAATAACAACACTCTCTTTGGTCTGCCCATGGTAGTTAGGTAACCCGACATTACTTTCAATTGGTGCTAATATCAGCGGCAAAAACAGCAGTGAGTTAACCGTGGTACCACTTGGCGTTTTAATTTTAAGCACTGCCCACATCAAAAATCCACCGATGCTGCTCATGATTAAAAACAAGGGTAATGCCATGGCAATGCAAATACTGCCTTCTATCAACAGCAGCCCCGTCCCTACTACAAAAAGTATAGTAGGGATATATCCAGCAAATAAACCACCAACAATCGTCCGCTTGTCTTCAGGCGTATAGTAATAAGTCATCGCGCCAATAATCGCTGGCACCAACATAGCAAATGAAGCTAACATTGGACCAGCTGGAGATGAATCCATATGGTAGGAATCATAAAAAGGCACGAAACCTAAACCGAATACAAGTCGCATCACAAGACCATAGCATGCACCTATCAATATCATCCACTTTTGATTGAACGTTTTAACTTGTTTTTGTTCTGTCATTTCTAGCTTTCTTTTGGCTAAAGTTGTGCTCATTAATGGCATGCAGTCGCATATTGATTATGCCATATGAATATTTAATTTTTCCAAATTCAAGTGACTCTCCAAACAATCAGCCAAACGCTCTAACCCAGCTTCACGCAGTTGTTCATAATCGAATTGCGATTCCATATCCGTTAAGCCTGCCCAAGCTAACCATGCCGCGCAGGATTCTGCATGGTCAAACAAGCCATGCAGATAGGTGCCTGCTATTTGATTATCGTCTGAAATTGCACCTTCTGGCTGCCCATTCAGTATTAATGCAGGGTGATTAAGAGCTACGCCTATACTCACGCCCATGTGGATTTCATAGCCGGTGACATTAGCATCAGCGAAGCTTAGCTTTCCGCTGATTTGCGCTAGGCGCTTTTCGGGTGTGAGCGTGGTTTCCATCGTTAACCAGCCTAAACCCGCGCTACTGCCCGCGGTACCTTCTATGGCATTTGGGTCATGCATGTGTGAGCCTAACATTTGAAAGCCTCCACAAATGCCGAGTACTTTGCCGCCGTAGCGCAAGTGCTTAGTGAGCGCTTGCTCCCAGCCGTTGCTTCGCAGATGCTCAAGGTCGCCGCGCACATTTTTACTACCAGGCAGTATGATTAAATCTGCGGCAGGAATCGGTTGATTGATTTTTATGAATTGGAAATCCACTTGAGGATGTAATCGCAATGCATCAAAGTCTGTATGGTTGGAAATGTGAGGCAAAATTGGCACAATAATGCGCAACTTATTTTCTACACTTTCACCTTGTGACAATGCTGTACTCGGTACGGCATCTTCGGCTTCAATATGCAAATCATGCAAATACGGAATCACTCCAATCACAGGCTTGCCTGTTTCCGCTTCTAGCCAATCCAGCCCTGACTGCAACAAGGCAATATCGCCACGAAATCGGTTAATGACAAAACCTACTATACGCGCCCGTTCACTATCAGAAAGCAGCGCTAACGTTCCGACAATATGTGCAAACACGCCGCCCCTATCAATATCGGCAATTAAAATTACGGGGCAGTCGACTGCTTCAGCAAAGCCCATATTGGCAATGTCGCCTTCACGCAGGTTAATTTCTGCGGGACTACCTGCGCCCTCCACGACGATGGCTTCATATTGATTACTCAAACGTGCGTATGAATCCAGCACCGCGCGCATGGCAGTGGGTTTGTAGGCGTGGTAACCCGTGGCTTCTAAATTGCACACGACCTTGCCTTGAATAATCACTTGGCAACCCGTGTCAGAATTAGGCTTAAGTAACACTGGGTTCATATCAGTATGCGGCATTAATCCAGACGCCTGTGCCTGCACGGCTTGCGCACGGCCAATTTCACCGCCGTCCACCGTCACTGCAGAATTTAGCGCCATATTCTGCGGCTTAAATGGCGCGACTTTTACGCCCTTGCGATACAATACGCGACACAGCCCTGCCACCAGCGTACTTTTGCCAGCATCCGAGGTAGTGCCTTGAATCA
>Ga0208125_101244_pt1 | contig 9853 bp, 9 predicted proteins | sample LakWasM128_HOW14_2_FD_183938 | JGI IMG/M metagenome (GOLD analysis project Ga0208125, IMG submission 183938) | Freshwater sediment methanotrophic microbial communities from Lake Washington under simulated oxygen tension - Sediment Metagenome... | ecosystem: Environmental > Aquatic > Freshwater >... | reverse complement strand
TGGTTTTATTACTTAAGTTTATTTCGTTTTGAATTTTTTAGGTGGTGCAACTACGCCCATACTAATAATGTATTTCAGTGCTTCATCTACACTCATATCAAGCTCAACGACGTCTGCACGTGGCATCATCAAGAAATATCCGCCTGTTGGGTTAGGCGTGGTAGGAACGTAAACACTGACAAAGTCACCCTGCAAATGATTCACAATATCGCCGCCAGGTTTACCTGTTATAAAGGCGATTGTCCAAGTACCTTGTCTTGGAAATTGTACCAATACCGCATGACGGAAAGCATTGCCAGTGTCTGAAAACAAGGTATCAGATACCTGGCATAGATTGATTTTACAAAAGGAACGCGAGAGAGCATCGCCTCCCACAAATTAATCAATTGCTTGCCAAAAAAGTTAGTTGCAATTACCCCAGTGCAAAGAATAATCAGCACGGTAAGTATTGCGCCAATACCGACTATCTCATGGCCTAGCAAAGCTTTTGGACGCCAACTCATCGGCAACAGGAACAAGCTTTGATCCATGATGCCGATAACACTGGATAGCACCCATACTGTAATAAACAGCGGTACTAACACTAGCAAACCAGTAATAAAATATTTTTTCATGTGTCTAGTGAATCAAGTAGTCAAGTAGATTTAGTGGCAAGCACAGCCTGTAGCACAAGCAGCAGGTGCAGCTGCTACTTCAGACTTTTTTTCAGCTGAAGTCTCGCTTTTAGCAGCTGGCGCAGATTTACCACCATTTTTAAAATCAGTCGCATACCAGCCACTGCCGTTTAATTGAAAACTAGGCGCAGATAATTGTTTGCTAAAAGTCTCTGCGCCACATGATGGGCAAGCCTCAGTACTCGCCGCGCTGATTTTGCGCATGACTTCAGCCTTGTGGCCGCAACTTGTACATTGGTAATCGTAAATAGGCATAAATACCTCATTAAACAGTTAGATAACCGCGAATTATACCTTATTTGACAACTTAATTTTATGACTTAGCTAATCGCATTATCTAAAAATCAAACATTATCAAGAGCGTGTTACGACCTATGCACTAACAAGCTGTAGATGATGGTGGAAATTTTTAGCTATGCAGACCACATTAGCTAACAAGTTAATTAACTCAGTATGCAAAAAAAGCCCCTGTGAAACAGGGGCTTATAATTTAAAACCATTTATTTTTTATATAGTTCAAAAAACTAAAGGTTAAGGCGAAGTAACTCACACAATTGAGGTTTTTACGGCCGCATTCAAGGAATACTTAATTTTGAACCAAATGGCGTACATTGCTGGAAGGAACACCAGTGTCAATATTGTGCCAGCAAAAGTCCCGCCAATTAATGTATATGCCAACGTTCCCCAAAACACTGAATGAGTAAGCGGAATAAATGCCAGAATAGCAGCCAAAGCGGTGAGGATAACCGGTCGGGCACGTTGGACAGTGGCTTCGACTACCGCGTCAAAAGGAGCTAATCCCTCCTTCAGGTTATGTTCGATTTGCCCAATCAGGATGAGCGTATTACGCATTAAGATGCCTGAAAGGGAAATCAGGCCAACCAGAGCATTGATACCAAACGGTTGTTGGAACAGTAGCAAGGTTGGAACCACTCCGATAAGCCCTAACGGACTAGTTGCAAATACCATGACCATAGACGAAATTGAACGCACTTGAAGGATTATGATTAGCAAAGTAAGCGCAATCATGATTGGAAACAGAGGCAATAGTGCTTTGGTTGCCTTACCTGACTCCTCGGTAGCACCTGCCTCTTCGATCCGATAGCCAGCTGGAAGTTTGGCGATAATTGGCTGCAATTGTTGCATGATTGCAGTAGACACCTCTGGAGGCTGCAAGTCCTCAGCAATGTCACCGCGTACGGTAATCGTCGGTGTGCGGTCACGCCGACGGAGTGTGGGCTCTTCCATACGGATATCAACGAAACCAATCTGCGACAAAGGGACTCGTTGCCCTGCTGAACCGATTAATGTAAAACCAGATATTTTCTCAGGATCTAGGCGCATGTTTTCTGCTGCCCGACCAACAACCTGTACCGAGCGAATATCCTCACGAACTTCGGTGACGGGAACGCCGCTTAGCAGAAACTGAAGTTGCTGTGCAACACTGTTGGAAGTGAGTCCTAGAGCCTCAAGCCGGTCCTGCTTAAGAGTAAAGTGCAGGGCTGGGACTAGCGCATCCAAATCGGCATTGACGGTGCGCATCATTGGACTTGCGTCCATCACTTGCCGTACTTCGGTTGCTATTGCACGCAACTTTTCGGGATCTTCTCCAGCAACTCGGAAAGCCACTGGGTAGGGCGAATATGGTCCGAAAACTAATTGTGTCACACGCACGCGAGCTTCTGGTGCCAATCCATCTGCGATGGCTTCACGTAGCCTTAACTTCAGTATATCGCGTTCCTCTTGATTGTCTGTCCGTACAACGAGCTTCGCAAATGACGGATCAGGTAACTCGGGTGACATGGCTAAGTAGAAACGTGGCGCCCCTTGACCAATATAAGACGTCACAATCTTCGCTTCCTTTTGTTTTGCCAGCCATGTTTCAAGCTTTGCAGCTGCAATACTAGTTTGAGCGATGGAGGTTCCGTAAGGCATTTGAACTTCTACCAAAACTTCAGGACGGTCTGAAGTAGGGAAAAACTGCTTCTTGACTAACCCCATACCGAGGATAGCCACAACAAAAGCGCCTATAACTATGGCAGCAACCGTCCATTTATGACTAATTACTCGTCCCAATAGCGAGCGAAAACGGTTGTAATTCGGCGTACTATAGATCGCTTCGTGACCACCCTCGATCTTCTTGAGGTCCGGGAGCATCTTTACACCTAAATAAGGGGTGAATACTACGGCGACAATCCAGGATGCAATCAGGGCAGTACCCACCACCCAAAACATATTGCTGGTGTATTCGCCTGCTGTCGAACGGGCAAAGCCATTAGGCATAAAGCCAATTGCAGTGACGAGGGTGCCAGACAACATTGGGGCTGCCGTGTGGCTCCAGGCATAAGCTGACGCGGCAATGCGGTCGTAACCTTCTTCCATTTTCACCACCATTGTTTCGATGGCAATGATGGCGTCGTCAACCAGTAGGCCAAGCGCCAGAATCAGCGAACCTAACGTGATACGGTCAAAATTTTTGCCAGTAGCTGCCATGACGACAAATACGATGGCCAGTGTTAATGGAACAGCAGCCGCAACCACAAGACCAACACGCCAACCCATACTTAAGAAACTCACCAGCATAACCACGAGAAGCGCCACAAAGAACTTAATCATGAATTCATTGACCGATAAATCGATGTTCACCGCTTGGTCAGTAACTTTGGTTAAACCCATACCTAATGGCAAATCGCTACTAATCGAAGCGACTTCAGCATCTAACGACTTTCCTAGATCAAGACCGTTCCACCCCTCGCGCATAATGACACCCAGCAGGAGCGCTGGTTCGCCATTATTGCGTACGAAAAATGTCGAGGGATCTTCGTAACCACGTTCTACCGTAGCTATGTCTGATAATTTCAGTGTCCTACCGTGAGCAGATATTGGTGTATCTCGAATTTTTTGCAGTTGGTCGAAAGCGCCTTCGATTCGAATAAATACTTTGGTACCTTTGGTATCGATTGAGCCTGCTGGTGATAAGGCATTCTGGTTATTTAGCGCAGAAAAAATTTCTTGCGGTGAGACTCCAAGGGTGGCAAGGCGGTCATGGGAAAAGGCTACATAAATACGCTCGGGTTGCTCGCCAATAATGTTCACTTTTTTCACGCCAGCCACGTGCAGCAGACGCTGACGCATTTTTTCAGCATCTCGAACCAATAATCTTTGCGGTTCTCCTTTTGCTTTTAATGCATACAGAGCAAAGGTAACGTCTGCATATTCGTCATTCACCATAGGGCCGATGACTCCAGCAGGTAGATTTTTTGATTCGTCGCCTATTTTCTTTCGTGCCTGATAAAACTCTTCTTTAACTTCTGATGGTGGCGTACTGTCGAGCAGGGTAACCGTGGTAAAAGCCAGACCGGGCCTTGTGAAAGTTTCCGTGCGGTCGTACCAGCGCAACTCTTGCATACGCTTTTCAATTTTCTCCGCTACCTGATCTTGCATTTCCTGAGCCGTCGCTCCTGGCCAAGCTGTAATCACAGTCATTGTCTTTATCGTAAATGGTGGATCTTCAGCTCTGCCCATTTTGAAAAAGGCGATAGTACCTGCAATCGTTATCAGAATGATCAGGAACAAGGTGATTGACCGCTCACGTACTGCAAGGGCCGAAAGATTGAAGCCGCTCATTTTGCCTCTCCATGGTTCACATCTGAAATACTCACGTCGTTAGCCGCGACTCTGACTTTTTCGCCTTCGTGAAGAAGATGTGCACCTAGCGCAATAATTTGATCATTGACCTTGAGATTGCCTTCAATACGCGCAGCAGCATCACTTATGCTCATAATTTTCACTGGACGCCATGTTACGTGGATTGGCTGCCCTTCAAGCACCCAAATACCCGAACCTTTTCCGGCATCGAAAATTGCCCCGATAGGCACTTCTAACCCGGTTTTCGTGGATGAGCTATTGTCCTTGAGCTTAATGGTCACAGTCGCACCAAGAGGAGCATTAGCTAATACTTGGTCCAATACATACCTTGCTTCAAACGTACGAGACACCCCATCTGCAGACTCCGAAAGTTGCCTCAACTTTGCAGGCACGGTTAGATTTTCCTTGCCGAAAAGACTGGCCTGAGCAATCGAGCCTAGCGAGGGGCGCAGGGTTTCCGGTAGATGTACGATAGCTTCGCGCTTTCCAGAATGTGCTATGCGCATGACCGTCTGACCAGCGTTAACGACTTGACCTGATTCAGCTAGCGTATCCATGACCACGCCATCCGCATCCGCGAGTAAGACTGCATAGCCAGATGCATTTTTTGCCACATCAGCTTGAGCTTGAGCTGCTTTGAGTTGTGCATTGGCTGAATCCGCTGCCGCTTTGATTTGATCATAAGTAGAAGCTGATATAGCCCCTGCTTCCACTAGACCACGATGTCTAATTTCTTCCTCTGCTGTTTGATCAGCACGGGCTTTTGCCGCCATCACGGCCTCATGTTGCGCATGCGCTGTCAATTGCAGATCTATAGGGTCGATGCGCATGAGTGGCTGACCACGTTTGACGATTTGGCCTGTATCAACTAAGCGTTCGAGCACTTTACCCGAGACACGAAACCCCAGATCACTTTGGACTCTGGCAGCGACTATTCCCGTGAAGGAGCGTGATGAATCAGAAGCAGCTTGCACGCTTCCCGCTTTAACCAATGGAATTTGGGTGCGTGGGTCAGTCGGCGTTTTTTCACTGCACGCAATTAATGCCAGTGGAAATAAGCCAATAACGATAGCTGAGGTAAGTTTACGATGATGCATGAGGTTCCCCTCGAAAATGAGAACCTATATTTTCCATCTAGTGACCAATTAAGTCAATAGTCACTAAATATTTTTTATAACTATTTTATGGAGCTAAACTTCTCAGTATCAAATTAGAAAGAATCATGGGAGCCTGTTCAACTAGATTAAGATTGTGTTGTAGCAATAAAGGGTTGGAATAAGGTTGCATGACAAAATAGATGGCATTTACAGTCTCATCGATTGGAGTTTTCCGCTCAAATTCGCCCGTTTCACGTCCTTCACGAATAATCTCTAAAATTATTTTTTTGATTTCGCCCTGATGAATTATACAAGATTGCCATTTCTCACTCGCAGCTGACGCTGCGATGTCATAGAGCTTACGATCTTCGAAAAAAAGTTGAGAACTTGCTTCTACAGCGGCCTTAAACATACGCCTGAGCCGCTCTGAAGCAGTTGGCGCATCCACCATTCCTTCATTAATAGCATTCAATATTGCATTCAACGTATTGGAACAGATGACTTCTCCAATTTCTTGCTTTGTCGCAAAGAATTTATAAATATAAGCTTTAGAAAAACCAATTTCTTTAGCCAGATCGGAAACGGTTGTTTTTGTATAGCCGTAGCGGCTGAAATACTCAGCAGCAGCCTCAACAATCTGATCTCGAACGGTATGTTCAGAGGGGCCTCTTGGGGTGGGTTGTAGTTTTTTAATCATGTTCATAGCATAACATTCACTTGTGGGTATTGACAAATAGTGACCATATTGTACTATAGTCACTTATTAAGTTAAACAAGTTCAAGGATTGCCATGTTTTTTTCTCGTCCCATTGCTCTTTTGTTAAGTGCTAGTTTTATAACAGGCTGTGCAGTCGGCCCAGATTACAAAAAGCCAGATATATCATTGCCAGATCATTATCTTGGTCAGGTTCAAGTAGAAAAACGTAATGCTATATCTAACGCGAAGCTAGCTACTTGGTGGGATGGATTCAACGATCCGCAATTAAGTCGCTACGTGTTATTGGCGCTAGAACAAAACTTGGATATAGCGCAGGCTTCAGCACGCATCGCGCAAGCTCGGTCTGGGCTTGGAGCTGCGCGTGCAGCGTTACTACCTTCAGGCAATGTCAGTGCTCAAGCTACAAAAAATCATCAATCTCTAGAAACTCCTATAGGACAATTACTTAATGCTGTTCCTGGCTATGACCGGAATGGAAGTCTTTACGAGGCTAACTTGAGCGCAGGTTGGGAGTTGGATGTATTTGGCGGATTGCACCGCGAGCAAGAAGCTGCGCTGGCAGAATATCAGGCCGCGGAGGCTGGAGCAACCGCAACGCGACTCGCGGTCGCAGCACAAACAGCAGACTTTTATATCACCATCCGTGGCTTACAATCTCGCTTAGGCATAGCGAGACAACAACTGGAAACGCAGCAGCAACTTCTCTCAAAGGTGAATATGCTGTATTCCAAAGGACTTGCTCCTAGACTACAAGTGCAACAAACAGAAGGCGCAGTTGCTCAGGTAAAAGCAACTATTCCAGTACTAGAAGCTGGACTCGATGCATCAATGAATGCCTTGGATGTAATGCTTGGCGTGGCGCCAGGCACCTATAGAATTGAACTTAGTAAAGTCGGCTCGATTCCTGTTGCTCCGCAAATATCTTCAATGGGTTCCCCCGCGGATTTACTGCGTCGCAGACCAGATTTAATTGTGGCAGAACGTCGGTTAGCCACAGCCAATGCAAAAATTGGCGTGGCAGTCTCTGAATATTATCCAAAGCTCGCACTGAGTGTGTTGATCGGTAGTGCGACAGCCATATCGGGAGCAAATCTATTCAGCAGTGCCGCAAACCAAGCAGCTGGAGCTGTGGGCTTACGCTGGCGTTTATTTGATTTTGGACGCATTAATGCACAGATCGATCAAGCAAAAGGTCAGGAGGCCGAAGGTTTGGCCGCATATCGACAAGCAGCACTACGGGCGACAGAAGATGTTGAGAATGCCATTTCTGCTTTAGTCAAACGTGAAGAGCAGACAGAAGCCTTGCTGCAAGGTGAGAAATCGCTTACCCAAGCGCGAAGTTCATCCTACTTGGCATACCAAAAAGGCGCCGTCAGCTTGATTGAGGTATTGCACGCAGATGAAAATCTATTGAGAACATCGGATGCAAAAGCTCAAGCTGAAACCGAGTCAGCAAGATCGGCTGTTGCCGCCTTTAAGGCTCTTGGTGGTGGCTGGGAAGAGAGTAATGTGGCTTCGCAATCTTCAAACGCCTTAAGCATAGCCAATACACACACCAACTAAGCAACTATAAGTATAGGGAAAAGAATATGAGTTCGAAGGATATAAAAATTAGTGGTACTGAATATTTTATCAATATTGCTGATGGGCAAACGGCAAGAGTTATTAAAACAGGTCAGGGAGAACCATTGGTGCTAATGCATACCATTAGAACGCAAATTGAATATTTCCACCAAATCATTCCGATTTTAGCTCAAAGCCATACTGTTTATGCAATTGATCTTCCAGGGCACGGAGAATCATCAAACAATAAAAATATCAATTACGATGAACCATACTTAAGAAAATCTGTAATTGAGGTCATCAACCAATTAGCCCTAGAAAATATCACATTGGTTGGCGAGTCTATTGGTGCGACCCTATCATTAACGGTTGCTGCAACGATCCCAGAAAAAGTAAAACAAGTCATTGCCATTAACACTTATGACTACGAAAAACGCTATGCGGATGGCATCAGGCGAGGAAGTTTCATCGCAAACTTCTTAATGTGGAATTTCTCTATTCCAGTAATGGGGGCAATTTTCGCAGCACTGGAAAATAGCTTGATTTTGGGCTTAGTGATGAATGGCGGAGTTACAAATATTAAAAAAATGCCTACTTCACTAGTCAAACTTTTTGATAAAACCGGACATAACCCTGGCTACCGTTACGTTGAGCGAAATATCCTGACGAATTGGAGAAGTTGGGCAAAAGCACCAACACTTTATAACAAAGTTAAATGCCCAGTCACTCTTGTCTACGGTCAAAATGATTGGTCAACCAGCAATGAAAGATTGGCAACCTCATCCAATATCCTCCAATCCAAAATTGAACTGGTACCGAACTCAGGACATTTTCTAAGCGTAGATAATCCTGATGCAGTTAAACAGATATTTAAGAAGTTGTTAATTAGTTAATGTAAGACCTAAATATTGGAGGGATTCTAATGTTATACAGTTACATTGTTCAGAAAAAAATCCGTCAGACCTTTGACGATGTCAACAATCATCGCTGGGATAAGGCAGTAGAAGCGGTCGCGCCAAATGTCCATCATCGCGTTTCCGGCACACACGCGCTTGGGGGTGAGCGTCACGATAAAGCAGCCTTGCGCCGTTGGTTTGAACGCCTCGGCCGCACTCAGCCCAAACTCCATATCAAGGTCAATAATATATGGGTAGTTGGTTTACCGTGGCATACCACTGTATTTGTACAATGGGACGGCGCTGCAAAGCTGCTGGATGGGGGTGCATACATCAACCGCGGTCTCCACGTATTCACTTTGAAGTGGGGGAAAGTTTATGCACTTGAAGAGTTTCAGGATTCAGAAGCAGCTGCTTATGGACTTGCAGCCCAGGCAGCAACTGGACTCAAGGAAGCTGTCGCGGAACAAATTGTAAGTTAGCAGAAGCCTAGTATTGGATAATTGAATGCTCGACTTTACAGACTTAATAATCGCTTCGAGAGGGGCTCACCATAAAGCCGCGCACCCTAAGCATAGCGTTGAACATCCGCTTTGGGCCAGAAGCTATCCAATAGCAATTCAATTAACTCTCAATAAAGCAGGCCGAGAATTTTGGAGTCATCAGAATTTAATAAATATTACCTCAGTGATTTGTTTGTTTAAATCAATCACAAAAATCTGATACCCGTTTAGATTAAAGATAAAAATAGTAAAACCTAGGTAATCCGTCGCTATCCAAAAGAATTGGCAATTGATCCCCAGATGGGTGATCGATTATTTCCACGTACATATTTAAAGCCTCCACATACAAAAAAGTATATGTGCTTTTTTAGCCTTACGTGATGATCTATATATGCGTTTTTAATATGCTATATTTTATTGACAGAATAAAATAAATAAACGCCCAAATCTTTACAAGAAATGGGCGTTTTAATTTAAAACAAATTACTTTATTTACAATAAGTTATGAAGCTGTCCAAGCGTTTTAACTTTACACTTAATGATTTATATCATTCAAAAAGGAATATCATCCTCAAAATCATCAAAACCTGAACCGCTAGTCGCTGCTTTTGCAGTTGATTGTGCTGGCGCTTGTTTGGCTGATGACTGATTAGCGCTTGATGACGTTTGATCATAATCGCTGCTGCCGCTGCTTTGATCCATACCGCCGTCGTAGCTAGCATTTGAACCGGCACCATCACGTCCGCCTAGCATT
>Ga0208125_101243_pt1 | contig 9855 bp, 8 predicted proteins | sample LakWasM128_HOW14_2_FD_183938 | JGI IMG/M metagenome (GOLD analysis project Ga0208125, IMG submission 183938) | Freshwater sediment methanotrophic microbial communities from Lake Washington under simulated oxygen tension - Sediment Metagenome... | ecosystem: Environmental > Aquatic > Freshwater >... | reverse complement strand
GTGCCTTGGGTTTGGTTTCTTGTTCTGTTTTCGCCAGTTCCCGATCGCTGAGCGCGCGTTCGCGCACGATCTCTTTCGCCGGCTTGTCGGCACGCAGGCCGACAAAAGAAGCGTGACGAATATTTCCGCTATTGGTCCATTGCGCGAAATCCACTTCGGCCACCAGCTCCGGCTTCAGCCAGTGCACGCCGCGCGCTTCGCTGCCGGTCGGCGGGTTGTCGAACATGGGTTTTGCCAGTTCCAAGGCCTTGAATTTTTTTGCGACATCGCGCAGCAATCCGCCGCCGAAACCGGTGCCCACCTTGCCGCAATAGCGCAGCTTGCCGTCCTCGTAAACACCCAGCAGCAACGCGCCGAATTCCTCGCGCGACCCGGCCGGATCGGTGTAACCGGCGACCACGAACTCTTGCCGCTGCATGCATTTCACCTTCAGCCACGAGCGGCCGCGAGTTTGCAGATATGCGCCGTCGGCACGCTTGACGACGATGCCTTCCATGCCGTGCATGCAGGCATGCTCGAACACCTCCTGCGCACCGCCGACGATATGGTCGCTATAGATCAGCGGCCCGTTTTCCGGCAAGTCTGCCAAAAGCGTCTGCAGCAAGCGCTTGCGCTCGATCAGCGGCACAGCAGTCAGGTCATGGCCGTTGAGATACATCAAATCGAAAACGTAATAAGCCAGTTGCGCCGCCTTGCCCTCGCGCATCATGTTTTGCAAGGCCTGAAAACTGACCTTGCCGTCGTGCTCGACCGCGACCACTTCGCCGTCCACCCAGGCGTTTTCCACCGGCAGTTCGCCCAGCGCCCCGGCGATGGTTTTCCATTTGCTCGTCCAGTCGTTGCCCGCACGGGTATAGATTTTTGCTGCGCCATCATCAATGCGGCACACAGCGCGATAGCCGTCGAATTTCACCTCCGACAACCACTCGTCGCCCTTGGGCGCATGTTCCACCAATGTGGCGAGTTGCGGATTGAACATTTCCGGCATGTCCGAGGCAATCGCACCGCCGATCTCTTTTGCAGAGACGCTGCGCGTCGCCCGCTTGGCGGGTTTTTTTGACGTGCCGGATCGTGTTTCGGCTTTCTTTTGCCTGCCTTGCGGCTTGTCGGCCACGCTTTCCGGCCGCAGCTCCGTGATTTGCGCCTTATCGCCGTGGCGGGCTTCGTCGTCGTTTTCCTTGATCAGCAGCCAGTTATCCTGCTTGCCTTCCTGCCGCCCCATGCGCACCAGAGTCCAGCCGCCGTGCAGTTTGCGCCCGTCGAGATGAAATTTGAGCCGACCCGCGCGATAGGCCTTGGCCGCGTCGCCTTCCGGCTCCCACACGCCGCGATCCCACAATTTCACGTGGCCCGCACCGTATTGATTTTCGGGAATATCGCCTTCGAAAGTGCCGTAACTCAGCGGGTGATCCTCGACATGCACCGCCAGACGCTTATCAGCCGGGTCGAGGCTAGGCCCCTTGGGCACCGCCCAGCTCTTGAGCGTACCCTCCAATTCCAGCCGGAAGTCGTAATGCAAGCGGCTGGCGTGATGTTCCTGAATGTAATAATTGAGCTGCCTGCCCGGCCGCACCATCTTGCCGCGCGGTTCGGGGGTTTTGGTGAAGTCGCGTTTTTGCCAGTATTTCTCCAGGCCCATGGCGAGTCTCCTCGATAAACGAACCCCGTAGCATGCTTTTAAAATTGTGCAGAGGCGCCTTGTCGGTTGACTGCCTCCACACTCTCATTCCAGCACTGCCATCTCAAGCCGCCTTGCGCACACTTCCTTTAGCCGTGCTCCTCTTCGCCGCGACAGGCGAGCTCTTGCGACGATGGCTTGTCCGTGCCGGTTTTTCTTCCTCGGGCTCGGCGGCCGCCGCACTTGCCTGCGTCGAACGGACAGGCTTTTTATCCTTTCCGCCGATGCTCTTCTTCAGCAGCTCCATCAGATCGATCACCTTCGCCGATGAAGGCGCTTGCTCCTCGCCTCTTTCCGGTTCGGTAATCGCATGTGTCTGATCGGCTTCGATCTTTTTCTCGACCATCGCCATCACGTCGTCGCGGTAGGTATCGTGGTATTGCTCGGGATGCCAGGCTTCGGTCATGTCTTCCAGCAACGAGAGCGCCATCTTCACCTCTTTGTCCGTCACGGCGGCTTTCTTGTCCTTTGCATCGGGCAACTCCAACTCATCCGGCGAACGCAGTTCATCGTGATAACGCAGCAGATTGAGGACGATAACATCCTCCATCGGCAATAATGCGGCAACGTGCTGCTTGGTGCGGATCACCACCTGCGCGATGCCCACCTTGCCAGCACGCCTGAGCGTTTCGCGCAGCAGCACATACACCTTGGCTCCACCTCGCGCCGGCTTGAGGTAATACGGCTGCTCGAAATAGATGGGCGGAATTTCCTCCGCATCGGCAAAAGAAAGAATATCGATCGTCTGCGTCGCTTCGACATTGGCGCGCTTCAGGTCCGCATCCGTCAGCACCACGTATTTACCCTTCTCGTACTCGTAGCCTTTGACGATGTCGTTCCAGTCGATATCCTTGCCGGTTTCCTTGTTGTAACGCTTGTAACCCACCGGCGCGAAGTCGCGCTTATCCAGCATATCCAGATCCAGCCCGTGGCGGCTTTCTGCCGGATAAAGCTCGACCGGGATATGCACCAGGCCGAAACTGATCGCACCTTTCCATATCGCTCGTGGCATGGTTCTTACCCCCGATTCGATAGAATTTTCGTGTAAAAACAACTAGACCCATTGATTAGCATTAGGTTTCTGCCGCGCCCCCGCAGCGTCTGCTCACATGGCGCGCAAGACACAACATAATGTGTATTGCAAGACTGGAATTTCAATATTATGTGGGTTATGATGACATCTAATTCCACGGAGGGAACCACCATGGCCATCAAGATCGAAAAGAAAATCACCGGTTACAACGTGCAGTCGGAAGAAGACAAAAAAGCCGAGCAAGCCGCTGCCGCCGTGTCTGCCGAATCCGCAAAAGTCGCCGACATCGTGCAGATGGGCGAACCGCTGAGCCGTCCCGAAAAACTGGTCGGCAACACCTACAAGGTCAAGACCCCGGTCACCGAACACGCCCTCTATATCACGATTAACGACATCGTCGTCGGCGAAGGCACCCCGCAAGAACACCGTCGCCCCTTCGAAATCTTCATCAACTCGAAGAACATGGAACACTTCCAGTGGATCGTCGCCCTCACCCGCGTCATGTCCGCCGTGTTCCGCAAAGGCGGCGACGTCACCTTCCTGGTTGAAGAACTGCACAGCGTGTTTGACCCCAACGGCGGCTACTTCAAAAAGGGCGGCAAATACATCCCCAGCCTGGTCGCTGAAATCGGCGAAGTTGTGGAACAACACCTGCAAGAAATCGGCATGCTGAAAAAGCCGGAGCCCGACCAGCACCAAAAGAAGCTGATCGCCGAGAAGCGTGCCGAATACATGGAAAAACACACCCAATCCGGCGGCGAAACCAACGCCGAAGGTTTTCCGCCCGGCGCGCAGTTATGTGCCAAGTGCAGCACTAAGGCTGCGATCATCATGGACGGGTGTTTGACTTGCTTGAACTGTGGGGAAAGTAAGTGCGGTTAAGAACAAGGGGCTCCGGCCCCTTTTTGTTTGTGGTTTACACCATAAGCTGCAAGTTTCTACAGCATAAGTTGCAATTAATTTTAAAGCCCGCAAACGCGGGCTTTTTGTTTTGATTCAATATCAGCTACCGAACCTAAGAGGAAGTATACGAAGCTAGGTGATACGACTGCTTCTCGGCCGAAGCCGTCAGCCAGCCATACTTTGCTGGTGTCTGCATCCGGCCAAAAGCGGTCATTCAAAAATGATTCAAGCTGTGGGTATTTAGCTTAGTTTGCGTCTGGATTTGCTATTCATTAATATACGGAAATAAATCAAGATAACCACAAGAAAATAAAAGAAAATATGACAACTATCCACAAGCTTCAAATTATTAATATACGGCGCGTGCGTACGTATATTAACTGTTAGGGGCCAGACCTTGATCCTGCCTACTCCTGAGCAGCAAACATTCGACGTCGTGCGATGGATCGCGTCTATTGGAATTCCCGCCGTTTCCGGACTTGCCGGTGTTGTTATCGGTGCGTGGCTGACATCTCGGCGAGAAATGAAACAACGCAAGCTCGCGTTTCTGGAGAAGCAACTGAGCACTTTCTATTCGCCTATGCTTGGCCTTCGAAACGAGGTCAAAGCGCATGGTGCCTTTCGCTTGCGAGTGCAAAACGAAGCCAACGCCGCATGGAAGCAGCTTTGGGCTGAGATTGAGAATCTCGACATCGAAGCGCGCCGACAAATATCAAGCCAGCGCGCCCCAGAGTTTACGCGCATCACCGAGTACGACAACACCAAACTTCATGAAGAGTTGCTGCCAGCTTTTCCGTGAATGTTACTGGCTTGCTGAACCAGAGACACGTACTCACTACGCCGACCTTCTTGAGTTCATTGAAGTCTGGAACCGTTGGATAGACAAAGCTCTTCCTCCCGAGGTTCTGGAACGTCTTAACCATGGCGAGGACAATCTCACATCGTTCTATGAGCACATCGAGCAAATGCACACTGCTATTCGGCAAAAGCTCAAGGACGGCGCTCCTTGAGAAGACTGGCCTTTAACCCTACGTTCAAGCCGACCTGCTCGAAAAGCCGCGCAGGCGCCTCAACTCCACGTTATGCACCAAGGAGAGAGCATGGATTTCGTCGTCATTGATGTCGAAACTGCAAACCCGGATCTCGCAAGCATCTGTCAGGTTGGCGTCGCCATCTTCGCGAATGGGCGATTCTCTGAGTCATGGTCTTCGTTTGTAAACCCGAACGAATACTTTGATCCGCACAATGTTTCTGTTCACGGAATCACCGAGAGAATGGTTGCATCCGCCCCGTGCTGGGTAGATGTGCATGCTCGCTTGAGCACTGGTTTTTCCAATCAGATACTCGCCAGTCATACGCCGTTTGATCGAACTGCCATTCGAAGGGCGTGCGAGAAGGCCTCAATATCGCAGCTTGATTGTAGGTGGCTTGATACCGCACGGGTTGTTAGGCGTACGTGGCCAAAGTTTTCACAGGCTGGATACGGCCTAGCAAATGTCGCCGCTCATTTCGGAATTTCCTTCAAGCATCACAATGCCGAGGAAGATGCTCGCGCGGCAGGTGAAATCCTACTTAGAGCAATTCAAGAAACTGGATCTAGTGCTGCTGATTGGTGTTCATTGTCATTGCGGCCAAGCGCCGCATCAGCAACGTCAGAGGCTCGTAGCGCGAACCCAGAGGGTCCACTATTTGGCAATGTTGTGGTATTTACCGGTGCGCTTTCTATGCCTCGCCAAGAGGCCGCGAATGTCGCTGCCTTGGCAGGATGCGAAGTTGGCACAGGAGTCACTAAGCAAACCACCTTGCTTGTCGTTGGTGACCAAGATATTCGCATGTTGGCTGGCGCAGAAAAAAGCTCGAAGCATAGAAAGGCTGAGGAGCTCATGGCTAAAGGCCAGGATATTAGAATACTTGGAGAGAGTGATTTTGCACGCCTCATCAATGGTTAATATCCAAGTATTGGCACATAACAATTCGTTCAAGGATGACAGCCTTCAGTTGCGGCCTTAACTCCAACTTTTGAGCGTCCGCTTAGAAGGACATCGACCGTCCGCAATGGGTCGGAAGCAGACAAAATCAGTAAATTGTCCCGACGACCGCTAAGGCCAAGAACCTGAAGTCGCCGGCATAATTCGGATGGTTAGGAGTTCGGCCATTGCAGCCGGTGGCATCCAGGAATACCAACGGCCGGTATGGACATGTCACCTGCCATAGGCGCGTGAATCATCCCGAACGGCAAACCCGACTGCGTACTCTCGACCCAAAGCTTACATTCAGCTGGGCCTATAGTACTAGGGCATTTAAAGTGAATCGAGGATGGTTTTTCCAAGAATAGTAAGACTGTAATTGTTCCGTTGAGGCATCATTGGAAATACTACTGATGGAGATATTTCTACTAATCTTTTACGAATTAGGCTATCTACAATAGCTGGCACTGTATGCAAGTTATTAAACTCACCTCTGGCAACACGTTTCAGCGTGTTTATCTCGACCTCGGTTAAATCCACTTTACTTGTCACGATAGCCCATAGGTAATTAAGTTTGATCAAGCATGTGTTGCCATACACTATTTACAGCACAACTTGCGCTCCCAGTTCCACTACTCGATTTGGCGGCAGACGGAAATACGAAACCGCACTGCCTGAGTTGCGGAACATGGCTGCAAACAGTTTTTTGCGCCAGGAAGCCATGTCTAGCCCGGCTTGCGGAATCACGGTTTCGCGCCCAAGGAAATATGAGGTCTCCATTGTCTCGAACGATAGTCCCGGTTTAGGACACAATGCCAGCGCCATCGGTAGATCGGGCTTGTCCATGAAGCCATAGCGACACGCAGCTTGTAGAAACGTTCGTCGATTTTATCCAGTTGCAGCCGCTCACTGTCAGGCACCATCGGTTCGTCCAATGAGGGGCTCCCATTGGGGTTGATAAATGTGATGCAAAAATTAGTTGCAGGTTATGCGTAAATTACATGCATAAGCTTGCGCTTTTTAGGGTGCAAAGATTGCACCATATGCCGTCATTTTGCAATAAATGGTGTCAGACCCCATTTATTGCAAACTCACAAACAAACGTCACCGGATTCAACTGGCAGTGACGCTGCACCCCTGCCAGTTGAAACATTTTGGGTAACTGCCTGAAGTTGTATAGCCGATAAAGCTGGTAATAGGTTTCGTGATCTTCCGCAAAATGGATTTCGTTGCGGCTAATAAAGAACGGCGTTTCCTTACCGAAGGCAGTAGTTTTAACTTCGATGAAACGCTCTTTGCCCGATTCTTCAAACGACAGCACGTCAAACCCCAACCCATCCCCACGGGTTTTCGCCACATGCTCCACCTTGTCTGCCAGTTCTGGCTTGCCCAACTGATAAAGTCGGAAATGTTCATACTGCAAAATGAATTCTTCACCGGCCAAGCCTAGCGAGGCGTTTCTAGCTTCACGTTCCAGATAGTCCCTGCGTTGCGGGGTGTATTCGCGTACCGGGGCTTCTCGCGCCAGCAAGACCGGCTGGGGCCGCATTGACGATCAAGTCCGTGTATTCATTCTGGATTGGAGCGATAGCTGGAATAGCGGTAGCAATCAGTGCAGCTTGGTCGAAGATATTATCCTTGCCCAAGTGCTGTTCGACCACCTCGCGCAGAAGGGCTTGGTAATTACCCAGTGGTTTGTAACCTGAAATATACGGGCATCCCAAGGCAATAAGGATGGCGCTGATGTTTTGGTGCTTGCGCTCAATCGCGCCCTCGCTGCGGTTGTCGAGCTTATGCAGCAAGGCTTTTCTATGTGCGCTTTTGTTGTATGCCTGCCCGGTCAGCCCCTGAATCAGCATATGAAAATAATCCACAACAGTTGCTTCGACTTCAAGCCTGCTCCAACTCATCATCTGCCTCTTTTAATTGTTAATTGTTGGTTTGATTATTCAACGCGATTAGATTTTGGACAATTTGTTCAGCGAATCAAGAATATAAAGTTTGAACAAAAATGACTCCGGCCCCATTTATCGCTGCGGCAGAACGACATGATAAAAAGTAAAGTATGTTTTACATTTATTACAAGGAAATCCTGCTTATTCGTTAATTTCGCCGAAAGCCGTCTCTGTAGTCCCGTGGGGACACGCCAATTCTTTTTATAAAAGTTATACGCATGCGTTCAGCACTGGTGAAGCCACTTTCAAACGCTACTGTTTTAAGCGGCAGAGAAGAGCTTTCCAATAATCGCCTGGCGGTATCGACTCTCGCCCTTTCAATAAATTCGTGCGGAGTCAGTTGCGTGGCCTGAACAAACATTCGGGCAAAGTTGCGAGGACTCATTCCGGCGACTTTTGCCAGTCGGTCAACCGTAAATTGTTCTTGGATATTATTCAGTACGAAATTCTGGACTTCAGAAATGGGGGAGCCTTCACCACCTGTCAACGTCAGGTAAGGGCTGAACTGCGATTGCCCGCCTCGTCGTTGCACAAAGACAACCAATCTCTTGGCGACAGCCAGCGCCACTTGTGATCCATGATCCTCTGCGACGAGTGCCAGCGCCGCATCAATGCCCGCTGTAACGCCAGCGGAAGTCAGCAATTGGCCATCACGAATGTAAATACTGTCGAGCTCCACCTTGCTGTCGATGAATCGTTGAGCCAGCAGTGAAGCATTCTGCCAATGGGTGGTGACCCGTTTACCTCTGATCAATCCCGCATGCCCTAGAACAAAGGCCCCCGTGCAGATAGAACCATATCGCGTACATAGCGGCGCTATTGATGCAATCCAGCCGACAAGGCTGTGAAGAGGATCGGTAAAGGGCAGTTGTGGCCCGCCAGGGATTAGTGCGGTATCGAATGGCTTTACTGAATCTTTGAAACATTGATCCGCGATCAACTGCATTCCGTTTGAAGCTCTGACAGGTTTCAGGCTTTCAGCAACCAGTAGTGTCTGATAGCGATCTTCAGCAGCAAGAAATTGATTCGCTTCAGCAAAAACATCTTGTGGGCCAGCAACGTCCAGGGCTTGAACGTCAGGAAAAATAGCAATCGCGATTGTTCTCATATCGCCTCAAGATGACTTGGCAGCATTGGTGGTATAGATGGCAGAGAAGGTGGAATGAATCGAATTGCCCCGAATGGTATGCACTTTTAAAGTAATTTCCATCACCCTCAAGGCTCTGAAGCCTTGCAGGATTCATTCATCAAGCATTCGGAGATTATATGAGCATTACTATTGCCGGCATCCAGATTCCGGACAGCCCCATGGCGAAGGCTGCCACTGAATTGGTAAGAGACACCGAAACAGAACTGCTGTTTAACCATTCATCGCGGGTATTTTTGTTTGGTGCCCTGACGGGTAAACGCAAGAAATTAGAATTCGACCCTGAATTGCTTTATATCGGCGCCATGTTCCATGACATGGGTCTGGTGGCTCCCTATAGCAGCAAAGAGGATCGGTTTGAGGTTGATGGTGCCAATGCGGCGAAGGCTTTCTTAAAAAGCTACAGCATCCCGGAGGAGGATATCGAGCAGGTATGGGATTCGATCGCATTGCATACCACGCCTGGCATACCCCAGCATAAAAAATCGGTCGTTGCCTTGGTGACTGCCGGGGTAGAAATGGATGTGCTTGGAATGCCCTATGAATTGTTCAGCGATGTGGATCGAGAGGCTGTGGTGCGAGCCCATCCGAGAGAAGCCAATTTCAAGGAAGGCATCATCGATGCGTTCGCAAAAGGGACGATGCATAAACCTGAAACCACATTCGGTAATGTCAAAGCGGATGTATTGGCTTTGAAGGCTCCCCATTACAAAAGAATAAACTTTTGCAGTTTGATTCTGGGTTCTGCATGGAATGACGGATGCCAATCAACCAATTGTCCGGTTCATGGAAAATAACAATAAATGGGATCAGACCCTATTTATCTATCTTTATCTCAACAAACTGTTCCAGCCGCGAAGAGCATTAGAAGATCCGATTCAGCATTGTGCTGAAACTGACACAACCGGTGAAACTTACCTATTTATGTGATTTCAAAATCAATTATCGAGGGAAGTTAGGGAAAGCCATGCCTTTCACCACACAGCAAAGATTTCGGGCAAGGGCAGCATACAGGAGGCCAACATGAAACCGTTCAGTTCCATCGCAGCCGTGGTGTTCGGGCTGGTCGCTCTGGTGCAGTTGCTACGCCTGGTCCTGGGGTGGTCAGTCGTTATCAATGGCTGCAGTATTCCTCTGTGGGCAAGCGCGGTCGCATGCTTGGTCGCGGCGGG
>Ga0208125_101238_pt1 | contig 9877 bp, 7 predicted proteins | sample LakWasM128_HOW14_2_FD_183938 | JGI IMG/M metagenome (GOLD analysis project Ga0208125, IMG submission 183938) | Freshwater sediment methanotrophic microbial communities from Lake Washington under simulated oxygen tension - Sediment Metagenome... | ecosystem: Environmental > Aquatic > Freshwater >... | reverse complement strand
TCTTCCATATAAGGCCAAAGCACCCCTTCTTTCTCGTAGCTATTCAGCTGCTCGATAAGCTCATCGGCCAATTCCTTGCGACAGGAATTCAACTCCAGCAATTGATCGCGACCGTTATGCATTTGCGCTTCAAGTTCGACGCTGAGTGTTTGGGTCTGGGCGATAAGTGCATCAATATCGGCTGGATTTTTACTATCCAAAACCGCCGCCAACTCATCGTGCAACAAATCAGCAACCCGCTGGGCTGATGAACTGTTGCAGGCAAATGCATTCAGGCCTTCGTCATACCAACGGTACAACACGGCACACTCAGTATGCTCCAGATACGGCACATGAATCTGGATAATATGTTTCTGACCGATACGATCAAGACGGCCTATGCGCTGTTGCAATAAATCGGGATTGGTCGGCAAATCCAGCAGTATCAAATGATGCACAAACTGAAAATTCCTGCCTTCGCTGCCGATTTCGGAACAAATCAACAGCCGCGCCGCGCTGTCCGGGTCGGCAAAGTAAGCCGCCGCCCGGTCGCGCTCGATAATGCTCATGCCTTCATGAAACACCGCCGAAGCAATACCGGCGCGGTTTTTCAGGGTTTGCTCCAGATCGATCGCGGTTTGCGCCTGTTTGCAGATCACCAGGGCCTTTTGATTGGCCAGCTGTTTAACCTTGTCCACCAGCCATACGTAGCGCGGATCTTGTTGCAAATCATCGACATTAGCCGATCCGGTTAAGGCATATCCATAACGTTCCCGCTCGGGAAAACCCTGCACGGTTTGCCGCGAGTTTCTAAACAAAATCCGCCCGGTGCCATGATGATCCAGCAACACCTTAATCAAGGCATCGCGTGCCGCCGCCGATTGTTCAGGATCATTCAGATTTTTCAGCAAGCCGTCAACATTGTCATCTTTGAGCAGCACGGTTAAATGTTGCTGCGCGGCTTCATTCAACGCTTCCTCTGCCAGCAACAACTTGGCCGCATTCGCCACCGGCTCGAACAAGCGTTCTTCTTCCACAAAAGCCGCGAAACTGTAAAACCGGTCGGGATCGAGCAATCTTAACCGTGCAAAATGACTTTCCTTGCCCAATTGCTCCGGTGTTGCCGTCAACAATATCAGGCTGGGGGAAATCCGGCCGAGTTGTTCGACAAACAGATAGTCGGGACTGGGCGCTTGTTCGCTCCATTCCAGATGGTGGGCTTCGTCGACAATCACCATATCCCAACCCGCCGCTATGGCCTGTTGTTGGCGGCGCGGGTAATTGGAAAAGAAGCCCTGACTGCATAGAATCAATTGCTCGGTTAAAAACGGATTATCGGCAACGTCATCATCCGGTTCCGCTTCAGCGAGCATGTCGTCTTCAGCATAGGTATCGAGACAACGCGCCTCGTCAAAAATACTAAAACGCAGATTAAAGCGCCGGAGCATTTCGACCAACCATTGATGCAGCAACGTTTCCGGCACGATAATCAAGACCCGGCTGCTCAAGCCGTTAATCAGCCGATGGTGCAAAATCAAACCGGCTTCGATAGTTTTACCCAGACCCACTTCATCGGCCAACATGATGCGTGGCGCAGACCGGTTAGCCGATTCATGCGCAATAAACAACTGGTGAGGAATAAGCGAAGCGCGGCCACCCAGCAAGCCTTTAACCGGCGATTGCTGATGTTGTTGCAATCTGCGCCAAGTTTCATAACGCAGCAAGAACCAGGCAGTAGGGTCGACTTGCCCGATAAACAACCGATCCTGGGGCTTGTTAAATTGAATATGATGATTCAGTTCTACCTCATCCAGCTGAACGTCCTGTCCATCCTCATCCTTACCTAAATAGGTAATCAAGCCATCCTGCTCAGTTAAACCGGTGACGATCACTTTGTACTCATCAATCGACTCGATAACGTCGCCTGCCGAAAACCGGACGCGTGTTAACGGCGCGTTATCTTGCGCATACATACGCTTTTCGTCACACGCCAAAAAAAGCACTGTGACCCGCTTGTGCGCTACATCAAGAATAAGTCCTAAGCCGAGCTCAGACTCGGTGTTACTAATCCAGCGTTGACCGGGGATAAACTGTTCCATTTATTAAGATGCCATTAAGATTGGGTAAATATTGATTCAAGTAAGCTATTATTATAAGCGACACAGCGGAATTATTCCGGCAATTAATTGGCGACATTGTGATTCGAGAATGGGCTTTAACACCCATCAAAGGATTGCATTTGTTAAGCGGCCATTAAGGTTAAGGCGAATAATATGAATCCAAAGTTTATCACTGGCCAACCGTCTTTGCCGACTCAATCCAGACCTATATTAAATCAATTATTTAAGGAAGATACCCATGAAAAAATCATTCTTTTTAAGCCCACTGTTTATGCTTGCAATTATTTATTCATCTGTATCCTGCGCATCTGGGGGAGAAGGTCATGGTCACGGCAGAGGACACCGCAACCATCATTCCGAAGGGCCGAGGTATTATCCGGAACAGCCCCGGTATTCAAACTACCAGGATCCACGTTCTCACCAAGGTTTGGCCGGTGGTGTAGTAGGTAGCGTTTTAGGCTACGAAATAGGTAACGGCGACCCTATTGCTACAGGACTGGGCGCCGCCGCAGGTTCTTATCTCGGCAATGGCGTCGCTGGAAGACGCTAACCCGATTTGATTTTAATGAGGCATCTGTTTAACCGGCAAGCTTGATTTTGTTAGCTTAACAACAAACCCAATAATTTAGAGAGAAAAATCCCATGAAAAAGCTACTCTTTTTAATTCAATTAACCGCCGCTGTAATCCTGTTTTCACCACCCTCTTATGCTGATGGCGATTGGGGGCACCATGGTCACGGTTGGGGGCATCATCATGGCCACCACCATCACGACGATTATTATCCTCAACCGCAAATAAACTATTACCCGCAACCGCAGGTCAACTATTACCCGGCGCCGCAAATTAATTATTATCCCCAGCCCCAGGTTAATTATTATCAGCGGCAGGCACAGTATTCAGCCGATCCACGCTCCCATCAGGGATTGGCGGGAGGCGTGATAGGCAGTGTTTTCGGCTATGAACTGGGTAGCGGCGATCCTATTGCTACCGGACTGGGTGCCGCCGCCGGTTCTTTTCTGGGCAATGGAATGAGCGACGGTTACCAAAGATAGTCATCCAAATCAGCCATGAAATATTGGGCTCGCTAAACAAGAGGATTCGGCACGAATTTTGAGGCTGAATCCTCTTACTCAAATCACCTGTCTCCAGCAAGCAAATCCCCCGCTAAACGATTGAAATCCGTTGCGCTCAAACACCCCGAACTCGTCATACATCGTAGGATTTTTCGGTAGCATGGCGACAATCATTCACACAGTTGATACCGCTAACTTCCCTTTCCAGCAACCCTTGGCATCAACCGGTGCAGTATCACATACTTGATCACGCAGCAGGTAACACACCGGCAGGCAATTCCTCTGCCGGAGAAAAAAGGTGCTATACTCAATGCCTTGGAAGCAGAACAACCTGATATTATCAAGATAAACGCGCGGCCGGATCGTTCAATTATCATTAATCTAAGCGACTATTGTGATTGACACTTTCGACTCTGCCGAGACGCTAATCTAATATACCGAGACTGCGTCTAAATCTAAGAGCGCAAAAATCAGCAAGATTTTATATAAATACATTCGTTTCCACGTTCTGCCTGGAACCCGTTGTGATTCTGCATAAGACGTCCTGATTTTTGAATTTTTCGAAGCCCTCCTCCACTAGTGGCGGGCGCTGAAATACAATTTTTAGAGATCCATTCATGAGTGAATTATCACAAATTTCACGCACCATTCTGCTGGTAGATGATGAAGCCAACATCATTAATGCCCTTAAGCGCACTTTACGGCCTGATGGCTATAGCATCCTGACCGCCAGTAACGGCGAAGAAGGTCTTGCCTTATTGGCAAAGCACGAAGTGGGCGTCATCATTTCCGATCAACGCATGCCGCACATGACCGGCGTGGAATTTCTACGTAAGGTTAAATTACTTTATCCCAAGACATTACGCATTGTATTGTCCGGTTATACCGAACTTGAATCAGTCACCAGCGCCATTAACGAAGGTGCGATTTGTAAATTTCTAACTAAACCCTGGGATGATGACTTGCTTCGAGATAACATTCGCGAGGCATTTCAGTACTATGAAATGGAACAGGAAAATTTGCGTTTAAGCCGGGAACTTCGCTCTGCCAATGACAAACTTTCCATACTGAATCAAAATCTTGAACAAAAAGTAGTCGATAAATCTCACGAAATTATACACAGCATTAATTTATTGCAAATTTCACAGGAAATCCTTGAGCATTTACCGATAGGCATTATTGGTATCGACGAACAGAATATGATAGTTGTCTCCAACAAATGCGCCGAAGAAATATTCGGCCAACCTCCCGGCACGTGCCTACTCGGCCTTATGGCGGGTGACGCTTTACCCGACGTGCTTTTACAATTATTGCAAAAAATCTATCCTGACGACCTTGTTCAACTTGACGACGAAATCGTAACCTTGAATGAAGGCGTTTCCATACGAGTGCTAATAAACACAATGGGAGATATCAGCCAATCGAAAGGCATCATTATTGTCTTATCGCCATTAAAGGAGAGCTGAAATGCCCGCCCTAAAAAACAAATTTGCACGTTTGGCGAATTTGCCGTCAATGCCGACACTGCTTATGGAAGCGTTACAGCAGATTAACGGCAAGCAAAATTTAACGCTGCTGGTTGATAAGATTGGTCAGGACCCATCAATAGTGATTCGGATTTTACGCATTGCCAATTCACCTTTCTACGGCATGTCCAGGGAAATAGGTTCTTTGCGTGAAGCCATTGTGTTACTGGGCATTAACCGAATCAAAGACATGTTGATGAGTCTATGTTTTTCAAGAATGTTGCCTGCACAACATAAAGATTTTAACCATGACCTGTTCCTGCATCACAGCATGGCCGTTGCCGAATGCACCCGGCAACTTGCAAACTGTACATCTACCAGTCCTGATTTTGCCTTCACAGCCGGATTGTTACATGACATCGGAGACTTGGTGATTGTCATGCTTTTTCCTGACGAATTCAGCCAACTGGTTAAAATGTCTGAAAAATTCGGGATCAAGGAAGAACAAAAGATCTTAGGGTTTAATCATACGATCATAGGCGGCAAAGCCGCACAATACTGGAATTTTCCTCAGGAGATTCAAGAAGCCATTGAACAACATGAAACCTATCCTGAGTCCGCTACAACCAAATCGCTCGGATTACTGGTCTATACCGCCAACTTGTTGATCGTCAATACCGAACAACCGGATAAATTCGCTCTGGAGGAACACGAACCCCTTTGCACCGCGCTTACCATACTCAACGTTTCAATTGACCAAGCTGCACATTGTACCGACAGCGGGCGACAGTTTGCCGACCAAATCCTTACCCTGCATTAAACAGGAAAAAATATGTCATTAAAGGATTGTGCCATAATGCATAGAGTCCCCTTCTTAAATTTCTTGCAAACAATATGGCCATTTTGAATTGGAACAATCAACTGGTGCTAGGTATAGAATCTGTTGACAAGCAACATAAACATCTTATCGATTTAACTAACCAATTAGACGAAGCTGTCGCCATCGGCGCCGACCGCGACACCATCATCAAAATTGTAAACGGCTTGATCGATTACACGGTGTACCACTTTCAGCACGAAGATCAGCTGATGTCGGAGGCAAATTTCAATCCAACGATGCATGCCATACATGACGCTGAACATAAAGAATTTGTAGCAAAAATGATGGTGGTCCAACTCGAAGTCCAGGCCGACATTAACGCCATCTCAGTGGACCTGATGGATTATATGGTCAATTGGCTTTACCATCATATCCTCAATACTGACAAAAAAATGGCGCTCAGCCTGATCAACGGCATTGATGCGGCCCAAATCAGCATCGATAAACACGAGCACAGCGAAATCATTCAGAGCAATTTGTACTCGGCCTTACGCGAGAGCGAAAGCCGCTTTAAGGAATTAGCCGAAAATATTTCCGCATTAATCTGGATCACCAACGCCAATCATGTACCGATCTTTTGCAATCACTTTTGGTTCGCCACTTTTAATTTACCGCCCGACATACCCAGCCGCGAACAATGGCTAAACGCCATTCATCCTGAAGACCGGGACAAAGTAACCCAAACCTATATTCGTGCGGCTGAAGAACGCAGTATATTCAAAATTCAATACCGTTTGTTGAGCACCGACGGCAAAATCACCTGGATCTATGAAACAGCAGCCCCCAGAGTGCGCAAGAACGGGAGCTTTGCCGGGTTGATGGGTTGCGGCATGGACATTACCTCGCAAAAGCAAGCCGAAACGGTGCTGGCTCGCAGCAATCTGCAATTGGAAGAAGAAGTTAAAAAGCGCACCCGGGAACTGATCAAAACCAATCAAACCCTGGAATTTGAAAAAAACCAACAGTTGCTGCTGAATACTCAATTACAAGAAGCGCAATCGCATCTGCTGCAATCGGAGAAAATGGCGTCCATCGGTCAATTGGCTGCCGGCGTGGCGCATGAGATCAATAATCCCATTGGTTATATCAATTCCAATCTGACCTCCTTAAAAAACTATATCGATAATTTACTGGCACTGATTGCACTTTACGAAAAGTCTGAAGCAACCAGCGAAAATATCGGCCAACTTGCACAAGTTAAAGCCTTTAAACAAAAAATAGATCTGGAGTTTCTGAAGACCGATGTACTCGATTTATTGGAAGAGTCGCATGAAGGCGCGACACGGGTGAAAAAAATCATTCAAGATCTTAAAGACTTCTCCCACCTTGATAGCAATGATGACTGGCAATGGACTAATTTGCATGCCGGACTTGAAAGTACGCTCAATATTGTTAACAATGAAATTAAATACAAAGCAAAAATTGTTAAGGCCTATGGCGACCTGCCTGAAGTAAAATGCCTGCCACACCAACTTAACCAAGTGTTCATGAATTTGCTGATCAATGCCGCACATGCCATTGAAAACGAAGGCACTATCACCTTACGCACTGGAACGGAAAACGATTGCGCGTGGGTGGAAATAAGCGATACCGGCAAAGGCATAGCCGCTGAGCACCAAAGTAAAATTTTCGATCCCTTTTTTACTACCAAGCCGGTCGGTAAAGGCACCGGATTAGGACTTTCGGTTTCCTATACTATTATCAAAAAACACCAGGGGGAAATCCAGCTGACCAGCCAGTTAGGTCAAGGGACAACCTTTCGGATTATCCTGCCTATTGCCGGAGCCATTCTTGAACATGCGTAACATAGCCGCCATGCCGATTAACATAAATCCGGAGCTATTATTATGCTAATTGCCCCGGCTAGCGACGCACCTGACAAATCTGCTGCCATATTGTTTGTCGATGATGAAGCGAATGTGCTTAAAGCCTTGCGACGCTTATTTCATAATGAACCGTATACCGCCTACTTTGCCTCAAGCGGTGCAGAAGGGCTGGAGATATTGCGACAAAATGCCGTTGACCTGATTATTTCCGATATGCGTATGCCGGAAATGAGCGGTGCGGAATTTTTAGCCCAGGTTTTCATGCAATGGCCTGAGACTATCCGCATTTTACTGACCGGTTATGCCGATTTTCAATCAACGATTGATGCCGTCAATAAGGGCCGTATTTACAATTACTGCAATAAGCCCTGGAATGATGAGGAACTTAAATTACTGGTTCGCAATGCCCTGGAACAAAAGCATCTGCGCGAGGAACGGGATCGTTTATCCGGCATTGTTCTCCAACAAAATACAGAATTAAAAGAGCTCAACGAACATCTGGAAGAAAAAGTCGAGCAGCGTACCGAACAGCTCAAGAACACTATGCAGCATCTTGACCGGGCAAATAATAATCTAAAAAAGCAATATATTGATTCCATTAAGGCATTCTCACGCATTATTGAAATGCGCCCCGGCATTAAAAGCGGACAGTCGAAATATATCGCTGAAAAAGCCTTGTTGGTTGCGCGCAAACTGGGCATGAACACGGAAGAGAAGCAAAATATTTTTTATGCCGGATTGCTGATACAAATCGGCAAGATGAGTTTGCAGGATAGCTTGCTGGCAGAGCCTTACTACTCAATACCTCTTATCGACATACGCCGTTATTTAAAACATGCGGTAGAAGGTGAAGCTTTATTGAAGGGATTGACTCAATTAAAAGGCGCATCTATTTTAATCCGGCATCAATACGAACGTTATGACGGCTCAGGCTTTCCCGACGGTCTGGCGAAACAAAAAATCCCCCTGGGCTCCCGTATTCTGAATGTGGTCGGCGACTATATCGCCTATCTTGAGGGTTCAATGACAGGTGAAGTCATGTCCGTCAGCGCCACGATCAATCATTTAATGAGTCGAAAAGAAAGCTATTACGATCCTGATGTTATCGACACTTTTATTAAGGTGCTCAAGGAAGACACATCCATTGAAGAGGATGTGGTTGTGGAACCACCTACGGTTAAAAAATCATGGAAGAACAGCAAACTATTTAATGGATCACAAAATACTACCGTGGAGCGTCCGGTTATGGAAATTTCATGGATGCAACTGAAACCCGGCATGGAAGTCGAAAGTGTTCATTTTGAGAACAAGCCTTATATTAAAAACTGCATTATCGATCAAAAAATAATTAATAATATCAACTCATTAAGAGAGAACACCGGTAAAAACCCGGTCATTAAAATTCGTATGGGCAAGAAATGATTCATGCATGGCTATCCCTGCCATGCACCCTTCGGGTGAATGCAAACCTGCTCCGGGCAGATTTGTCATGCATGGCTATCCCTGCCATGCACCCTTCGGGTGAATGCAAACCTGCTCCGGGCAGATTTGTCATGCATGGCAATGTATCGCTCCTGCATGGAAATGCAGCTAAATAAACACTTAAAAAACTCAGCGAATGGAAGAAAAAATCAATAAATATATCGAAGAGTTCAAAAAGGCTACGCAACATCTTGACCATGCAGATATGCGTCTGAAAAAACTGGATATTGATTTCGTCAGAAAACTCTCACATATCATTGAAACGCACCCCGGCATAAAAAGCGGACAGTCAAAATTTATCGCCGAAAACGCCTTGCTGATTGCGGGTGGATTGGACATGAATGCGGAAGAAAAGGTAGATATTCTCTATGCTGGATTGCTGCTACAGCTCGGCAAGATAAATTTGCCGCATAGGTTGCTGATAAAGCCTTTTTATTCAATGTCTACTGTCGAAAAATACCATTATTTAGGGCACGCGATAGACGGTGAAGTTTTATTGCATGGATTGACGCAGTTTAAAGGTGCCATTACTTTAATCCGCCATCAATATGAACACTATGACGGCCAAGGCTTCCCTGATAGCCTGGTTGAACACGATATTCCCTTAGGATCGCGTATCCTCAGTGTGGTCAGTGACTATATCGCGTTTCTTGATGGTTCAATGACAGGGGCAGAACTGTTTGCCGATGCCGCACTCAGCCAATTAATGATTCGGAAAAACAGCTGTTATGATCCTGATGTTGTCGACGTTTTCATTAATGTGCTCAAAGGCGCAACCGTTGATGAACTCAAAGACGCACTCGTTAAATCGAAACTACTCGCTGTGGCTACAGAGCGATGGAGGAAAGGAGTCCTGCTTAATTCGCGGAATAAGGATCTCCATTCCTCGACAATTGTTGAAATTTCATTGCCGCAACTGAGACTCGGGATGAAAGTGGATAGCATCTATTTCGGGAGTGAGCCTTATATTAGAAATTGTATTGTGGATCAAACGATAATTGACAACGTCACCCGGTTAACAAAAACCAACGGTAAATATCCCATCATTAA
>Ga0208125_101235_pt1 | contig 9907 bp, 10 predicted proteins | sample LakWasM128_HOW14_2_FD_183938 | JGI IMG/M metagenome (GOLD analysis project Ga0208125, IMG submission 183938) | Freshwater sediment methanotrophic microbial communities from Lake Washington under simulated oxygen tension - Sediment Metagenome... | ecosystem: Environmental > Aquatic > Freshwater >... | reverse complement strand
AGGAATTGACGCGCATGATGGCCGAGAGTGTGCACGACGTGGCGACGGTGCAGCAGGGCCTGATGATCAACCTGAACGAAACCGAAGCGGCGCTGAACGAGCAGTCGCGCATGACCAAGCAGCTGCAGCAAGGCCTGATGCGGACGCGCATGGTGCGGTTCGAAAATGTATCGGAGCGCCTGCACCGCATCGTTCGCCAGACCGCGGCGGAACTCAAGAAGCCGGCCGAACTGGAGATCAAGGGCGAATCGGTGGAAATCGACCGCAGCGTGCTAGAGAAAATGGTCGGGCCGCTGGAGCACTTATTGCGGAATGCCATCGCCCACGGCCTGGAAGATGCCAAAAAACGCACCAGCCTGAAGAAGCCCAAGTTGGGCCAGGTGCAAATTCAGGCGCGGCAGGAAGGCAATGAAATCATCCTTTCGCTGAGCGATGACGGCAGCGGACTGGATTACGAAAAGATCAAGGCCAAGGCGGCCAGTCTCGCCATGCAGGGCGGGGCGGAGGAGAGCAGCCCGTCCGAACTGGTATCGCTGATTTTCGAGCCCGGATTCTCTACATCGGACAACGTGACCCAGGTTTCGGGGCGAGGCGTCGGGCTGGATGCGGTGCGAGCCGACATCACGGCGCTCGGCGGTCGTATTGAGGTCTCTTCCGAAGTGGGTCAGGGCTGTACGTTCACGATTTACCTGCCGCTGACGCTGGCAGTCAATCAGACCGTGCTGGTGCGTGTCGGCACCGAAGAGTTCCTGCTGCCCGCGCCCATGGTGGAACAGGTGCAGAAGATCAAGCACAGTGCGCTGGCTTCGATACAGGAACAAGGCCAGTTCGGCTGGGGCGGTCGTCAATATCCCTTGTATTACCTGTCGCACTTGCTGGGCCGCCCGGTCCAGCCCGAGCCGCAGGCCTATACGCCGGTAATGCTGCTGCGCAGCGGCGCGCGCCGGATCGCGCTGATCGTCGATGAAATTCGCGGCAATCGCGAAATCGTGGTCAAGAACATCGGCCCGCAACTGGCCGGCATGGGCAGCATCGCCGGGGCCACGGTGATGGGCGACGGCAAGGTGATGCTGGTGCTGAATCCCATCCATATGGCTTTCCGCGAAACGTTGGCGGCCGAGGTGCATGAGGTGGCGGCAGCCGCTGAAAGCGTGCAATTGCCGACCATCATGGTCGTGGACGATTCACTCACCATGCGTAAGGTGATTTCGCGCTTGCTGACGCGCGAAGGCTATCACCCGCTGGCCGCCAAGGATGGCGTGGATGCATTGCAGCAATTGGAATCGGTGTTGCCGGAAGTGATACTGCTGGATATCGAAATGCCGCGCATGGATGGCTTCGAGCTGTCCCGTGCGGTGCGGGGCAATCCGCGAACGGCGCATATTCCGCTTATCGTCATCAGCTCACGTACGGCCGACAAGCATCGCAAATATGCCGAAGAACTCGGCGTCAATGTCTATCTCGGTAAACCTTATCAGGAAGAGGAACTGCTCGCGCATATCACGGGCTTTACTTCCGGCTAACTTCGAGACCGGCATTGCGCAGCAACGTGGCATCTCTGCGCAATGCCGATTCTCAGCGGTGGCGGCATCGGGTAGTATTTTGAGGCATACTTATCCAGACTGCTTCCTTCGCATCCGGAAAGATCAAATGACCGAGCCGCAGCCCGTCAGCATGACTACCGCAACCGCCGCTGGCGCTTCGCCCAGCGTATTCAGGCTCGTGATCGTCTATGCTGCGTTTGGTGCGCTGTGGATATTGTTTTCCGACAAGGCGGTCGAGCTGGCATTCCGGACTCCCGAGCAAATGACATGGGCCAGCCTGGTCAAAGGCTGGCTGTTTGTCGGCGTGACCTCGCTGTTGCTTTATGGCTTGGTGCGCCGCCTGGTCGACAAGATTCTTGTTGCATCCTTAAGCGAGCGCGAAAGCGAGCGTAGTTATCGTCTTTTGACCGAACAGGTTCCCGCCATCATTTATCGTGCCGGAATCGATAAACACAGCAAGACTATCTATGTCAGCCCGCGTGTTGCAAAACTGGGCTATGAAGCCGATGAATGGGTGAATACGCCGGGTATGTGGGAAAAGTTGATCCACCCCGAAGATCGGCCCCCTGTGATGCAGCAACTGGCCGAGTCGCACCGTAACGGCAGCTCTTTTTCAGCGGAATACCGGTTGCGAACCAGGGAAGGGGAATGGCGGCATTTCAGCGACGAGGCTCAGCCCGTTTTCGATGAAGATGGAAATGCGATATACCTGCAAGGGATCATGCTCGATATCACCGAGCGCAAGCAGTCCGAAGCCAATGTCCATCGGCTGGCCTATTATGATTCGCTCACAGGATTGCCCAATCGTCTCCTGCTGATGGATCGCCTGGGACAGACTCTCACCTTGACGCGGCGCGAAAAGCGTATGGGTGCGATCATTTTTCTGAATATCGACCGGTTGAAAATGCTGAACGATGCCCTGGGACACGCCGCGGGCGATCTTTTGCTGAAATCGGTTGCCGATCGCCTGACGGGCATTCTGCGCGAGGACGATACGCTGGCGCGGATGACCGGAGACGAGTTCGCCATTCTTTTGCAAAACCTGGACACTGCGGCACATACCGCCAGCCGTCATGCGCACGTAGTCGCCGAAAAGATTCACCATGCGATGAAACAGGCTTTCAGCAGCGGCGTGGAGGATGTCACGATTACCGTCAGCCTGGGCGTGACCTTGTTCCCAGAGCTGGATCATGATGCCCCGGACGATATCCTGCGCCGGGCAGATACCGCATTGCATCGGGCCAAGAAAAGCGGGGGTAACCAGACAGCTTTCTTCGAAACCGACATGGAGGAAATCGCAAGCCAGCGCTTCCAGATTGAGCGTGAATTACGCCAGGCCATACGTGCCGACGAATTGCAGCTGTACCTGCAATCGCAGGTCGATGCCGACGGCAACGTCGTTGGCGCCGAGGCGCTGGTGCGCTGGCAGCATCCCGTGCGCGGCCTCATCACACCGGCTGCGTTTGTGCCGATTGCCGAGGAGTCGGACCTGATCATCGATCTGGACGGATGGATGCTGAAACAGGTTTGCCGGCTGCTGACGATGGAAACCATCGTGAATGCGCCGATACGAATTTCCGTGAACATCAGCCCGCGCCACTTTCGCCAGCCCGGATTCGTGCAGTCTCTGCGCAACCTGCTGACGCTGACCGGCGCGGATCCCAGCCACCTGACGCTGGAGGTCACGGAAGGCCTGATGATCGATAACATGAATGACGTCGTCGCCAAAATGACCGAACTCGCCGCGTTGGGCATTCATTTCTCGGTTGACGATTTCGGCACCGGCTATTCATCGTTGGCCTATCTCAAGCGCTTGCCGATCCACGAACTCAAGATCGACAAGACTTTCGTCCAGGATGCGCCGGACGACCCGGACGATGCTGCGCTGGTTGAAGTGATACTTTCCGTCGCCAGCCATCTCAAGCTGAAAATCGTTGCGGAAGGAGTGGAAATCCAGTCCCAGGCCGATTTTCTCAATGCCCGGGCCAAGGTGATTCATCAGGGATATCTCTTTTCCAGGCCGGAGCCTGCGCATGCCTGGCTGGCGCGCATGTCGAGCCCGGAAAATTCGCATTAGTTAATCCACGACAGGAGGAACATCATGAGCGCACATGTCTACAAAATGATTGAATTGGTCGGTTCATCGCCCAACGGTTCGGACGACGCGATACAGAATGCGATTGCCAAGGCCGGGCAAAGCGTGAAGCACATGGACTGGTTCGAGGTAGTGGAAACGCGCGGCTGCATCATTGAAGGCAAGGTTGCATACTGGCAAGTCACCATCAAGGTCGGCTTCCGGGTGGAAGACCACTAGCCCGACCGGTTTCCCTGTTCCGGCGGCCCAAAGACTGCCGGCACGCTCGAATCATTGCGCCGCACCCGACCTTGTACGGGGGCGTGTCTGAGCGTTTGCCCGACTTTACCTGCCAATCCACGGTAAAATGGCGGCTAATCATTTCCGTAGTCATTCAATGAACGTTTTTTACGAAGAGGAAGGCAGCTTCAAGGTTGCCTCCGTCATGACCGAAAATCCCGGCTCGATGCAAGTGGAATCGATTTCCGGGAAACGCTCCAAGATCAAGTCCGCAAACGTGCTGCTGAAATTCGAAGGTTCGCTGGCGGGATTCATGGAAAAAGCGCAGGCCGAAGCCGAAACGCTGGCCGCCGATTTTTTGTGGGAGTGCTGCGGCGAAGAGGAATTCGCTTTCGACGAGCTGGCGAAGGAGTACTACGGGCATCCGCCTAACCCGACGGAAGCCGCGGCCACGGCAATCAGCCTGCACGCCGCGCCCATGTATTTTTACCGCAAGGGAAAAGGCCGCTACAAGGCTGCGCCCGAGGAGAACCTCAAGGCCGCGCTGGCCGCGCAGGAGCGCAAACGCCTGCAAGCCGAAAAGATCGCCGAGTACGTGGCACAACTGACGGCGCATACCATGCCGGCGGAATTCGGCGACAAGCTGGACATGCTGCTGTACGAGCCGGATAAAAACACCCTGGAATGGAAGGCGCTGGACGAAGCCGCTGCCGCGACCGGGCTTGGCCATCTGAAACTGCTCGAAGCCTGCGGCGCGCTGGCCTCGGCGCATGACTACCATTTCGGCGCATTCCTGCGCGAGTATTTCCCGGGCGGCGTGAATTTCGAGACACACGAGCCTGTCGCTTCGCCCGATGCGCTCGATCATGCCGAGGCCGAAGCCTTCAGCATCGACGATGTGACGACCACCGAAATCGACGATGCATTCTCGGTACAGGCGCTGCCCGACGGCAATACCCGCATCGGCATCCATATCGCCGCGCCGGCATTGGGCATCGTGCCGGGCACTGCGCTCGATGCGATTGCGATGAAACGCCTCTCCACCGTTTACATGCCCGGTCACAAGATCACCATGCTGCCTGAGGCCGCCATCGAGCCGTTCAGTTTGCATGCCGGCATCTGGCGCCCGGCGTTGTCGCTTTATCTCGACATCTCGCCCGATCTCTCCATCGCGAATCAGAGCAGCCGTCTCGAAGCCGTGAAGATCGCGGACAACCTGCGTCACGATGAGCTGGAGCCGCATTTCAACGAAGAAAACTGGGAAACGCCGAGCGAACACCCTTATTGGGAACGGCTGGCGCTGCTGCATCGTCTGGCGGAGTCACTGGAAAAAGCGCGCGGCAAGTACGATCCCAACCGCGCGCCGCAAGTGGATTACAACTTTTACGTCGAGGACGGCAAGGTCCGCATCACCGAACGCAAGCGCGGCTCGCCGATGGACAAGCTGGTCGCCGAACTGATGATCCACGCCAACGCGCACTGGGGCGGACTACTCGCCGAACATGCCATTCCCGGCATTTACCGTGCACAGCAAGGCGGCAAGGTCTACATGACGGTCAACGCCGAGCCGCACCAGGGGCTGGGCGTCGCGCAATATGCCTGGAGCACCTCGCCGCTGCGCCGTGCCGTGGACCTGATTAACCAGCGCCAGATGATCGCACTGCTGCAAGGCAGCGAACCGCCTTATGACAAGGGCAGCGACGCGCTGGTTGCGGCCATGCGCGATTTCGATCTCGCCTACAACGCCTACAATGAATTCCAGACACGGATGGAGCGCCATTGGTGTCTGGTGTATTTGCAGCAGCAAGGAGTAAGCGAAGTGGCCGGAACGGTGTGGCGCGAAAACCTGGTGCGCCTCGACGGCATGCCCTACATGACCAAGGTGCCGAGCCTGCCGGAACTGGCGCCCGGTTCGCGCGTACTGCTGGAAGTCAAACGGATCGATCCCTTGCTGATGGAGCTGGATTGCCGCTTCAAGGGGGCGCTGGAGTGAGTCTGTTTCGCCTCGGTCCACGCCGGTTTGCGCGCAGCATTCACCGCAAGGTTTCCGGCGACGCCAGTGTCGATGTCAGCGAATCCGACGGCGTGCGTTCGCTGCATCTCGGCTCGTCCACCGTGCAAAGCTCGATGCGCGTGGCGGCGCCGCAAGATCTGGAGTTGACCTATACGCGCGGCATCATGGCCTTCATGCTGTTCCGGCCACAGGCGCGCAACGTGTTGGCCATAGGCCTGGGCGGGGGATCCATCCCCAAGTTCATTCACCATTACCTGCCGGAATTCACGACGCGCGTGGTTGAAATCAATCCGCAGGTGATCGCGATCGCTCGCAGCCATTTTCATTTGCCCGAGGATGACGAGCGGCTGCAAGTCATCGAAACCGATGGCGCCGAGTACTTGCGGGAGCATCCATCCGATGCCGAAGTGCTGATCGTCGATGCTTTCGACAGCCAGGGCGTGCCGTCAGAACTCTGCTCGCAGGATTTTTTCGACAGCTGTGCCGAAGCGCTGGCGATAGACGGTCTAATGGCGATCAACCTGTGGGGCAGCGACAGGAATTTCGATGTTTATCTCCAACGCATCGAACAAAGCTTCGGCGGGCGTGTGCTGGTGCTGCCCACCGGGCGCCCCGGCAATATCGTCGTATTCGGCTTTCGCCGTACGCCGGCGGATTTGCGCTGGGCCACGCTGCGCGAACGCGCAAAAAACCTGCAGGATCAGCTCAAGATAGAGTTTCTGGAGTTTGTCGAGCGCCTGCGGGATAATAACCTCAACACCTCTAACCGATTGATCGTCTAGGAAAAATAGCTGCCGCTCACCGAGCGGCAGCCCGCATATGAAAAACGCAAAACAGCAATTCTTCGCCACCTGCCCGCGCGGCCTTGAAGCCCTCCTGACAGAGGAACTGACGGCGCTCGGCGCACAATCCCTGTCGCCTACCGACGGCGGTGTCGGCTTTTCCGGCGACATGCCGCTGAGCTACCGTGCCAATCTGGAAAGCCGCGTCGCCACGCGCATCATGTGGCAGGTCGGGCAGGGGCGCTACCGTAGTGAAGAGGATGTCTACAAGGCGGCGTATGCGCTTCAATGGCCCGAATGGTTTGCGATCAACCGCACTTTCATGGTCAAGGTAACGGCGGTCAAATGCCCGCTGAAGAGCCTGGAATTCGTCACGTTGCGCATCAAGGATGCGGTGTGCGACAAGTTCCGCCTCAAGGGCGGCAACCGGCCCTATATCGACACCAAGCAGCCGGACGTGCGCATTCATGCCTACTTGACCGCCGATGAATATCGTCTCTATCTGGATACCTCCGGCAATGCGCTATTCCAGCGCGGCCAGCGCCGTTCCAGCGTGGAAGCGCCGCTGCGCGAAAACCTCGCGGCCGGCATCATCAAGCTTTCCGGCTGGCAGCCCGGCACGCCGCTGTTCGACCCGATGTGCGGCAGCGGCACATTCCTGCTGGAGGCGGCGATGATCGCGCTGGATATGGCGCCCGGCCTCAACCGCAGCTTCGGTTTCGAGACGCTGCTTAATTTCGACGCTACCGCCTGGCAGAAGATGAAGCAGGAAGCGCAGGGGCGAGCCAAGCAGGTGGAGTTCCAGAATATCTACGGCAGCGATCTCGACATGAAATCGGTGCGGGCCGCGAAGCAGAATCTGGATCAGGCCGGCCTGCTGGAAGCGGTGAAGCTCGACCGCGCCGACATCGTCGAAGTCGAAGCACCCGCTGACCATGGCGTGTTGATCGCCAATCCGCCGTATGGCGTGCGTATCGGCGAAGACGAGGAACTGGCCGCACTGTATCCGAAAATGGGCGAAACGTTGAAGCGCCACTTCGCCGGCTGGAATGCCTACTTCCTGACCTCCGACCTGCGCCTGCCCAAGCTGATGCGGCTGTCGCCTTCGAAGCGCACGCCGCTGTTCAACGGCCCGCTGGAATGCCGCTTGTTCGAGATCAAGATGGTGGCTGGCAGCAACCGTAAGGAAAAGCCCGCCAATGACTGATCGTCTGGACCAACTGCGCGACCGCTTGCGTGAGTTTGTACGCGAGCGGGATTGGGAGCAATTTCATTCCCCCAAGAATCTGGCGATGGCGATGATCGTCGAGGCAGCCGAGCTGGTGGAGCATTTCCAGTGGCTGACGGAAGACCAGAGCAAGAACATCCCGCCGGAGAAGCGGGAGGAAGTGGCACATGAAATCGCCGATACTTTTGTTTATCTGTTGCGAATGTCGGACGTGCTGGGCATCGATCTGATCGACGCGGCCAATGCCAAGATCACGCTCAACGCGCAGAAATACCCGGCCGACAAGGTGCGCGGCAGCAACGCGAAATATACGGAATACAAGGACTGAAGGCCGTAGCGCAGGCGTCCTCGCCTGCATCACCCCGTTTCGATTGACCGAATGCAGGCGAGGACGCCTGCGCTACGGGGTATCGCCTTCGCAATCAATGGACCAGTCCGGCGGCACGCATCAAAACTTTCAGCCCATACGCCACGATCCCCAGCCCGACTACGCTGGCGGCCCAGATCAGCACCATCCAGCCCAGTCTTTTCCACATCAGTGGTAATGCTCCCCGTGTCGCACCTTGCCATGGAATACACGATAGGCCCATAAGGTGTATCCCAGGATGACCGGCAGGATGATGAGCGTGCCGACCAGCGTGAATGCCTGGCTCTGCGGCGGTGAAGAAGCTGCCTGGAGCGTGATGTCGGGCGGGACGATATTGGGCCACAGGCTGACGCCGAACCCGGCGTAGCACAGGAATATCAGCGCGAGGGTGTAAAGGAAGGGCGCGGTCTGCGCTTGCCGCGTCACGGATCTCAGCAACAGAAAGGCGCAGAGCGCGACCAGCAGCGGGACCGGGGAAAGCCACAGCAGGTTGGGCAGTGTGAACCAGCGCCGGGCGATCTCGGCATCCATCAGCGGCGTCCACAGGCTGACGGCGACGATCGCCAGCAACAACAGCCAGACAAGCCGCCTGGTAATGCGATAGGCCTCTGCCTGTACGTGACCTTCGGTTTTCATGATCAGCCAGGTGCTGCCCAGCAATGCGTAACCCACAACCAGGCTGCTGCCGGTGAACAGGGAAAACGGTGTCAGCCAGTCCAGCGGGCCGCCGACATAGGCACGCTCGACGACTGGAAAGCCCTGTATGTAGGCACCGAGCGTCACCCCCTGAAAAAATGTCGCGATCAGCGATCCACCGATAAAGGCCTTGTCCCAGAAATGACGGTCGTGTTCGTGCGCCTTGAAACGAAACTCGAACGCGACACCGCGGAAGATCAGCCCGATCAGCATGAAGATCAACGGCAGATAGCACGCGCTCAATATGATCGAATAAGCCAGGGGGAAAGCCGCCAGCAGGCCTGCGCCGCCCAGCACCAGCCAGGTTTCGTTGCCATCCCAGACGGGTGCGACGCTGTTCATCATCAGGTCGCGGTCTTCCCTATCCCTGAAAAGAGGGTAGAGGATGCCGATGCCCAGGTCGAACCCATCCATCACCACGTACATCATGATCGCGAAGAGAATGACGATGGCCCAGATGTAGGGAAGGGCGGTTTCCATGTTCAATTCTCCCGCCGGGTTGAGGTGTTTTCATCCGGACCGGTCACCACGGACAAAGGCCGCATCGGCTGCCGTTCTTGCCCCGGCCCGCCCGTATCGGGCGCATGGCTTTCGCCGGTTTGCGGCCCGATGCGTACCAGCCGCAGCAGATAGCCGATGCCGGTGCCGAATACAGCCGTGTAGATCAGAATGAACAACAGCAAGGTGACGCCGACTTCCGTTGCTCCGTGGGCCGAGACAGAATCCGCAGTGCGCATCAATCCGTAAACCGTCCATGGCTGGCGGCCGATCTCGGTCGTGAACCATCCGGCGAGTATCGCAATCAGGCCTGATGGCCCCATCCACAAGGCAAAATGCAGGAAAGGCCGGTAATGAAAGAGATTCCTGCGCCATCGCAGCCACGCGCTCCACAGGCCGAGTGAAATCATTAGTACCCCAAGGCCCACCATGACGCGGAAACTCCAGAAAACGATCGCCGAGTT
>Ga0208125_101228_pt1 | contig 9939 bp, 11 predicted proteins | sample LakWasM128_HOW14_2_FD_183938 | JGI IMG/M metagenome (GOLD analysis project Ga0208125, IMG submission 183938) | Freshwater sediment methanotrophic microbial communities from Lake Washington under simulated oxygen tension - Sediment Metagenome... | ecosystem: Environmental > Aquatic > Freshwater >... | reverse complement strand
TCCCAGCCGTGTTCCGTCTTCTCAGCCTGCATCTGCTCGGAGGACAGGGGGAGCAACTGCTCCACCACCGATTCCTGCTTCATGGTGTTGATGAACTTGGTGTAGCTCAGGTACACCGCGTTGATCTTGCCTTCTGCGTATGCATCGAGCAGCACCTTCACCGGGCCAATCAGCTTGTCCAGGTGGGGGGTGTCGCCCAGACCCGTCACGTGCGAAACCACCTTGGCGCCCACACGGTTCAGGAAACCCAGGCCCTTGTTGCCAATCGCCACGGCTTCGGTCGAGACGCCAGCACCTTGCAGTTCACGCAGCTTGGTCGTCACGGCACGCAACACGTTGGTGTTCATGCCGCCACACAGACCCTTGTCTGTGGTGATGACGATGACGCCAGCGGTCTTGGCATCGTTCACTTTCATGAACGGATGCACGTACTCTGGGTTGGCCTTGCCGAGGTTGGCTGCAATGTTGCGGATCTTCTCGCTGTATGGGCGGGCAGCCCGCATCCGGTCCTGCGCCTTGCGCATTTTGGATGCGGCCACCATTTCCATGGCTTTGGTGATCTTCTTGGTGTTTTCCACCGATTTGATCTTGCCGCGTATTTCCTTGCCTGCTGCCATGATGGCTCCTCGTCCGGTTTAAGCGAACGACTTCTTGAACGCGGCGATCGCTGCGGTCAATTCGGCTTCTGCGTCCTTGTCCATGGCCTTGGCCTGCTCCAGCTTGGCCAGCAAAGCGGCGTGGCTGGTCTTCAGGAACTGGTGCAGGCCGTGTTCGAAGTCGAGCACCTTCTTGACGTCGATGTCGTCCATGAAGCCCTTGTTCACAGCGAACAGCGTGGAAGCCATCAGCGAGATGGGCAGTGGGCTGTACTGTGCCTGCTTGAGCAGTTCGGTCACGCGGGCACCGCGGTCCAGCTGCTTGCGGGTGGCTTCGTCCAGGTCGGAAGCGAACTGCGCGAACGCAGCCAGTTCACGGTACTGGGCCAGGTCGGTACGGATACCGCCGGACAGGTTCTTCACCAGCTTGGTCTGGGCAGCACCACCCACGCGCGACACCGAGATACCGGCGTTGATGGCGGGACGGATACCGGCGTTGAACAGGCTGGTTTCCAGGAAAATCTGGCCGTCGGTGATCGAGATCACGTTGGTAGGCACGAAGGCGGACACGTCGCCGGCTTGCGTTTCGATGATCGGCAATGCCGTCAGCGAACCGGTCTTGCCCTTGACGGCGCCCTTGGTGAAGGCTTCGACGTAGTCGGCGTTCACGCGGGCTGCGCGCTCGAGCAGACGGCTGTGCAGATAGAACACGTCGCCAGGGTAGGCTTCACGGCCTGGTGGGCGGCGCAGCAGCAGCGAAACCTGGCGGTAGGCCACAGCCTGCTTGGACAGGTCGTCGTACACGATCAGGGCGTCTTCACCGCGATCGCGGAAGTACTCACCCATCGTGCAACCCGAGTAGGCCGACACGTACTGCATGGCTGCCGATTCGGAAGCCGATGCGGCCACCACGATCGTGTACTCCATGGCACCGGCTTGTTCCAGTGCGCGCACCACGTTCTTGATCGACGAAGCCTTCTGGCCGATGGCGACGTAGATGCAGGTCACGCCCTGGCCCTTCTGGGCGATGATGGCGTCGATGGCCACAGCGGTCTTGCCGGTCTGGCGGTCACCAATGATCAGCTCGCGCTGGCCACGGCCCACGGGCACCATCGAGTCGATGGACTTCAGGCCGGTCTGCAGGGGCTGGTCCACCGATTTACGGGCGATCACGCCCGGAGCAACCTTTTCGATCACATCGGTGAGCTTGGCGTTGACAGGCCCCTTGCCGTCGATAGGCTGGCCCAGGGCGTTCACCACACGGCCGACCAGCTCGGGGCCCACCGGCACTTCCAGAATGCGGCCCGTGCACTTGACGGTGTCGCCTTCGGAGATGTGCTCGTACTCGCCCAGAATCACGGCGCCGACGGAGTCGCGCTCGAGGTTCAGTGCCAGGCCATAGGACGGCTGGCCGTCAGCGGTGGCGGGGAACTCCAGCATTTCGCCCTGCATCACGTCCGACAGGCCATGAACGCGCACGATACCGTCAGACACGGACACCACGGTGCCCTGGTTGCGGATGTCGCTGCTGGCGGCCAGCCCTTCGATGCGGCTCTTGATGAGTTCAGAAATTTCTGCGGGATTGAGTTGCATGACTCTTTCCTTCTTTCTTTGGTTCGCGAGGCCTCGCCGCGTTATGCGGTGAGGGCTGCTTTCATTTGTTCAAGACGGGCCTTGACCGAAGTGTCCAGCACCTCGTCACCCACCACTACGCGAATGCCACCGATCAGGGATTCATCCTGCTGCGCGGTGAGATTGAGCTTGCGGCCGAAACGCTTTTCCAGCGCAACGCCGACCTCGGCCAGTGCCGCACCGTCCATGGGAAAGGCGCTGTACACCACGGCATCCGAAGAGCCGCTGCGGCGATTCACGAGGGCGCGAAACTGCGCAGCCACTTCGGGGAGCGTATTGAGGCGCCCGTTGTCGATGACCGTGCGCAGGAAATTCTTCGCCATGTCGGGCAGCGCAGACCGCGCCACGCCCGTGAAGACGTCAAACACCTGGTTCGCCGTCACCTTGGGGTTGTCTGCCAGCTGGCGCAACTGGGGGTTGGCGGCAATCGCCGCCAGTTCATCCACCCAGGCAGCAGTGCTGCCCAGATCGACGCCCGCACCCGCCGTAGCAGCCTTGAACAAGGCATCGGCGTAAGGGCGTGCAATGGTGGCGAGTTCAGCCATGATGTCCCCTTACAGCTCGGTCTTGAGGCGGTTGAGCAGATCGGCATGGACACCGGCATTGACTTCCTTGCGGAGAATCTGCTCGGCACCCTTGACGGCCAGTGCTGCCACCTGCTCACGCAGGGATTCGCGGGCTTGAACCGTTTGCTGCTCGGCTTCGGCGCGGGCAGCGGCAACAATCTTGTTGCCTTCCTCGGTGGCGCGGGCCTTGGCCTCTTCCACGATGGCCTGGGCACGACGGTCGGCGTCCGCAAGACGCGAGGCCGTTTCGTTGCGCGCCTGCGACAGCTCCTTCTCGACACGCTGGTTGGCAGCAGTCAGCTCGGATTTGGCACGGTCGGCAGCGGCGAGGCCATCGGCGATTTTCTGGGCTCGCTCATCCAGCGCTTTCGCGATCGGTGGCCACACGAATTTCATCGTGAACCACACCAGGATCAGAAAGACAATGGCCTGAACGAACAGGGTCGCATTGATACTCACGGCAACACCTTTCTAGAGTGGCGTTGAACGGGACTTACTTGGGCAGGTTGGCCAAGAACGTCGAAGCGAAGGGGTTGGCGAATGCGAACAGCAGAGCGATAGCCACGCCGATCAGGAAAGCCGCGTCGATCAGACCAGCCAAGATGAACATCTTGGTTTGCAGTTCGTTGATCAGTTCGGGCTGACGGGCCGACGATTCGAGGAACTTGCCACCCATCAGTGCGATGCCGATGGAAGCGCCGATAGCGCCCAGACCAACGATCAGACCACAAGCCAGAGCGACGAGACCGAGAATGTTTTCCATGATGACTCCTGAGTTAAAAAAGAAAAGTTAAGGGAAAGAAAACGAAAGGGAAACTTAGTGCGCGTTGTGCGCCTGACCAAGGTAGATCAGTGCCAGCATCATGAAGATGAATGCCTGCAAGGTGATCACCAGAATGTGGAACAGCGTCCAGATGGTGCCAGCGATGACGTGGCCCACAGGCAGCAGCACACCCGACAGCGACAGCGCAGCCGCACCACCCATGAGGGCAATCAGCATGAACACCAGTTCGCCAGCGTACATGTTGCCGAACAACCGCATGCCATGGGACACGGTGTTGGCCACATATTCAATGATCTGCATGAGCAGGTTCACCACGCCCAGGATCAGGGCGAAGATGGGATTCTTGCTGGTACCGAACGGAGCGGACACCAGCTCGTGCGCCCAGCCGCCCGCGCCCTTGACCTTCACGCTGTACCAGAAGCGCAGGACCAGCACGGCAAAAGCCAGGCCGAGGGTGGTGGACAGGTCGGCGGTCGGGACGACGCGCAGGTAGGCATGGCTTGGATCGTGCCCGGCTGCACCGTAGATTTGGGCCCAGAGGGCGGGCAGCGCATCCACAGGCAGCATGTCCATGAAGTTCATCAGGAAGATCCAGACGAACACCGTCAGACCCAGCGGTGCGATGAACTTGCGGCTTTCGGCGTTGTGAATGTTGGCCTTGGCCTGGTTATCCACCATTTCGACCAGAATTTCCACAGCCGCCTGAAAGCGGCCAGGAACACCGGAAGTCGCCTTGCGGGCGGCCGACCAGAGAATCAAAAGCGTGAGAGCACCCAGAACCAACCCCACGATGATGGAGTCATAGTTGAAGACAGTGAAGTCGACAATCTTGGTCTGGTTGATGTTTTGAAGATGCTGCAGGTGGTGAACGATGTATTCACTTGCAGTCGGAGCGTGCGCTTCTGCGGCCATCGGACAACTCTTCTCTCTATCAATCGGTTTTTCGGACACCAGGCCGCACCCAAAGTGCCACCCAGTACGTTTTCATTGTGATCACCATTCCCACCAGCAAGGCGATCCAGCTCAATCCCGGCACCAGCCGGGGGGCCGCTGCCAGCAGCGCCACTGTCAACACGATCTTGGCGACTTCCCAGCCAAAGAACCCCACCATGGCTGCCCGCGGATTGCCAGACGCCTTGCGGCGAAACACACCACGGGCAAACAGCGCAGCCGGAACCACCACCGCCAGGGCACCATAGGCGGCAGACCAGCCCACCGACGCCCTGCCCGTCAAAATCCAGGCCACCAGAGCCACCAGCATTCCAACCAGCGCCTGACCCGCCACCACCTTCCACACCGAAATGGGAGGATGGCGACTGCGCCACTGTTCAGCCTCTTGGGCCGTCAGGGGCTTGAAGTCAGATTCTTCAGCCTCAGATTCAGTCTCTGGCGCGATTGTTTTCATTGTTCAATGACGCCCGCGTTAAAGACCAGAAATTTACAAAGCCTCTAATTATAAGTAAAAACCCGTGAGGCAAGACAAAAACCTGCATCCCGGGGCCAGGATCGATGCTTGGCGCGCGCCGTTGTGGTGATGCGCCAACGACCATGCCTGAACTCGCCACACCTAGCGCGCGCCCCACCGGCGCAAATCCGACCAACCATCCTTATGCCCTTGCGAGGCCTGTAGCGCACAATGCCAAAGCGTTGCCAGCTATTGAATCCGCAGCAGATACCACGATTCCCAGCACCATGACATCTTCCACTCTACCGCCCGCAAACGGCATCGACCGCCAGACCAACGATCCGCGCAAAGATTCGCTGATTGAATACCCCTCCAGGTTTCCGATCAAGGTCATGGGCGCCAAGGTGGACGGCTTCGTGCATGCAGTCACCGAGCTAGCCCGCCAGTTCGACCCAAGCTTCGACGCCGCCACGATTGAATTGCGCGACAGCCGCGCCGGCAATTATCTCGGCGTCACCATCACCATCACCGCCACCAGCCGCGAACAGCTCGATGACCTGTATCGGGCACTGTCGTCCCACCCCCTGGTCAAAGTGGTGCTGTAAGGCATGGCCATCGACATCCGCAGGCTGGGCCGGGTCGACTACGCCGCCACCGTGCAAGCCATGCAGGACTACACCGCCTGCCGCACTTCCGAAAGCCCCGACTTGCTCTGGATTTGCGAGCATGACTCGCTTTACACACAAGGTATTGCAGGAAAAAGCGATCACATACTCCAGCCGGGCGATATTCCGGTGGTGGCAACCAATCGCGGCGGGCAGGTCACCTTCCATGGCCCAGGCCAGGTGGTGGCGTATCCGCTGATCGACCTGCAGCGCGCCGGCTACTTCGTCAAGGAATATGTCTACCGCATGGAAGAGGCCGTGATCCGCACGCTGGCGCATTTTGGCGTGACGGGCCACCGCGTGGGCGGCGCCCCCGGGATCTATGTGCGCCTGGATGACCCGCACAGCCATGCGTTGCTGCCCCAGCGCCCGCAAAAGCGCACCGGCGACGCAGCCCCCGTGCCCGACTTCGACGGCCTGGGCAAGATTGCCGCCCTGGGCATCAAGGTCAGCCGGCACTGCACCTACCACGGCGTGGCGCTCAATGTGGGGATGGACCTGGAGCCCTATGAACGCATCAACCCTTGCGGTTACGCAGGATTGAAAACCGTCGACCTTTCTACAATCGGGGTCCACACCACCTGGGAAGAAGCCGCGCAGGTGCTGGGCCAGCAACTCAGCATTCGCCTCGCTCCCTGACCTCCACACGCCGTCTACACGCCATGAGCACCCCTGAAGTCGTTCGCGAAGCACAATCCACCGAAGCCTACAACCCTCTGGCCAAGCAGAAGGCTGCGGCCAAGCTGTCGCGCATTCCCATCAAGGTGGAACAGGGTGAAGTGCTCAAGAAGCCCGAGTGGATCCGGGTGAAAGCTGGCAGCCCGACCACGCGCTTCTACGAGATCAAGGAGATCCTGCGCGAGCACAAGCTGCACACGGTGTGCGAAGAGGCCTCGTGCCCCAACATCGGTGAGTGCTTTGGCAAGGGCACGGCCACCTTCATGATCATGGGCGACAAATGCACGCGCCGCTGCCCGTTCTGCGACGTGGGCCACGGCCGCCCCGACCCGCTGGACAAGGACGAGCCCTTGAACCTGGCCAAGACCATTGCCGCGCTCAAGCTCAAATACGTGGTGATCACCAGCGTGGACCGCGACGACCTGCGCGACGGCGGCAGCGGCCACTTCGTGGAGTGCATCCAGAACATCCGCGCGCTGTCGCCCAGCACGCAGATCGAGATCCTGGTGCCCGACTTCCGTGGCCGCGATGACCGCGCACTCGAGATCCTCAAGGCTGCGCCGCCCGATGTGATGAACCACAACCTGGAAACCGCGCCCCGCCTGTACAAGGAAGCCCGACCCGGCTCTGACTACCAGTTCAGCCTGAACCTGCTCAAGAAGTTCAAGGCGCTGCACCCCAACGTGCCCACCAAGAGCGGCATCATGGTGGGCCTGGGCGAGACGGATGAAGAGATCCTGCAGGTCATGCGCGACATGCGCGAGCACAACATCGACATGCTGACCATCGGCCAGTACCTGGCACCCAGCAACAGCCACCTGCCCGTGCGCCGCTACGTGCACCCCGACACCTTCAAGATGTTCGAGCAGGAGGCCTACAAGATGGGCTTCAGCCACGCTGCCGTGGGTGCCATGGTGCGCAGCAGCTACCACGCGGACCAGCAGGCGCACGCCGCCGGCGTGTAAGCCCCGCACGCGCCACCCGGTCCGCAGTTCGCCCATGGGTCCGACTGGTCTGCTCTCGCTGCGGCGCTACGGCGCATCGCCGGGCAGCCACAGCCATGACCACTTCCAGATCCTGCTCGGTCTCTCTGGCGCGCTGGACCTGGAGGTGGCGGGGCGCGGTGTGCGCGTGGCGCCCGGCGGCGGCTGCGTGATCGCACCGGGAGATCGGCACGACTTTGAATCCTCCCATGGCAGCGTGTGCCTGGTGCTCGACAGTACCCACCCTGACTGGGCGCACTGCGCCAGCCCACGCCGCGCGACCACACCGCCAGCCGACGCGCTACCCCTGGCGCATTACTTGGCCGGCGCGCTGCATCAAGGCCGCCCCCTGGCGCAAACCCACGGCCCCGCCCTGTTGCTGGAGGCATGGTTAGGCAGCCCCCACCCCGACACCCCCCAGCACGGCCCCACGCGGCGCCGTGCCATCGACTGGCCCGCGCTGCAGCAATGGGCCGCGCAACAATGGCACCGTGAACTGACCGTAGCCGACCTGGCGGCCCAGGTGCACCTGAGCTCCAGCCAGTTTGCCGCCCGCTGCCGGGACGACCAGGGCATGGGTGCCATGGCCTGGTTGCGGGGCCAGCGGCTGGCACAGGCCCGGCTGCTGCGCAGCAGCGGCATGGCGGTGGCCGAGGTAGCGCGGCGCACGGGCTACCGTTCGCCCTCGGCGCTCACGGCCGCTTTGCGCCGCCACCACAACCCCTGACGCGCGACGACAGACCGCCGTTGCGCGACGACCGGTGCGCGTAAGCTCGGCCCATGCAAGCCAACCTCTATGCCCTGGGCGCCATCGCCCTGTGGGCCTCGCTCGCCTCGCTAGGCGTGTCGCTCACCCATGTTCCACCGTTTCTGCTCACGGGTATCGCGCTCATCATCGGCAGCGTGCCTGCTTGGCCGTTTGTGCTGCGCGACCCCTCGCAGTGGCGCATTCCTGTGCGCACGCTGGCGCTGGGGGTGTATGGCCTGTTTGCCTACCACTTCCTGCTGTTCATAGCGTTGCGCCACGCGCCGCCGGTCGAGGCCAACCTGGTCAACTACCTGTGGCCGCTGTTCATCGTGGTGCTGGCGCCCGTGGTGCTGCCCGGCGTGGCGCTGCGCCTGCCGCATGTGCTGGCGGCCCTGCTGGGTTTTGGCGGTGCGGCCATTGCCATCGTGGGCGGGCGCGAGCTGAGCGGCACGCTGGCCTGGGGCTACCTGCCCGCGCTGGCGGCGGCGTTCATCTGGGCGACCTATTCGCTGCTGACCAAGCGCGTGGCCGCATTCCCGACCACGGCCATCGGCCTGTTTGGCCTGGTGTCGGGCGCGCTCTCGCTGCTGTGCCACGCCGTGCTGGAGCCTGCCGTGGCGCTGCAGCCGCGCGACTGGGCGCTGCTGGCAGTGCTGGGCCTGGGGCCGCTGGGGGCCTCGTTCTTTCTGTGGGACAAGGCGCTCAAGCTCGGCGATGCCAGGCACATCGGCATCCTGAGCTACATCACGCCGCTGGCATCCACCGCGCTGCTGCTGGTGGTGAGCGGCCGCCCCTTCAGCTGGAGCATTGCGCTCGCCACGGTGATGATCATCGGCGCGGCGGTGATGGGGATGCGGGCACGCTGATCAGGAATTTCAAGGAAAACTGACATCTCGCGCTTATCCGCAAAGTGCCAAAAGCCAGAGATTGGATAGCAAATGAAATGCGCTACGACACCAGCAGCGCGGCGGGCTCGTCACCTTCGAGCACCTGCTGCGCCCATGGTGCCAGCTTGCGGGTGTCGGCCCGCAGGATTTCCTGCTTCACGGCCAGGATCTGCGCCGGGTGCATGGAGAAGCTGCGCAGCCCCAGCCCCAGCAGCAGGCGCGTCATGGTCACATCGCCCGCAGTTTCGCCGCACACGCACACGCTCTTGCCCTGGCGCTCGCCCTCGGCAATCACATCGGCCACCAGGCGCAGCACGGCCGGGTGCAGCGGGTCATACAGATGCGCCACAGCCTCGTCGGTACGGTCGATGGCCAGCGTGTACTGGATGAGGTCGTTGGTGCCGATGGACAGGAAATCGAAGTATTTGAGGAAGCTGCGCACCATCAGCGCGGCCGCCGGCACCTCGATCATGGCGCCCAGCTGCACCGGCCCGTAGGGCACGCCCCGGGCGTCGAGTTCGGCGCGCGCCAATTCGACCTGGGCCAGCGTCTGCTCGATTTCGTGGCGATGCGCCAGCATCGGAAACAGCAGCTTCACCTGGCCATAGGCCGCCGCGCGCAGCACGGCGCGCAGCTGGTTGCGGAACATGGACGGATCGGCCAGGCTCCAGCGGATGGCACGCAGGCCCAGCGCAGGGTTCAGGTGCGTGTCCTTGCCCCCCTTGTCGAGCGGTTTGTCGGCGCCCACGTCAATGGTACGGATGGTGACCGGCAGGCCCTGCATGCCGTCAATCGCCTCGCAGTACGCGCGGTACTGCTCGTCTTCACCGGGCAGGTTGCCATTCTTGCCCATGAACAGGAATTCACTGCGAAACAGGCCCACGCCCACGGCGCCCGCGCGCACGGCAGCGGCGGCATCACCGGGCTGCTCGATGTTGGCCAGCAATTCGATCTTGTGGCCATCGATGGTGATGGCGGGTGTATGGCGCAGGCGC
>Ga0208125_101221_pt1 | contig 9960 bp, 9 predicted proteins | sample LakWasM128_HOW14_2_FD_183938 | JGI IMG/M metagenome (GOLD analysis project Ga0208125, IMG submission 183938) | Freshwater sediment methanotrophic microbial communities from Lake Washington under simulated oxygen tension - Sediment Metagenome... | ecosystem: Environmental > Aquatic > Freshwater >... | reverse complement strand
CCGGATTATGTGCTGCACCAGATGGTGACGGTGATGCGCGGCGGCGAAGAGGTCAAGCTCTCCAAGCGCGCCGGCAGCTATGTGACACTGCGCGACCTGATCGACGAAGTCGGCCGCGATGCCACGCGCTATTTCCTCGCGGCCCGCCGCGCCGATTCGCAGCTGATTTTCGACATCGACCTGGCGCGCGCGCATACCAACGACAATCCGGTGTACTACATCCAGTACGCTCACGCGCGCATCTGCAGCGTGCTCGAACAGTGGGGCGGCGATACCGCCAAGCTGCCCGATGCCGCTCTCGCGCCATTAACGACCACGCACGAACTGGCGCTGCTGCAACGCCTGGCCGAATATCCGCAAACCGTGGAAACGGCTGCGCAGGAACTCGCTCCGCACATCATTGCCTACTACCTCAAGGATTTGGCCGGCGACCTGCACAGCTACTACAATGCCCAGCAATTCCTGGTAGAAGATGAGGCCGTGAAACATGCCCGTCTGGCACTGGTGTTTGCCACCCGCTTTGTATTGCAAAGCGGCCTGCAACTGCTCGGAGTGAATGCTCCGGAGAAAATGTAAGCAATTATGACTCGCGACTATAAACCTGCCGCTTCCAGGCAAAAGCCCGCCGGCAAGAACAACGCTTTCCTCACCGGCATCATGGTCGGCATCATTCTCGGCATCGGCATTTCCGTCGCCGTGGCGATCATGGTCACCGGCGGCAAAAGCCCCTTTGTCGATCACGATACCTCGGCGGAGCCGGCTCCTGCAGCGCAGGCCGCCAAGGAAATGAATTCGGAAGAATCGGCGGTACCCGCTGAAAATACCGAGGCCAAACCCGACGCCAATCGCTTCGATTTCTACAAAATCCTGCCGGGCGAAAGCCAGGTGACGGAACAGGAAATCCAGCAAAGCAAGGAAGCAAAGCAAAACCAGCCGCCGGCCATCGAGAATTACTTCCTGCAAGTCGGCGCATTCCAGACCGAAGAGGAAGCCGACAACATCAAGGCCAAGCTCGCGCTGCTAGGCCTGGAAGCCGTCGTGCAAACCGCGAACGTGCCGGATAAAGGCGTATGGCACCGTGTCCGCGTCGGCCCGTATTCCGATCTCGACCAGATCGGCAAAGCACGCGCCGAGCTGACCAAAAACGGCTTCAACGCCGACCTGATCAAGATTCACAGCAACGTTCCCGACCAATAAAGGAAAACCTATGAAATCGCTCCTCACCGCCCTGCTGATGCTGGTTTCCAGCGTGGCTATCGCCGAGCCGCAAGCCGGCTTTGAGTACCAGCAAACGCAGCAAGTTATCCCCACCGATAATCCTGCCAAGATAGAAGTCACCGAGCTCTTCTGGTACGGCTGTCCGCACTGCTATCAGCTCGAACCGCGCCTGGCCGTGTGGGTGAAGAAGCTGCCGCAGGATGTGACTTTCAAGCGCGTGCCCGGCATTCCGCGGCCTGACTGGGCGCCCGGCGCCAAGGCTTATTACGCGATGGAGGCCCTGGGAGTGCTGGATAAGCTCCATGCACCGTTCTTCGAGGCCATTCACAAGCAGAGAATCGTGAAACCCAACGACGAAGCGGCGATGATCGACTGGATCACCAAGCAGTCCGGCATGGATCGCAAGAAGGTCAGCGACGCCTACAATTCCTTCTCGGTCAACACCAAGAACATGCGCGCCATGCAGATCTTCCGTGCCTCCGGCGCCACCGGCGTGCCGACGCTGATCGTCGACGGCAAGTACATCTCCTCGATCAGCATGGCGGGCGGCATCGAGGAATTGCTTAAAGTCGCCGATGAGTTGATTGCAAAAGCCCGCGCCGAAAAAACCGTCAAGCGCTAATGCCCAGCCAATCCACACCATCCAAACCCGCCGCCCGGCGGGTTTTTATTACCGGCGCCTCCAGCGGCATCGGCGCTGCTCTCGCCAGGTACTACGCTGCACAAGGCGCCACGCTGGGCTTGGTTGCACGACGCGGCGAACTGCTGGCCGAGTTCGCCGCCAGCCTGAATACCGAGTGCGCCACCTACGCCGTGGATGTATGTGACGCCGACGCAATGCGCGCTGCCGCCGCAGACTTCATGCAGCGTCACGGGACCCCAGACATCGTCATCGCAAATGCCGGTGTGAGTAGAGGCACGCTGACCCAATACGCCGAAGACCTGATCGCCTTCCGCGCCGTGATGGACATCAACGTGCTCGGTATGGTGCACACCTTCCATCCTTTCATCGAGCCCATGCGCCAAGCCGGGCAGGGACGCCTGGTCGGCATCGCCAGCGTTGCCGGCCTCAGAGGACTCCCCGGCGCGAGCGCCTACTCCGCCTCCAAGGCAGCCGCCATCAGCTACCTCGAAAGCTTGCGGGTGGAATTGACCAAAACTGGCGTCAGCGTCACCACCATCTGCCCCGGCTATATCAAAACGCCGATGACCGCCGTCAACACCTATCCCATGCCCTTCATGATGGACGCCAACACTGCTGCCGCTAAAATGGCCCATGTCATCGACCGGAAACGCCGCTACGTGATTTTGCCGTGGCAGATGGCGCTGGTAGGTCGCTTAATGAAACTGCTGCCAGCTACGGTTTGGGATTGGGCAATGAAGAATGCACCGCATAAGGCGCGGGTGGATTGAGATTAGTCTCTCGGAATGAAGGCGATGGTGACTTCCCACCCAAATCCCCTGCTGTCGCGCCGAGCAGCACAGCCAAGACGGGAGATTTCGGCAATCAACTGTTCGAGCTCCGCGACAGGCCACGTTTGTGTGGCCTGTTAGGGCGAGTTTTGATTGCCGCCCGGCTTGGCGAGCAGCGCAGGGGACTCCGAAGGAGCGCGGCAGGGGGTGCCCTTCTCTTCGGTTACCCTTCTCTTGGGCAAGCAAGAGAAGGTAACTCGGCTGTCGGCCGAGACCGACTACCAAAACAAAAGCCGGCGTTTGCCGGCTTTATCTTAACTGCTTTACCCCTCATCCCAACCTCGCTCCGCGCCCCACTGATTTTGCTGCATCAAAATCCGGTTCAGTCGGCGCAAAGCATGCTTTGCGAAACGCCGCCCTCACCCCGCAAGGGGAGCAGGAGCTGAACCCTGGATTCGCGCAGCTCCGGAATGACGGCTACTTCGGCGGCTCAAAGAATCCAATCCCAATCAACTCCTCCGCCAACGCGTTGTAATCCTTCGCCCCTTGCCCATGCGGCGCGAACGCAAACACATCCTTGCCATGCACCGGGCTCTCCGCAAGACTCACCGTCTCCGAAATGCGCGTCTCGCATAGATCATTACCGTAGTGCTCGCGCAGCCTGTCGAAAATCTCGTAAGACAATCGGCGCCTGGAATCGAAGCGCGTAATGATGATGCGCCGCTCGATGCGCTTGCCCAGCGGCTTTTCCAGCACCTTGAGCGCGGCATCCAGACGATTAACGCCCTGCAGCGAAAGATAATCCGCCGAGACCGGGATCAGCAGGCGCTGCGAGGCGAACACGGCATTCAGAGACAGCACACCCAGCATAGGCGAACAGTCGATCAGCACTGGTATCGTCTCGTCCGGCAATAGCTCCTGCGTGAGGCCGTTTTTCAAGGCGCTGGTGATATTGGGATTACGGCCATAGAGCGAATCGATCTTGAAGAGCTCCATGTGCGCTGGAATCAGGTGCGCGCCGGTGGGCAGCTCGCGCATGAGGTGAGATAGCGGCTTTTGCTCGCTGTAGAAAGCGTAAATGGTTTCTGTGCTGGCAAGATTGCGCACGCCGCTGGCGATGGTCAGGTGCGCCTGGGGGTCGAGGTCGATGCCGAGCGGAAATTTGCCCCGCTTGGCCAGTGCGGCGATCAGATTGAGCGTCGTCGTGGTCTTGCCGACCCCACCTTTCTGGTTGAAGACCGCGACGACCGACATTCTTGCTCTCCTTATTCGACCGTGACAGATTTTGCCAGGTTGCGGGGCTTGTCTACGTCAGTCCCTCTCAACAGGGCAGCGTGATAGGCCAGCAGCTGCACCGGGATCGAATGAAGGATAGGGGAGAGCACACCGACGTTGCGCGGCGTGCGGATGACATGCACGCCTTCGCTGGCGGTGAAGTGGCTATCGAGATCGGCGAATACAAACAGTTCGCCGCCGCGTGCGCTGACTTCCTGCATGTTGGATTTGACCTTTTCCAGCAGCGCGTCGTTGGGTGCAATCACGACCACCGGCATGTCGCGGTCGACCAGCGCCAACGGGCCGTGCTTGAGTTCTCCTGCAGGGTAGGCCTCGGCATGGATATAGGAGATTTCCTTGAGCTTGAGCGCCCCTTCCAGTGCAATGGGGTAGTGTATGCCGCGCCCCAGGAACAACGCATGCTGCTTGCTTGCGAAGGCCTTGGCCCATTCGCGTATTTGCGGTTCCAGGTTGAGCGCATGCTGCACGCTGGAGGGCAGATAGCGCATCGCTTCCAGATGTTTCTGCTCTTCTTCCGCCGTGAGCAGGCCGCGTGTCTTCGCCAGCGTCGCAGCCAAAATAAACAATGCGATCAGCTGCGTGGTAAAAGCCTTAGTGGAAGCAACGCCGATTTCGGCACCGGCCCGGGTATAGAACACCAGTTTGGATGCGCGTGGAATCGCGCTTTCATGCACGTTGCAGATCGCCAGGGTCAACTCCTGACCGAGCGCTTTGGCGTGCTTCAATGCTTCCATCGTGTCCAGCGTTTCGCCGGACTGTGAAATGGTGATGATCAACTGGCGCGGATTGGGCACGGATTCGCGGTAGCGGTATTCGCTGGCAATCTCGACGGTCGTGGGAATGCGCGCGATGCTTTCCAGCCAGTATTTGGCGGTTAGCCCTGCATCGGCGGCATCCTGGCCGAACAGTTGAGTACTGAAGCGCCCTTCATCAATGACGGCCTCGAGGGTGTCGGTCAAGGCGCGCGGTTGTTCGTGGATTTCCTTCTGCATGAAGTGGGTGTATGGACCCAGTTCCATCGATGCGAGCGATACTTCGCTCAGATGCACTTTGCGTTCGGCCGGTTTGCCTTGGCCATCCACCAACTTGATGCCTGACTGGCGCAGTTCTGCTACATCGCCGTCTTCCATATAGATCACGCGGCGGGTTACGGAAAGAATCGCGGAAACATCCGACGCGACGAAGTTCTCGCCTTCGCCCAGACCGATCAGCAATGGGCAACCCTGACGGGCACACACCATGATTTCCGGCTCATTGAGCGCCACTACGGCGATGGCATATGCTCCAACCAGCTCGGCCGCTGCCTTGCGGGTTGCCGTGAACAGATCATTGCCTTGCTTGAAGTAATGATGAATCAGGTGGGCAATGACTTCGGTATCGGTTTGCGATTCAAAAACGTAACCCAGGCCCTTGAGCCGTTGACGTTGCGCTTCGTGGTTTTCAATGATGCCGTTATGCACCACCGCGATTTCGCCGCTGGAAACATGCGGATGCGCATTGGACTCGGTCACGCCGCCATGGGTCGCCCAGCGGGTGTGGCCAATGCCAACGTGACCGTTGAGATTGACGGCGCCGGCTTTCTGCTGCATTTCCGCTACACGCCCGACGGCGCGCACGCGCTTGATTTCACCATCCAGTATGGCGATGCCGGCCGAATCGTAGCCGCGATACTCCAGACGGCTCAGGCCTTCGATCAGGATGGGGACGACATTGCGTTGCGCGACTGCGCCTACGATTCCGCACATAGTATTTATTTCTTGGTTTTAACCGGCCGTTTCCAGCCCTGAATGGTGATTTGTTTACTGCGCGACAGCGTCAGCGAGTTTTCCGGCGCATCGCGCGTAATTGTCGAACCCGCGCCTATCGTGGCGCCGGCTTCTACCGTCACCGGTGCCACCAGCTGCGTATCCGAGCCTATGAATGCATGGTCGCCGATGATGGTGCGATGCTTGTTTGCGCCATCGTAATTGCAGGTAATCGTTCCGGCGCCGATGTTGACATGCTTGCCCACCTGGCTGTCACCCACGTAGCTCAAATGATTGATTTTGCTGCCATGATCCACGCGACTGTTCTTGATTTCGACAAAGTTGCCGATGTGCGCCTCCGCGACCAGTTCGGTGCCCGGCCGTAAACGGGCATAAGGGCCGATGCGCGAATCCTTGCCTACCGTTGCCTCATCGATATGCGTATAAGGGGCAATGACGCTGCCCTCGGCGATGATCGCGTCCTTGATGACGCAATAAGGGCCGATGCTGACCTTGTCGCCGAGCTCCACAGTGCCTTCGAACACACAGCCGATGTCGATTTCCACATCGCGACCGGTCTTGAGCCTGCCGCGCACGTCTATGCGCTCCGGATCGCGCAGGGTTACGCCCGCGTGCATCAGCCGCCGGGCTTCGTTTTTCTGATAGATCCGTTCGACACCTGCCAGATCAGCCTTTGAATTGATGCCGATGACTTCCCATTCATCCTGGGCTCGCTCGGTGACCACGCCCACGCCATCCGCTACGGCCATGGCAATCACATCCGTCAGGTAGTATTCCTTCTGGTTATTCTCGTTGCGCAGCCTTCCCAGCCACTGCTTGAGCAGGGCTGTAGGCATGGCCATGATGCCGCTGTTCACTTCCTTGATGCGGCGCTGCTCTTCGTCGGCATCCTTTTCTTCAACGATGGCCTGCACGCGGCCGTCGAAACTGCGCACGATGCGCCCGTAGCCGGTCGGTATATCTTTTTCCACGGTTAGCAGCGCGAGATGCTGCTCAGCATTGCGGATCAGCGTGCGGCACGTCTCTGCCCGCAGCAGCGGAACATCGCCCAGCAATACCAGCGTGATGCCTTCATCGCCGAGCAATGGCATGGCTTGCTGCACGGCGTGGCCTGTACCCAGTTGCTCAGCCTGCTCTGCCCACAGAATATTATCGCGGGCGATGGCTTCCGGCACCTTGCGGCCGCCAAAACCATAGACGACCACAACGTTTTCCGGCTCCAGCTTCTCGGCACAGGTAATCACATGCGAGAGCAGGGCGCGGCCAGCGACTTGATGAAGGACCTTGGGCAGGTCGGAGTGCATGCGCGTGCCCTTGCCTGCGGCAAGGATCACGACATTGAGATTGCTTCGAACTGACGACATATTGGGCATAAGTATAAAGCAAAAAGGCAGCCTTCCGGCTGCCTTTGAGCTTGCTGCGATGATGGTTTAGTGCGTGCCCTTGCGCAGCTTCTGAATCGCGCGCAGCTGGGCCACGGCCTCGGCCAGTTCGGCTTGCGCCTTGGCATAGTCGATCTCGGAGCTCTTGTCGCGCATGGCTTCTTCCGCCAGGCGCTTTGCTTCGAGCGCACTCGCTTCATCCAGGTCGTGACCACGGATGGCGGTATCCGCCAGCACCGTGATGACGCCCGGCTGCACTTCGAGCATGCCGCCGGAAACGAAAATCAGCGTTTCCTCGGCTTCATGCGGCAGCTTGACGCGTACCGCACCCGGCTTGATTTTGGTGATCATCGGGGCGTGATGCGGATAGATGCCGACTTCGCCCATCATGGCCGGAACGGCGACAAACTCTGCCAATCCGGAAAAGATGGATTCTTCGGCACTTACCACATCGAGATGGATAGTCATTGCCATATTCGCTCAGCCTGGTGATTAAAGGGTCTTGGCCTTTTCGACGGCCTCTTCGATGCTGCCCACCATGTAGAAGGCCTGCTCCGGCAGATGGTCGTACTCGCCGTTGACGATCGCCTTGAAGCCCTTGATGGTGTCCTTGAGCGTAACGTACTTCCCGGGGGAACCGGTAAACACTTCAGCGACGTGGAATGGCTGCGACAGGAAGCGCTGGATCTTACGCGCACGGCCCACCGCCAGCTTGTCTTCCGGCGACAGTTCGTCCATGCCCAGAATCGCGATAATGTCGCGCAGTTCCTTGTAGCGCTGCAGCGTGGCCTGCACCGAACGGGCCACGTTGTAGTGCTCTTCGCCCACCACCAGCGGGTCGAGCTGACGGGAGCTGGAGTCCAGCGGGTCAACCGCAGGGTAGATACCCAGTGCGGCGATGTCGCGCGACAACACCACGGTGGAGTCCAAGTGCTGGAAGGTCGTGGCCGGGGACGGGTCGGTCAAGTCATCCGCAGGGACGTAAACGGCCTGGATGGAGGTGATCGAACCGACCTTGGTGGAGGTAATCCGCTCTTGCAGGCGACCCATTTCATCGGCCAGCGTCGGCTGGTAACCCACCGCGGAAGGCATACGGCCCAGCAGTGCGGACACTTCGGTGCCGGCCAGCGTGTAACGGTAGATGTTGTCGACGAAGAACAGGATGTCGCGGCCTTCGTCACGGAACTTCTCGGCCATGGTCAGGCCGGACAGCGCCACGCGCAGACGGTTGCCCGGCGGTTCGTTCATCTGGCCGAACACCATCGCCACCTTGGACTCGGACATGTTTTCCAGGTTGATAACGCCGGCTTCAGCCATTTCATGGTAGAAGTCGTTACCTTCGCGGGTACGTTCGCCCACACCGGCAAATACCGACAGGCCGCTGTGCTGCTTGGCGATGTTGTTGATCAGTTCCAGCATGTTCACGGTCTTGCCCACACCGGCGCCGCCGAACAGGCCGACCTTGCCGCCCTTGGCAAACGGGCACACCAGGTCAATCACCTTGATGCCGGTTTCCAGCAGGTCGACGGAAGGGGACAACTCTTCGAAGGTCGGCGCCTTCTGGTGAATCGAGCGACGCTCGTCGCATTCGATCGGACCGGCTTCGTCGATCGGACGACCGAGCACGTCCATGATGCGGCCCAGCGTGCCGTGACCGACGGGAACGGTAATCTGCGAACCGGTCGCCTTGAATTTCATGCCGCGGCTCAAGCCATCGCTGGAACCCATGGCAATGGTACGCACCACGCCGTCGCCCAGCTGCTGCTGAACTTCCAGGGTCAGGCCGGCTTCTGCGGTAGAACCTTCTTCGTCCAGAATCAAGGCGTCATACACCTTGGGCATTTGGTCACGCGGGAATTCGACGTCAACCACGGCGCCGATACATTGAACAACTTTACCTTGACTCATTTTGAGTTCCCCAATCTATTTGATTCGTTACACAGCGGCAGCGCCGCCCACGATTTCGGAAATTTCCTTGGTGATCGCAGCCTGGCGGGCCTTGTTGTAGACCAGCTTGAGCTCACCGATGACGTTCTTCGCGTTGTCGGACGCGGACTTCATCGCCACCATCCGTGCGCTTTGCTCGGACGCCATGTTTTCAGCCACGGCATGGAACACCAGCGATTCGATGTAGCGCACCATCAATTCATTGATGACTTCCGGCGCTTCCGGCTCGTAGATGTAGTCCCAGTAGCCGGTGGCGCTGCCCATCTGGTCGCCGGTCAGCGGCAGCAACTGCTCGATCACCGGCTCCTGCTTCATCGTGTTGATGAAGCGGGTATAGCAAATGTTCAGCTGGTCGATTTCGCCGGCAATGTAGGCATCCAGCATGACCTTGATCGGTCCGATCAGCTTTTCCATGTGCGGCGCATCGCCCAGACCGGCCACATGCGACTTGACCTTGGCACCGACACGGCCCATGAAGCCCAGTCCCTTGTTGCCGATCGCCGTGACGTACACGCCACGCTTTTCGCTTTCCCAGGACTTCATCTGATTGATCGCCATACGCAACACGTTGGTGTTGAGGCCGCCGCACAAGCCCTTGTCCGAGGAAACCACGATCAGGCCGACATTGGCGACCTGCTCACGCTTGACGACGAACGGATGCTTGTACTCCGTGTGCGCATGGGAAAGGTGGGCCGCCACATTGCGGATTTTTTCCGCATAGGGGCGAGCATGCCGCATCCGCTCCTGCGCCTTGCGCATCTTGGATGCGGCCACCATTTCCATGGCCTTGGTGATCTTGCGCGTGTTTTCAACGCTCTTGATCTTGGTCCGAATTTCCTTGCTGCCAGCCATTTTGGTCTCCGCCTTAGTAAGCGTTGGTTGCCTTGAAATCCTGAATTGCGGCTTCCAGCGCCTTCTGATCGTCGCCGCCCAGATCC
>Ga0208125_101220_pt1 | contig 9961 bp, 9 predicted proteins | sample LakWasM128_HOW14_2_FD_183938 | JGI IMG/M metagenome (GOLD analysis project Ga0208125, IMG submission 183938) | Freshwater sediment methanotrophic microbial communities from Lake Washington under simulated oxygen tension - Sediment Metagenome... | ecosystem: Environmental > Aquatic > Freshwater >... | reverse complement strand
GCGGTGGATACATGAAGCATCGCGCTATCTGGAAGATCGTGGATAGCAATACCCAGACGTTCGACATGTACGGGACTTATCCCGGCGGCAAGGAATGGAAGATGATGGAGATGACGTACACGCGGAAGTAGTAGTCCCTACGTTGAGACAAAACCATCGAGCACTTGCAGCGGGCATCTTGAGCCCCTGGCCGACGGCGGGAAGGCAACCATGCCGCTTCAGCCCGCCTTCCGGCCCGGGACCCGGATTGCGTTGATGGACAAGTTCGGCACGCCGTGGAGCGGCCATGGTGAAAATTTGCCGGTAGCCTTTACAGGCAGGAACAAAAATCATGGCTCATTCGATCATTCACCAGGGCATAGGTTGCGCTGGTTCCCAAGCTCCAGCTTGGGAACCCAGTCTAGGAAGCTCCAGCTTCCCGAGCAACTCACCACGACCGAATCACCTCAATCAAACCGTCTTGACCGGCATAATTACGCGCACTGGAATAGCGCCAATGTTTCGGCTGATCCACGTAGCCCCGCTTTACGGGATTGTGATGAATGTAATCCAGCTTTTGACGCATAACCGCCTCGGATTCGATGATTTGCGGATGATTGCCTTCTTCCCAAACCTGATAAGTGGCCTCCTGCTTATGGGCGCGTTTAAAAAACGCCAGTAACTCCAACAGCTTGACCGAACAGCGTTGTTCCAGATGCGCGATGATTTGCTTCGCCGTGTAGGATTTAAAACGCTGCATGTCATGGCTCAAATTCTCCGAAACGGCAATAAGATGCAGATGATTTTCAAGGATGCCGTAACCGTAGAGTCGAAAGCCTGCGTCCCGCTGTAAAAAACGCCAAGAATCCAAAATGATGTTCACGGTTTCAGGGCGGGTAAACAACGGCAGCCAGTGGTTTACCGTTGCAGTCAGGAAGTGTGGGCACGGGTCGCATTGGACGCGGTAGCGGCTTCTTGGCATGGTTGTGCTCCTTTGTGGTGAGAGTAGACGGGAAGCTGGAGCTTCCACGACTGGGTTCCCAAGCTGGAGCTTGGGAACCAGCGGAACATATTGATTGGCGTCGAGTATGTGCTCAGAACCAGAACCGTCACGTCTGTAGCAAATTGTTATTTGTCTCTACTCGTTCTGGAGTCATTCTTGGCATATTTTTCCAGATAGACCTTTGAGCGAGCATAAATTTGTTCGTATGACATCTCATACATCGCCCGGTTATATTCCTCAACTTCTTTGACAGTAATGAGGACAGAATCGACTGCCCTATATGCAGGATCTGACGTAATAAGTAGAGCGATACTTGGGGAAATTGGATAGTAGAACTCTGTGTCCGTTGGCATATTATTCTTTCCTGCCGAAGCAGCAAATGTATTAATTACTGGCTGATCACCGGTAATTAACTCGTCACCAGGGGCTACATTTAGAATTACTGGCTTAAAGCCCTTCGGGTTAGTAATAAGCGCGAAGGCAATATTTGTTGCATATATGTGCTTCATTACGCCCCAGCAAGCATCAATGTTAATGTGATTTATTTGAGGAATAGAAGACATATTGGATAGTATTGACTGCTTAATATTTTTTGTCCGTAGATACTGAATACATAGATTGTGGCAGAATGTCATCTTGTCATCTTCAACACCGAAGAATTCGATACTTCCGCTGCGTAGGAAATCCAAATACTTGATCGATTCCCCCTCAATATGCGCGAGAAAATCTTCTTCTATATTATTTAGAACAACATCCATCTCTTCATTGATTGACTCTAGCGGAAGACCAAGGCCAATAAACTGTTTTCGATATTCAAAAGCCATTTGAAAAGTAGCGATCCAGCCCTCATTTGCAGTTTTTAGCAAACCAACAGATGGGTCAACAGAAAGCTTTCTGACATATTCGATATCACTCTCGGTCAGCTCTTCAACTCTATAAAAATCCCTCTCGTGTCCAATATTGTTAGTTACTGATGGAAATATTTTTCCCTCTCGAAGACACCAGAGTTTTTTATCAGTAGTCCAGGGATTCAGATAGTGCTGCCACACATAGTGCTGTCGCCGTTTTTTCATCGCACATCTTTATTGAGAAATATAACAAGTTATTATAACGTAGGTCGGGCAAGCTGTTTATGCCCGACATTCACACACATCAAAATGTCGGGCGACGAAAAGCTGTTACCCGACCTATGGGGCTAACAATTGTTGTAAGGCGGCTTTGCGTAGTACGCACAGGCCGGTTACAACCTACGGCACTACGAGGCGGACTTCGGCTTGACTGACGGCTATTCGCGACAGTCGGCCCTCGGCCCACGACGGCCACTCAGAAGTTACGTTGCTAAGTCTGTGGGTTCTTTCACGTTAAAATGCGATCATCGCTATAAGTCCGCCGGCAATGCCTGAAAGTACAACGCCGACCACAATAACGAGACGGGTCCGCAAACTAAAGATGCGGCTGAGCATGGCCAGCGAAGGCAGGCTAACAGCCGGCAGCGTCATAATGAGCGCCCCGGCAGGGCCTGCGCCCATCCCCAAAGCGAACATTGCTTGCACAATGGGTACCTCTCCAGCAGTGGGTATGACAAACAGTGTACCCGCTACCGCCATTGCAACGATCCAGAATACCCCATCATGAGCACCAAGCACCGGGAAAAGCCAAGCCCTTGTGGCTCCAAGCAGAAGTACGAGAATAAGATACTCGGGTAAGAGTTTGATCGCGAGGACCATGAATTCCCGGCCCCACCGTGTCAGAAGGCTGTCTTTTAAGGCCTCAGCCTCAAGCGGCAAATCCTGTTCGAGCGAAACAGCTTCATGCTGGTCGCCATAACGCTCTGCTAAATAAGCAACCCCAAGCACCATTGCAATGCCTAACACAACCCTGAATAGAGCCCACCCCCACCCCAGCACTAACCCCATGAATACCAGAGTCGCAGGATTCAGCACCGGGTTTGATATCCACCAAGACACCACACTTCCAACCGATGCGCGGCTTTGGCGCATGCCGGCAGCCACGGGGGCGGCGCAACAGGTGCACATCATGCAGGGCATGGCAAAAAGGCCGCCTAGTGCGATGCTCTTGAAACCTAGCCTGCCCAGCGCCGCGCTCACCCACTGAGTCGGCAGAAGCACCTTGATGCCGGAACCCAGAATGAGTCCTAGAAGAAGCGCCTTCCAGATTGCTTTGCTATAGGCTATGGCGTAGTCCACAGCCGAGTTCCATGATACAGGCGGAGCAGAGACGGAATTCCCCGAAAGAATCGAATCGCCTATGAAATGATGACTCTGGGCGAGGAAGGCCTTAGCGTAATAGGGCATCCATTTAACATAGGCGAATCCGGCAATGGCCACGAGGGTAAAAATCATCGTACCGGCAAAAGGAAATAGGCGTTTTTCGTTCGTTCTGGCTTGCATGGAAAATCCTTCGCTTAAACAATTATGATCATAGCTCGAAATTATAAGCTATTGGCTGAACGAACGGACACGGCGAATTGAAACAGTTATTTCGTTGCCCGATAGCTGCCGGTCGCGACTGTCTCTTTTTGGTTGAACTGAAACCATCAGTGTCAGGTTTCAATCCAAGCAAATATTTTGAACCTGACATCAAAACGCTACCTGATTAGCCAGATGCTTCAGCCAGAGACAAAATATTCGATATGCCAACAGCTAGTTCCAAAAAATGCGACCCGTAGAGACGCGATAAATCGCGTCTCTACGCATCCGGCTAATCTGGAAACACCATAAGATCTTTCAGCCGGTGTTTCGTTCGTCCACTGTTTTCGCCAGCGCTTGCAGTTCGGCAGAAATTATCACCGGGTATTCCGGGGTATTGTTCAATTGGCGCAATGACATGGGTAAACTATTCAATTGGCGTCGAGCATATTCCCTGGCCTCGATAAGCGTAGGCTGCCCTGCTACAGTCTTTCCGCCCTGCATAGCCAATTGCAATAACGATTGGCCTGCGCAAGGCGCATTTTCAAGGGTTACGGTATCGCCGGACATCATGCCGTTATCATCATAGTTACGATAAACCTGCTTGCGTCCGGGCCAGGTCGCTTTGCCTTCCGAGCGCTTGCGCCGGGCAACTCCGGCATATTCCTGCAATTTATAGGCACAATCGAGATAAGGGGCATCGGCTGAAGTATCCAACCGCGTACCGATGCCAAAACCGTCAATCGGGGCTTGCTCAGCCATCAATTCTGCAAGTTTATGTTCATCAATATTGCCGCTGGCAAAAATGGTTGCATCGTTAAGGCCGCCACGGTCAAGAATTGTCCTGACTTTCCGGGCATGATCGGCCAAATCGCCGCTGTCTATACGAACGCCTTTGATTTTTATACCTTGCGCATGCAATGCGGGAGCCAGATCGACGACTTTTTGCGCCGCTGCTTCGGTATCGTAAGTGTCGATCAAAAATACGACATTATCAGGATTGGCCTTGGCAAAATCGGCAAAGGCTTGGCTCTCTGAACGGTATGCTTGGATAAAAGAATGCGCCATCGTGCCAAAAATGGGGATGCCGAAATGTATCCCGGCAGACACTGTCGCTGAACCGGTAAACCCCGCCAGATAACTTGCCCGAGCTGCCAACAGCGCGGCTTCGCTGCCGTGCGCCCGGCGCATGCCGAAATCGACCAGCAACTTATCCGGCGCGATAAATACCGAGCGCGCGGCTTTAGAGGCAATCAGGGTCTGGAAATGCAGTAGATTGATGATCCTGCTCTCAACCAATTGCGCTTCGGGCAGCGGCGCGGTTATGCGCAATATCGGTTCATTCGGGAAAAACACCGTGCCTTCAGGCATCGCATGGACATCGCCGGTAAATTTTAATGCCTTCAGTCGATCAAGCATGGACAGCTTGAATTGCCCGGTACTGGCCAGCCATTCAATCTCATCCGCAGAAAATTGCAATTGTTCCAGATACGTTAAAACCTGGGCCAAACCTGCCGCAACCAGATAGCCCCGGTTTTCCGGTAATTTCCTGACAAAAAATTCGAATACGGCAAGCTCTTCCATGTTCTGTTCGTAATAGCCCTGAAGCATGGTTAGCTGGTACAGATCGGTAAGCAAGACGCTGTCAGGCATTATCCGATCATAGCCAAGGTAATGGGAATTGCACCCTTTTCAATCATTTCGTTGATTGCGTTTTCGCCATCTTGCCGCCGAACGTTAACGGCGCGTATGGCATCTATCAATAAAAATACTTTGTAATGGTAGTTCAGTGCATCGCGTACCGTATTTAATACGCAATAATCGGTAGCCAGTCCGCCGATGAACAAACGGCGGATACCCGCATTATCCAGTTGCTGCTTGAAGGTCCGGTTTGAGAAACTTGAATAGCCTTCCCGTTCAACATCCGTGCCTTTGGAAATAATGTAAGCAGAGGCAGGGAGATGCAAATCGGCTGAAAATCCTGCACCTTTGGAACCGGCGATGCAGTGTTCCGGCCAAGGACCGCCTTGCTGAATAAAAGAGCAATGCTTAGCCGGGTGCCAGTCGCGGGTTGCAAAGACAGGCAATTGACGATGGCTAAACCGATCGATATAGCCATTCAGGACGGGTATGATCTGCTCCCCCTCCGACACAGCCAAACTGCCGCCGGGCAGGAAATCATTTTGGATATCGCTGATTAATAAGGTATCGCCTTTGCCCAACTCGACTTGATCAGTGCTTTTTCGTTTGTTAGTCATAGGCGGCACGTCTCGCACTGTGGATTGGGCATCAAAGGCTAGTCCCCACCACCCTGGTGACTATCGGCGAGAACAATTGAAATATTTTCTGCTACGGATAATTTAATGCCGATATACCCGCATCTGAGAATTTATAACATGCGAATAAAATCAATAAAATCCGTATCGCTACTTATATCGGCATCGGCTATTGGCTTGCGAGTTGCCAACGCCCCTAGGTATTTCTGCATATTGTACAAAGACTTTATTTTTTCTAAGCTGTAGCGGCTGCTTCCATTCCAGCTACTGATTTTTCAGGATAAAACCATCATTGAGGTAAAAAAATGGCAAAAATTGTTTGCGTACTTTACGACGATCCGATTGACGGCTATCCGCAATCCTATGCCCGCGACTCGATACCGGAAATCAAGGCTTATCCCGACGGTCAAACCGCCCCGACTCCCCAATCCATCGATTTCATTCCCGGTCAGATGCTGGGCAGTGTTTCCGGCGAACTGGGTTTGCGTCGCTATCTGGAAAGCCAGGGCCATACGCTGGTGGTGACTTCCGACAAAGACGGCGAAAACTCGCGCCTGGATCAGGAATTGCACGATGCCGAAATCGTCATCTCCCAGCCGTTCTGGCCTGCCTATCTGACTGCGGAACGCATCGCCAAAGCGCCGAAATTGAAACTGGCGCTGACCGCAGGCATCGGTTCCGACCATGTCGACCTGCAGGCGGCGATGGCAAACAACATTACCGTCGCCGAAATCACCTACTGCAACAGCATCAGCGTCGCCGAACATGTGGTGATGATGATTCTAAGCCTGGTGCGCAACTACATCCCTTCCTACCAGTGGGTTGTAAAAGGCGGCTGGAATATCGCCGACTGCGTGGCGCGTTCCTACGATCTGGAAGGCATGGACGTCGGCACCGTCGCCGCCGGACGCATCGGTCTGGCGGTGCTGCGCCGCTTAAAACCGTTCGACGTCAAACTGCATTACACCGACCGTCACCGTCTGCCGACTGCGGTCGAGCAGGAGTTGAACCTGATCTGGCATCCCAGCGTCGAATCGATGGTGCGGGTTTGCGATGTCGTGACCATCAATTGCCCGCTGCACCCGGAAACCGAACACATGTTCGACGATGCGTTGCTGGACAAGATGAAACGCGGCGCTTACATCATCAACACCGCCCGCGGCAAGATCTGCGACCGCGACGCCATCGCCCGTGCCTTGGAAAGCGGTCGGCTGTCGGGTTATGCGGGCGATGTCTGGTTCCCGCAACCGGCGCCGAAAGATCACCCGTGGCGGAGTATGCCTCATCACGGCATGACCCCGCATATTTCCGGCACCAGCCTGTCCGCGCAGACCCGCTATGCCGCCGGCGTCCGGGAGGTGCTGGAATGCTGGTTCGAAGGCCGACCGATCCGCAACGAATATCTGGTGGTCGACGCCGGTAAATTGGCCGGAGTCGGCGCTCATTCCTACAGTGCAGGCAACGCCACCGGCGGCTCCGAAGAAGCGGCCAAGTTCAAGATTTAGCGATGTTCATCAATAAACGAGATAGAACACGGATCAGGTGGATTTAAAACGGATTTGATCAATGTAAAATCTTCAATGGGTAGGGCGTGCCGTGCGCGCCTTAGAACCCAAGGCGCGCACGGATGTCTCTAGGCAGGGAACAGTCAATCTTGCTGGATAACGATAAGGAATAAAGCCATGAAACAGTTGCATCGAATCACCCGCACCGATGACACGCACTGGGTAGGAGACGGCTTTCCGGTACGCACGCTGTTTTCCTACAACACGCCGGACGCCGAGGTGAGCCCGTTTCTGATGCTGGACTATGCAGGCCCGGCCGATTTCCCAGCCGCATCGACACCCAGAGGCGTCGGCATGCACCCGCATCGCGGTTTTGAAACCGTCACCCTTCTTTATCAAGGTGAAGTCGAACATCATGATACCGCAGGCCATGGCGGCCTGATCGGCCCCGGCGATGTGCAATGGATGACCGCGGCAAAAGGTCTTCTGCACGAAGAGATGCACTCCGCCGCCTTTACCCGGCGAGGCGGCACCTTTGAAGCGATACAGCTTTGGGTCAACCTGCCCGCCAAATATAAAATGATTGAGCCGCACTATCAGTCCATCACCTCCGACCGGATTCCGGTGGTAAAGCTGGATGACGAAGGCAGTGTCGTGCGGGTGATTGCAGGATATTATCAAGGTCTTAAAGGGCCTGCGAACACCTATACTCCGATTAACTTATGGGAGCTGCGCCTACTGGCCGGGCAAACTGTTGAGCTTGATTTTCCCGAAAATTACACAACGCTGCTGTTTGCCTTGAAAGGCAGCGTAGAAATCAATAATTCTGCAACGATCAACGATGCCGAGCTGGCGTTTTTCGAACGCTTAGGCAAAACAATTACCCTGACCGCGCTCAAAGAGGCCACGCTGCTGATCATGAACGGGGAACCGATTGACGAACCGATAGCCGGTTACGGACCGTTTGTGATGAATACCCAGGAAGAAATCCGGCAAGCCATTGAGGATTTTGATGCCGGGCGCTTTAAGTCATAGCTGATGACTAGTTGAATCGGTCATTTTATTGAGCCTTTCACATGCCTAACGGATTATTCGGGACACGAGGCCTGAAACTTCTTTGTCTCGTTTTGATGTTGGTCGGCTGCAGTCCTGAAAAACAGTGGCAATTGCAGGAGATTACCGGTCATCTGCCGGACCTGCGTTTCTCGCTGATGTCCGATACCGGGCAAGCCGTAACCGATCAAACCTATCACGGCTACCTGGTCATGCTGTTTTTCGGTTTCACGAACTGTCAGGCGGAGTGCCCGACCGCCCTGTTCCGTTTGGCAAAAATAGTGCAGCGTTTGGGAGTTAATGCAAATCGCACCCGTATTCTATTTGTCACGCTGGACCCCGGTCGCGATACCCAACAAGCTTTGCACCGTTATGTAACGGCCTTCGATGCCGGACATGCGATTGGCTTGACCGGCGCCGACAGTGAAATAGAAAATCTCGCAAAACGTTATCGGGCCGCTTATCGTCCTAAAAAACCGGATTCCGACGACATCGTTCACAGTGCTGCGGTTTATATTTTTGATACGCAAGGTCATGCGCGCTTGCTGGCAACGCCGGATGATACGATTGAAACGGTTGCGAACGATTTGCGGCATCTGCTGGATTCATTGAGGCTGTAGCCAAATGAACCCGCTGCAATGGCTCACCCCATGGGAAATATCTTTTTCCATTGCCATCGTAACGGCCGTTACAGCCATCATCTTTATTAGGGGCTGCCTGAGATGTCAGCTCCTCTTTCGGCAAAAACTATACTTTGGGGCCGGGCTGTTATCCCTGTATGTTGTCACTCAAACTCAAATCGATTATTACGCTGAACATGAATTTTTTGTTCATCAGCTCCAAAGTCTCGTGCTCCATCATCTAGGGCCGTTTTTCATCGTACTGGCCTGCCCTAAAGACGCGCTGTCGGCAGGCTTGCCTATGGCGGGCAAGCGATTAATTCAGAGGATTTTTGAGAGGAAGCCGGTGCAATGTGCGGTTAAGCTATTATTCCATCCTGTCGCTGCAGTTATTGTATTCGTAGGCTTGCTTGCGTTCTGGCTGCTGCCGTCTGTCCACTTTATCGCAATGCTCGACTGGCGCATCTATCGCCTGATGAACTGGAGCATGGCTTTAAACGGCCTGATGTTTTGGGGGCTGACGTTGAACCCTGATTCGATACGATCTCCCGGTAGCCGCATCGCGATGATGCTGGCCGTGGTTCCGCCGCAAATCCTGATCGGCGCATTAATCTTTTTCACCCCGCACGAGCTGTACCCGATTTACACCCTCTGCGGACGCACATTCACCGGCATGAGCCCCGTAACAGACCAGCAAATCGGCGGTTTGATTCTATGGATGAATGCGGCAATGATGAGCGTGATCGGAATATTGATTGTGATACATAAGGAATTGCGCCAACCGATTAAATTAAATAACTGATGTTACACACTGTCCACGAAAAGCACGAAAGACACGAAAAAACAGAGGGCCGTATGTTTCCCGGCTTACGGTATGCATCTTTCTAATCTTGACGATGGGCTTTACTTATTGTTCCTGTACCCGGTTTTTTTCGTGCTTTTTGTGCCTTTCGTGGACTACGCTTTTTTATTACGCACTGTCCACGAAAAACACGAAAGGCACGAAAAATATCAGCCGAAGATTTGTCGCTGACGGCGTCATACCCGCATTCTTCACATTCCTTTCGAGGTTCTTGAGACAATTTTATTCCAGACT
>Ga0208125_101219_pt1 | contig 9965 bp, 9 predicted proteins | sample LakWasM128_HOW14_2_FD_183938 | JGI IMG/M metagenome (GOLD analysis project Ga0208125, IMG submission 183938) | Freshwater sediment methanotrophic microbial communities from Lake Washington under simulated oxygen tension - Sediment Metagenome... | ecosystem: Environmental > Aquatic > Freshwater >... | reverse complement strand
AGGAACCTCCTCGCAATGCAGCCCCTAGCGCTGGAAGCATGCTGGCTTGCATAGATAAATCACCAAGACTAGTTTGGTCTTTAAATTCAAATACGTCAGACAAATCGAATCGATCTATCTGTATATAGAGATAAGCTTTTAAATAATCATAGAAGTCTTCGCGTCCCATAAATGGTGCCAGTACAAGGCGATTAATAGTGATGTAAGGAAATTGGCGTTCAAAGTTATCGAGTGAACGTTGAATTTCAAGTGATAAACGCTCAAAAACACTAGATTTAAGTTCACTATTATTGTTGTCTTGCATTTGTTTAGTATCTATTTCAATACGTCTGGAATGATAAAGCTCGCCACCAGATGTAAAAGTGAGTAGCCCACCATGGTTATTGATAGAAAGCATCGCCAATCCACGACCTTCTTGCTCTAAATAAGCTGCGACATTGCGTTGAGCCAACTCTGGAATGTCAATGACCTCTAAGCCAGTACCTGCATGCTCTATGAGTCGTGTCATATAGCCGCCAATCACACTGTTTTTTGCAGCAACGGCATACACGTATAATTGCCGATTTGCATTGTGAGGATCGGCTGGAATATCAATCACATCCACTGTGGCTTGATCTACAGGATAATCAATCATGTCTTTAAGCTTCCAACTAATGGCTTGTTTTAGCTCTTCGGCGGGGACGTTAGGTTTTTCAATTTGAAATAGCTGATATTCATTTTGCTGGAGTAATAATGAGCAATGCAGATTCGCCAAACTTAAATTCGTAGCCAAAGACTTAACAGCATTGTCATCTTTTAAGCTTTCTTGTTGAATAGCGCTAAATTCCACAGTGGGCTTAGCTTCTGAATTAATAACGTGCGCAACGCAAGTGCCGTATTCAGAGCTACGAAGTGCAAACCAGCCAGGAGTTTTCTTTTTAGTAAAAAATCGCATATCGGTATCTCTATTCAGTCTATCTGTAAGGTCATTAGAAATTTTCGCGCATATAAATAATGGGTGTTTTATAAATACCAAAGGTCTCGCGTGAAGTAGGGTTAGCGCCAAACCAAGGTAAGTTTGCTGAGGTAGCCGCTGAGGTGCTTGCAGACGTGCAAGTATTGCCCGCCGCACTATTTAGATTAAGGGTTAAATTGACGCTGCCATTGTTACCCGTGCCAGGCTTAGTTAATCGTAAAAGGCTGGAAAGCCCATTGCTGAGTAGCCCTGTGCCACTTGTGTAACCAATCTGTGTCTCGCATGCATTAAGGTTGCTTGTATAGCTAGACATTGCAATGCTGCTTGCCGGAATGATTGTGCAGCTATCAAGCTGGTTTCTAACATAAGATGATCCATTCCAGTATTGCGCCTCAAGCGGTACTGGCAGTGCTAAGAGTTCAGAGCCATAAGCATTTTGCAGTTTAATGCGACCGTAACGCAGGCGTGTCGCGCTGCCTAATGCCGTGGCCGTCGATGAGAGTACTTCGCCATCGGTAGGCGCGGCACTCATTGTGATTAAAGTTTCTCCAGTTGGTGCTGTTGGACGGCTGATTTTGTGTTTTGCTGTTACGCTAGCTATGCCATTAATCCAAGATCCAATAGGAGCGGTAGCGCTGCTGGATAGGTTGGATCCAGCAGGTAGTGTTGTAGTGCTAAACCCATAGCTCGTATAGCTGGTCAGGTCTAGTTTTGCAAAGTTACCAGAGTAATTTTGTGTGGTACCGTTCGTTCCATTTTGTGCTGTTAGCGTAAACGCAGTAGTAAAGCCATCTTGTCCAAAATAGCTGAATGGGCTAACGACGGTACAGGCAGCAGTTAATGTTGGTGAGCTAACTGTAAAGTGATGTGGAATAAAACGACCAAATGTTTTAGTGGTTTTATTGCCGACCGAGCAGCCATAGCGTCCTGTACTTCCCACCAGCGTATCAGATAGATAATTGGTCGTTGATGTATCTGAAATGCAGTCGCAGGTGCTTGCTGTATTGCAGCCAACGGGTAGATTGGCATCAACTGAAGTGAACGAGTCATCACGAAGTGCCCCAGCTGCAGCGTACAAGTAACCAGCTTCATTCCAAGTAGCATTGTTGCTTTGTGAAGGGGAGGCATTGGCTTGCACCACAGGGCTTAATGTAAGAATGCCAACTATACCGCCGCTTTGTTGCGTTAAGCTGCTAGGCAGTTGCGCGGTCAACTTGGTGGAATCAAGTGTTAGTGTTCCAGTATAGCCATCGGTTGCGCTGGTTATAGCGCCAATAGTGAAGGCCGTACCAGCTTTAATGGCTGGAGTCGCGCTAATTGAAGGTGCTGCTGCAGTAGCTGAAGTACTTAATGTTGCAGAAGTAGGGCGTATTGAAAAATTGTCTGTAGAGCAAGCAGGAGCCGATGAACCAACTTTGGCACGTACTCTGACATTTTTAGTAGCATTAGGATAATTGAACGAAACTTGTTTGCGACCCTTGTCTGCGGCCGCAAAGGTAATGTTAGTTGAGGTATTCAGTCCAGTTCCTGTCGGGCAGCCAGAGCTAGATGCATCAACCAAATCAACAGCGGCTGTTCCTGTGTATGCCGTATTGATGGTTGTGCTTGCGCTGAGGGCGAGCACATCAATATTGAAAGCAGCGTTAGCCAGTTTGGTGTAGATACGGGTTTGTGGATTGGCGCCTGGTTCTACCGCATCAAAAGCGCATGATGCAGCGCTAAAATTCAGGTTACATGTTTCAGTCGACCCAGTGAAGCAGCGAGTTGCATTGGTGGCCGTGGGGGAAGAGCTGTTAGTGCTAAGTGTGACGTTACCAGCCGTTGCTTGGCTTAGTTGTCGTGCTGCAATGCCGCCGGAGAAAGTGAATGTATTGCCACCTACCCAGCCAGTGGGTGCGAGGTTAACCGTCACGTTACCTGTGTATAGCGTTGAACAAGCCGCGTCTAGGCAAGCTTTGATTGTTACAGGTTCTGGTGCACACACAGAAGCGTTACCATCGTGTTCAATCTGAATGTGGTCAAACGTACCCGAACACGATCTACCAAGCGTCATATCGGCTTTAACTTCACCAGCACTCAGTTCATAAGTGTAGAGTTTTACCTCATCAATCATACCGCGAAAGTTACGTGCTGGAATCAGGCTGCATCCTGGACCAGTGCTGATATCACCACCAATATAGAAATTGCAAGGATTATCTGTCAACGTTCCTTTCCAATTGTTTGTGTTACTGTCCAGTACACCATTGATATAAATATATTCTCGCCCAGCGGAGGAGTCCATAGTAATAGCGATATGCGTCCATTGGTTCAGTTGAATTTTTGTATTCGAAGTTAGCTCTCGGGGAGAGCCTCCCCACCACCAATACAGTTTGCCTGATGTGTTTAGATGAAATTCGTAATTGATATCGTTTGAGAGAATTGAATAGACATCGCTAGCGGGATAGGCTGTTGGGTAAATCCATGCTGAAGCCGACAGTTTTGTTTTATATTGAAGTAATGGATTGGCTGCCACCATCACAACGGCTTTACTATCAAAATTACCAGCGTTACAGAAACCTCCGACCACAGAGGCGTTCTGTGAAGCAATTGTCGGGCTAGGTAGCACAGTATTTGTTGTCGATGTGGATGTCGTCACCCTGCGACCAAGTAAGCCTGTTCCACCGCTATCCAGAACCTCACCTGCGGCACCTGACCAAGAACCTACAGGCTCATCTAATCGAAAGTGGGTTGCTGCGGTAGGTAGCACCAGAATGGCGGCACTTTTGCTTGTAGATCCTGGTGAAGTGACGGTATTTATAAGGGTTCCTTGCTGCGACAGTGAAATCGCAAGAGTTAGCTGTGCACTACTAGCTGCTGGTATTGATGGAACCGTCCAAGTGATGACCTGTCCAGCAATTGATACTGTTCCCATTGTGGCAACCTGAGCTACATAAGTCATGCCAGCTGGCAGTGTATCTGTCATTACCACATCGTTTAGAGGCACGGCGAACAAATTGCTGGCTGTGATGGAGAATGTTACAACATCGCCTATTACTGCCGATGAACTGCTGGCAGTTTTGGATAGTGTGGGGGTAGGTGATACTAGGGTATAAATCTGCCCGGTGAAATTACCATTACCAGCGCCGATACCAGCTAGAGGAGTGCTTGTCGCATTGATGATGGAGTCGTTATCAACTAAATTTAACCCCAACGTACCTGTAGCACTTGTACCTGTGTTTGCTGTTACTGTCCAAGTTGTCCCGCTGCCGCTAACCGAGGTAATGCTGGCACCGGTTGTTCCGCTTGCTTGAGCCAATGTAAAGTCAGTTGTATCAACACCAGTGACAGTGCTACTAAAAACTACCGTCCATGACGCAGGTGAAGCGGCCGTCGTAGGGTTAGTGCTTGCTAAATTGATAGAGGTGACTGTGGTTGCCTGTGCTAGTGAAGTGGCAGCCAGAAATAACACGACACACCAACACAATCCTAGTAGTTTATTTAACCTAAAGTGCCATAAAGTCTTCATCGACATCCTTCGATAGAGTTTTTATTACCACCTGAAGTATGTCGTGTTTTGATAAATTTGATTGCAGGATTAAAGCTGGTTTTAGGCTTTATTTAGTAAGCTGAATCAGAGTGATAGATTAACTGCATTGATGTGTTGGTATGGCATCTGTGCCATGCCAAATGTGGCTGTAGATTGTTTGCTTTGTACGGATATATTACAGCATATGATTAGCTTAGATAGGCATTAATACTCTACAGTTGCCGACAAACTGCGTTCCACGCGTCCAATGCTGCCTACCGCCCCACCAGTGGCAGCTGTAGATGTAAGCCTGAAAACTCTTTTATCCACGCCGCTTTCGTTGTATAAGCTCTTGGAGCAGACGACAGTTAGTGCGAATCCATTTACGTTTGCAGGCGGGGCGCCAGCAAAGCATTTTGCAGGATCTGCTGCAGGATCTGCTGAAATACTGCCGATAGCCCAAGCCAACCCTGCACGCGCTGCCCAATATGCACGGGAACCCTGTATATCCTGCGCCGAGGTGATGTTCTGGGTATTAGAAAATGTCACCATAAACGCGCCCAAGGCAGACAACACCACTAGCAGAAAGATAGCTGCCACCAAGCTAAAACCGCGTTGATTGTAATGTGTGTGTATCATGGTGTGTTGTTGATGTGTATCTCATGGTACAAGCTCACAGTTTCTCCGCTATCCGTCAAGTTTATCGTCATTTGCACTAGCGCATTGCGCTGATCAGCCGCGTTATAGACAAAATTACAAGAGGCTACATTACGTGCCAGAACCGCACCTGTTGCTGGACAAGAGGTCGCGTAGGAATAATTAGCGGTACGGAATAGTGAACCGTTGCTACAGACAAACGAAACGATTTGTTCATTTGCAGGAATGACATGAAAACGGTTACTACCAGATTCCAAAGGGAACAGCTTGTTTGTGATGTTGATATGGGTTTCGTTAGCCAATGCGCCTGCCACTACGCTAGTAACAACGGAAGTGTTATTTCCATTGTAGGCATCTGCGCCGGTAATCCCTAGGTTGTAGATGGCAATGACATCATTTTGTGCAATTTGCTGATCTGCTGGAAAGTTAGCATTGAGACCAAACATATCAAAACCATTATCCGCCGCAGTGAAATCTAGAATGTCTCCCGCTCCAGTACTATCGGTTTCAGCACGATAACGACCGCCAGCTTTGGTGGGAATGAATTCAATGCACTGATTACTTGACTGGCGAATACTGTTTGGCAATGCCTTGCGAATATCTCGCGACATGCGGCGTACTGCAGTGTCAGCTACATCAGTCAATGCCGCACGACGTGCGCTATCAAAATAGGCATCCACAGGTCTTTTGATAAACACGGCTACCATCGCGCCCAAGATGCCCGTAATCACAATGACTATCACAGCCTCGACTAGTGTAAAACCACGTGTATATTGTAATGACTTGATCATATATGCCTAATAGTTTGCTCTATAGCCAGTCATGCTGATTCTTTCACCACTGTGTGTAATAGTGACCGTGATTTGCTTGGAGGTTACGCCTAAAGTCGTCTTGCCATCGGTAACAGCGATACCGATAATGTAAGTCGCCAGCGAGGCTGGTAGGTCTGTGAATTGTGCGTTGCTCAGGCCGTTATAATCATCAACATCATCATAATTATCGCGACCTGCTTCCACTACATTAGCTCCGCCATCGGGGTCAGTATATTCCTTGAGCAGAATCTCCTCTAGAATTGAATCTGCAAGCGCAGCAGACTGTTTATGTACTACTGGGTCAGCACTAGATTTGACTACAATATTCATTACAGAAAGTATGCCCACAACCCCAATGCTGACAATGATGATGAATACGACCAGTTCGATTAATGTAAAGCCAGCCTTATATCGATTATTCATGCACATAACCTGTCGCTGCCTCTACCGTAATACCAGTGCTGTCGGCAATAGTAATGGATATCTTCGTAGCCTTATTTGTGCTGCCTAGCGGTGTAAATTCAAATGAAGGTACAGAGCCAACCAGTCCGCTGCCGCCGCGAGGTGTATTTGGTAGCGTCGGAGCTACGTTACAGACTCCATCAGCAGGCGTATCCGTATCGATGCCAAGCGTAACACCGGTGCCGTTCAAAGTAACACATACAGTACGACGTTGCGCGATGGCTGTTTTTTGTGCGTAACGGAGTAATGACAGTGTTTCGTCATGAAAACCACGGCTTTCGAAGGCAGATTGATCGGAAAAGCGAGGTAAGACTGCGATTGCAAGAACCCCAATAATAACTATGACAACAATCAACTCAACCAAAGTAAATCCATTATCAGAGTAAACTAAATTACTCTCAATAATAGTCGCCGATAAAGCTTTGTTTTGCTGCTTTATCGGCTTTTTCATTATAGATGTCTCTTTTGTAGTTTACTTAGTTACCGGCTCCAACCACTGAATATTTGGCAGTAAATGCAGGAGAGGTAGAGCCTTTATCTTTTTGAATAGTACATGAAGCTGTTAAGCCATTTGTTGCAGCGGCAGTATCAGCGGCTAAATAATAATCTGTCGTTGATGGAGCGGTTCCTAATGCGAGTGTTGGGAGTAGAAGTGTTCCAACATCAGAACATTTGCTGACTTTTGTACATTTGTCAGTTGTTACGACATTATTAGTAATTGCACAACCACCATAATTAACTGCTGAAGCAGACGCTAATCCACCAGCAACACCTTTTATAGCGGCTTTGTCAGCATCATCTGATATATCTATAAACTTAGGCAGCGCAGTTGCTGCCAAAATACCTAAAATTACAATTACAACGACTAACTCTATTAATGTAAAACCTTGTTGAGTACGCATGACAATCTCCTAGTTAAAATAGTTAAATCAAAATATACATAAAACACTTAGGGGCAAGTTGATGCAGTTATTGCAGCTACGGGGGCAACCACCACAGAACTGCCAGCATTCCAAGTGGCTGCCGTGTAGGTAAACTCGCAAGTACCCACTGTTGTGCCAGGTATTCTGATAGTAATCACATTACCTGCGGCAGCACCACCTCCTACTATTGTGAAGTCAGGTGGATTGGTGGTGCTTAATCCAGCGGCGGTCACAATGCCATTAGCATTTGCCGTTGGGTACTGGTTGACTACGGTCACATTAGCAACGCCTTCCATGTTGATAGTTTCTGCTGCTGCGTTAGTTGCGCAGGGGGTCGCTTGAGCAAGACATTGAGCGTGTGCTAATGCTGCTGCTGCCCGAACACCTCCTAAAGCACCATTAAGTTTTGCGATACGTGCCCGCACTTGCATATCCGTGAAACGTGGTAATGCTGTGGCGGCCAAAATGCCTAGTATCACGATTACCACTACTAACTCTATTAATGTGAAACCCGTTTGATACTTTTTCATTTCTAACTCTCCTCTATAACAGCGCTGCTACTAAAATTAATGATTATTCAAATATAGCTGTGCAATATTAATGCCAAGTATATTTACTGAGTGGAACTAATGAAATGCCAGCAATGTATTGCACCTTCTTATCTGAGGCTAACTCAACTTCGCCATAAATCACCTTCATGCCATACCTGACAGTAAAATCATCTGGAACTGCTGGCGTGAAGCTGTGGCGATGTCCGACAACATAAACAACTTGATGTTTAGAAACGTCATAAAACCAGTTTCCGCCTTGTAGGGGTTCAGCTTTTCTACCATCTATTTCACCTAAGTAGTTTTCAGGCTTTTGCGCCAGTAAATTAATAGGATTTCGCTCTGCAAGTGACGGGATATCAGATGTGCGGTTAGCCATCATTAAGTCAGCAGCGCTCATCCATAAACCGCTTTTAATCATGGTTGCTGTATAGTCCATAGCTGCTTTTTCTGCTTGCCCCTGATACCAAAATAAGCGATCTAGCGCCGCGGTTGCTAAAACTGCGACCACGCTAATTACGACAATTAACTCAACTAATGTGAAGCCATTTAAGGCTTTCAGTTTTCTTGCTGTTGTTGATAAATGAGAAATTGACATGATTGGCAACTTTTAAACGCCTAGCCTTTATGTAAGGCCACTTTGCCGAGATCCCATATTGGTAAAAATATGCCAAGAGCCAAAATTAATACCATTACACCCAGAAATATAATCAAAATTGGCTCAATTTGAGCACCTAGAGTTTTGATCTCATAATCAACATCACGTTGATACATATCAGCGACTTCTCCCATTAGGTCATCCAGTGAGCCGGACTCTTCACCTACTGCAATCATTTGCAACACAATCGGGGTGAATACGCCGCTATTGGTGGCAGTGCGTAAAATACTCTCTCCGCGCTCAACCCCTTCACGCATTTGCTCTATCTTTCTGGAGATATAGTCGTTATCGGCAGTTTGTGCCACTAACTTTAATCCGCTAGTAATAGGCACGCCGCTTTTACTAGCTAAAGCGAAACTTCTGGCAAAACGTGCCATGGTGGCTTTATGGATAATTTTGCCCGCAATCGGTGTTTTTAATTTAAAACTATCCCAATTATATTTACCAACAGTAGTTGCAACATAGGAGCGAAACAGAAACACAATGCCAATTACTCCGGCAATAAGGTAGGGCCATGATTCAACCATAAAGTGCGAGAAGCCTAGTAATATTCTGGTCATTAAAGGTAATTCAGCACCAAATCCTTGAAACACTTTAGCAAAGGCTGGAATCACAAAGATATTGACCACTACCATCGCAATTGCCATCGCTATTATCACAAAAGTCGGGTAGCGAAGAGCGGCTTTGATTTGATCGCGCATGAATTTTTCAAACTCTAAGTGATCGAACAAACGTAAGAACACGTTATCTAACATCCCTGTAGTTTCACCCACGCGTACCATGTTGATATAGAAGCTAGTAAATACTTTTGGATGCTGCGATAGGGCGGATGAAAGCTCGCGTCCGCTGCCTAAACTTTCGCGAATATTACCAATGACACTAGCAAAAGTTTGGTTGTTAGTGGAGGCTTGTAAGCCGTTTAGTGCATTCATGATTGGGATGCCAGCTTTCAGCAAGGTATACATTTGCCGACTAAACAACATGACATCTATGGTTTCGATTTTCTCTTTAAAGAGTTCAATCGAAATACTCTTTGAGTCTAAGATGGATTCTTTAGCCAGTATTTCTATAGGTGTAATGTTCAGTCCAAATAGCTGGCTTGCCAGCGTATTGCTATCAGGACTTTCCAATACGCCTTGCACTAAAGCGCCTTGTTTATCGCGACCTTTGTATGTGAAAAATGGCATCTGGTTTTTCCTTAGCCTATTCTTCAAACTGATTGCTGATGCGCATGGCTTCAGCAATAGTTGTGCGCTTTGCAATCACTAAATCTACCGCACTTTTACGTAGTGATTTACCTGCCATATTCTCTCTGGCTAGTTTAATAAAGTGGTTAGGGTCGTGATGGTTAGCGGCATCAATCAGTTGGTTATTCATTTCTAGCAGTTCGTAAACGCCTACGCGACCCTGGTAGCCTGTGCCATTGCACATACTGCAACCTTTGC
>Ga0208125_101217_pt1 | contig 9970 bp, 8 predicted proteins | sample LakWasM128_HOW14_2_FD_183938 | JGI IMG/M metagenome (GOLD analysis project Ga0208125, IMG submission 183938) | Freshwater sediment methanotrophic microbial communities from Lake Washington under simulated oxygen tension - Sediment Metagenome... | ecosystem: Environmental > Aquatic > Freshwater >... | reverse complement strand
TGTGCGCCCCACGGTACTGGCGGCGATGGACAGGGTTTCCAGCAGGGCGCCGACGGCCAGTTGGCTAGCATGGCCGTCCAGATCGTAGACCACATGATCGCGCGTGTCGAAGCCGTGTACCAGGATGTGCTCGTTGCCCAGAATCTCGAATTGCCACGGCTGGGTATTGTCGCCGCTGGGAGCCCAGCGGGCCAGCTCGAGTATGCGTTGGAGATGCAGCTGCATGCCTAGATTCCCAGCTGATGCCGGGCAATGGCAATGGCCAGCGTGTTAAGCGGATTGCGATTGCCGCCCGGACGCCAGGTATGCGCCAGTTTGTTACGGTAACCATCGAACTGGATGCCGTGGGGTGCGGCCCATACTTTGCCACGGCCGAGCAGAATCTTGAGCGCTTCGCTGGCGGCGACGCCGGCGCAGAGCTGGCAGGCCATGATAGTGGAAGGTCCTTTACGCGCCTTGAGGTCTACCCGGGACTTGTCCGCCAGATAATGGCGATGCAATAACGCAGGCGCGAGGCCGACCAGGAAGCGCACGGCTTTTTCCAACTCGGGGCGGCCGGCGAGTTGAAAGTACTCTTCGAACGTCATGCCGCCAGGCATGAAGTTGAGCAGGGCAGCGCCCATGCCGAGCGGAGCAACGGTGACGGCCGGGATGCCGTGTCGGGCGCAGTGGGCGAAGACGAGTTCGCGCGCATCGAAGGCAAAAAAATCGAGGCCGTCGACATAGATATCCACATCCTTGAAAAATTCGTCAAGATTGGCCGCATTCACGCCTAGCGCATAAATGTCCAATTCGGCTTCGGGATTGATTTCCCATACCATTCCGGCCAGCACCTCGACCTTGGGACGATGCAGAGTCGACATGCCCGCCCCGGCCTGCCGATTGAAATTGGCGAGCTCAAATGTATCCAGATCGGCAATGTTAAATTTTCCGACACCAAGGCGTGCCAGCGTGAGCAAATGAAAACCGCCCACGCCACCCATGCCGGCGATGGCAATCCGCTTATGCCGCAGAGTCTTTTGCTCGGTATCGCTTAACCAGCCGATATTGCGCGAGAACGCGGTTTCATAACGGAACTCGGTTTCGTCCGGCAATGACATGATCTCCCTGTACGTCAGGCGATAGATTGATAAGACAACTGGCGGGGATGCTCGTTATTCAGCCGGCTGCCAAAGAATATTGATTTAAATTCATGCACCTAGCCTATGCTTAACAGCCGATGAAGTATGCCTTCCTCCTCGCGATGGGAGAAGAAATATGGATACAGGGACCGCTCGACCCCGGGGTGGCTACTGGTGCCTCCCAGTTTGCGGATCTGCTCCGCGACGAAATCCACATCCACCCAAAGCAGAACGGCCGGTGCGTTGACGCGTGGATTCATTCTTCTTTCCCCGATCCGTTTGAAGCCTAGCATCGTTTCATAGAAGCGGCGATGTCGTGGATTGACCTCGATAAAAACGTCGGTGCATTTATGAATATAGCGGCCATAGATAAAGATCACGTGAAAAAGCGAACCCATGACCAGCTTGGAGCGAACTCTGGGGTCGAAAGCCAGCTTGATCAGTTCGCATACCTTGCCCCCGAGATTCCGGCGCATATCGATCTGATCCTTGAAGATTTCGTCGGCAAGAATGCCGATGGGGGAATCGATGCTCAGCGTGACGGTGCCGATGGCGGCATGCTTGTCGGAGGCGGTCAAGGTAATGCGGCTGGGGCTTTCATGGAGTTCGTGAGAACCGGAATAGCCTCGCCAGGTATACATCTTGTTAATGAGCATGCTTGCGGAGTTGCGACCTTCTTCCGTATCGGCAAGACGTATGGCAAAAGTTTTCTGATCAACGGTCAAGTCTTCGAACTCGATGCGCGGTTCGGTATCCGGGCATATCACGTCTTCCATGGTTGGGGTGTACAGGATCTCCTTGATGGTCTTGTCGGGCACCATCTCATCCAGACCCCGGTTTTTGCTGGCCATTGGCTTCTCCTCACGGCTGAGGGCCTATTTCAGTCGGGCTGACCTCCTGGTCCATTCCTGTTGTTTTTGTTGTGTCTGCCCAAGACGGCGCCTGGCGGCTCACCCATGTTATTGTTTTGAATTATTGATATTATTCATATCGTTATAACTTCTTTAGCAGCGCTCGTGCTTCCTCGATTTGAGAAAAGCTCTTTCCGCTCGCCAGCAATTGCTCCAGTTCCTTGCGCGCCCTGGCTTTGTCGCCGGACTTCATCAGCCCAACCGCCAGGTGATAGCGAATCACCGCGGCCCCCGGTGCCTGGCTTGCGGCTTTTTGCAACAACGGCAGGCCGCGGGTGACATTGCCTTGTTCCACCAGTATCCATCCCAGGGTGTCCTGGATCGCGGCATTGTCCGGCTTGAGCTTGTAGGCTTGCTCGGCATATCCCAGTGCGCGAGGATCATTTTCCTGTTGCAGGAGCCAGGCCAGATTGTTCAGCGCCGGAACATAATTCGGATCGTGGCGCAGAATGGTCTGATATTGTTCAACCGCTGCCTTATTCTGTTTAGCAGCAAGAAGGGTGCCAGCAAGATATAAGCGGGTCGCGGCATCGGCTGGATGATCTTTCAGCCATTGGGCCATGCGGGTGTCGGCTTCCTTGTTTTTGCCCGCGCCATTGAGCGCCGCATGCAGCTTTACCAGGGTCTGGCCGTCCGTGCTGCTGGTATGGGCCTGCTCGTAGAGCTTTACCGCAAGATCGGGTTTCTTCTGCGCCATCAGCAAATCGCCTTCCAGCAGGTAACCCACAGGCGATTTTTCTTTTTGCTTCTGAATCTGCCGGGCAATCGCAACAGCTTGCGGGAAGTTCCCCTTGCGTGCCTCCAGCGAAGCCAGATTCAATTGCGCATCCAGATAGTCCGGTTTCAGCGCCAGCGCCTTTCTGAGGGCATCCGATGCTGCCGACGGGTTCTGCATCGCCATGTGCACGGACGCGATACGCATCTGTGCCAGGGGGGAATCGGGCCGCATCGCGGCAAGCCTGCCATAGGTTTCCAGCGCCGCCGCTTTGTCTCCGGTGACGAACTGGGCCTGCGCCAGTGCATCCAGTACTTCAGGCGAGTTGGGGTTGGAGCCCTGGAGTTTCTGGGCGAGGTTGAGAGCCTTCTGTTTTTCACCCGTGCGCAAATAATGCGCCACCAGTTGCAGGGCCGGTTGCAACACGTTCGGGTTCTCCCGGCTGGCGCGTTCCAGCCAGGCAGTGGCCTCCTTGCTCTGCCCCTGCGACGTGGCGAGATTGGCCAGGGCGGTCATCGCCTTGATGTTTTTCTTGTCTTTGGCGAGCAGGGTTTCGAAACGTTTTTTCGCACGGTCCGGTTTCTTCTCCAGCATATCGATCTGTGCCAGATTAGCTACGGCCGGGAAGAAAGTGGGCTGGATGGCGATAGCCTTGTCGAAGCTGGCGCGCGCGTTCGCGAGATCTTTTTTGCCGAGATAGGCGACGCCTTTCAGGTTATGGCTGAGCGGGTTGTTGGGCTGGTCTTTTTCCAGTGCTTTCGCTGCGGCGAGCGCCTTGTCGAATTCCAGGCGGCGAAGGTGGGTCATGACCAGCAACACATCCACCTTGGAGGATTTATTGTCCATTTCCGCCGCTGCTTCAAGCTCGGCGATGGCGCGGGAATCCTCTCCTTGCGCCAGTTTGCTGATACCCAGGGCGGCACGGATATTCGCATCGTCCGGAGAAAGGGCGCTGGCTTTCTCAAAGTATTCGGCGGCGCGGGTGAAATCCTTCGCCTGTATATAGGTTTCGCCGGCGAGAGTGAGTAGTTGGTAATCCTGTTCCGCATACCTGAGTGCGGGGGTCAGAACCTCCAGCGCCCGCTGCGGCTGGTGGGTCTTCAGCAGGGTAGAAACCAGAAGTTTGCGGGCATAGAGACTTCTTGGGTCTTTCTCCAGGTAATTTTTCAGAAATTGTTCGGCTTGCGGCATCGAGCCGAGGGAGTATTGCACTGCCCCGGCGAGAAGGACGCTGGGCATATGCTCCGGCGCCGCCCGTAATATCTGTTGCAATGCATCCCAGGCCTCGGCATGCTTGCCCTGGCGGAAGTCGAGCAATGCCTGGGTGTAGAAGACCAGGAGGTTGTTCGGCGCGACCGTGCGTGCCGCATCGATATCGGCTTTGGCGGCATCGAATTTCCCCAATCCGATTTCGAGAAAAGCCTTGTTGATGTGCGCCGTGATGTTTTTCGGCTGCAGTTTCAGCGTCTGGTCGTAAGCGGCCATTGCCGGCTCGATTTTTCCTTGGGCACGCAGTAGATCGGCCTTGAAAAGCCAGGCCTCGGCGTTTTTCGGATTTTTTTCTACCGCCTGCTCGGAAAAGCGCGTTGCCGCTTCGATATTTCTTTCCGTGAGCGCATGTCTGGCCAGCCCGATGAGCGCCGCCGGAAAATCGGGCTGGCTGGCTAGGGCTTGCTCGAATGCCGCTTTCGCTTCCTGGTTTTTGCCCAGCGCCAGATAGGCATTGCCGCGCAGACTTGCTATCTCGGTCGATTCCTTTGCGCCCGCTAACCGTTCTGTTTCATCCAGGGTTTGCTGGAACTGCCCTTGGGCGAGCAGGGCCTTGCCCAGTTCGGGCAGCACCTTGATGCGAGCCATGCCCAAATCCAGCGCACGGCGGAGTTCCTTCTCCGCGGATTTCGGATCGCCGGCTTCGTTGTAAATCGATCCCAGCAGAAAACGAGCCTCGGCGTCTTTCGGATTCTTCTGCAAGGCATTCTTGAGCTGGATGACGGCGGCCGGAGTGTCGCCTTTTTGCTGATATTGCCTGGCTTCGGCAATGAGTGCCTGTGGTGTCTGTGATTTCCCGCAGGACACGACGCCGCTCAAAATGAGTGCCGGCGCCAATAACATGATGGCGATCCTGGTGCGCGGATGTATGCGTTTGGACATCGTTATCTCCTCAACCCCGGGCAAATTTGCCAGTGTGGACTGGACTCATGCGGCATGGCCGTCGATAAGCTCCGAATGTTGCCAATGCATCAGGCGTCCATTCCATTCTTTAATCACATTGCAGCTGCGCCCTTCTCGCCGCTCCGATATCCGGTGGGGACAAGATTGTCGACATACCAGTCCATGGCCTGTTTCAGTCCGGCATCGATGCGATGCGTCGGCTGGAATCCCAGCAGGCTTTCTGCTTTTGTAATGTCTGCCTGGGAATGGCGCACATCGCCGGCGCGAAAATCCAGGTATTGCGGGCGATGTGCCTGCAAGTGAGGAAAGCGCTCAAGCAGCAGCGACCGCATCATTTCATAGAGCTGATTCAGGCTGGTACGCTCATTGAGCGCGACGTTGTACACCTGATTCACGGCCGGCGGATTGTCGGTCAGGGCGGCGAGCAGGTTGGCCTGCACGACATTGTCGACAAAGCAGAAATCCCGGCTGGTTTCGCCATCGCCGTTGATATGCAAGGGTTGATTCCTGATCAGCGCGGCGACCCATTGCGGAATCACCGCGGCATAGGCGCCTTCCGGGTCCTGCCGCGGTCCGAAGACATTGAAATAGCGCAGCCCGATGGATTCCGTGCCGTAGCAGCGGGCGAACACATCCGCGTAAAGCTCGTTGACATATTTGGTGACCGCATACGGCGAGAGCGGCCTGCCGATGACCGCTTCCACCTTGGGCAGGTCAGGCTGGTCGCCGTAGGTCGAGCTGGATGCGGCATAAATAAAGCGTTTGACGGCGGCATCGCGGGATGCCACCTGCATGTTCAGGAATCCCGATACATTGCTTTCGTTGGTCTGGATGGGGTTTTCTATGGATCGCGGCACGGAGCCCAGCGCCGCTTCATGCAGGATATATTCCACGCCCTCGCAGGCGAGCCGACAGTCATCGAGCCTGCGGATGTCGCCTTCGATAAACGTGAAGTTGCCCCATGCCTCCGATCCGACCAACTCCTGCACCTGCGTGAGGTTATGCCGGTGACCGGTGGAAAAATTGTCCAGCCCGGTGACTTTCTGGTTCAGCCCGAGCAAGGACTCCAGCAGGTTGGAGCCGATAAAGCCGGCCACGCCGGTGACCAGCCAGCGGTGTTGGTGATTCTGTAAATACTGCCGGGCTTCCTGATATTTGCTCATATCCACTCATTCCTTTCCGGCTAGAGGCGCCAGACGCAATGCCCGGCCTCGCGAAGTGCCGTGTGGTCGAACTGGGATTTGACGTCGATAAAGCAGCCTTGCGCTGCCAGCTTGGATTGAAAATCGCTCAATGGTCTGGCTAGAAGCTCTCGATGCGAGACCGCGGCGATAATCGCCTCCGCCTGCGGGAGGTCTTCCCACGCCTCGATTTCCAGGCCGTATTCGTGTCGTGCCTCATCGGGGTCGGCGATAGGATCGTGGACATGGACTTCAATCCCATAATCCTGAAGCTCGCGTATCACGTCGGCCACCTTGGAGTTTCTGAGGTCGGGGCAGTTTTCCTTGAACGTCAGTCCGAACACGTTGACCTTGGCGCCCCGCACATTGAAACCGGCCTTGATCATCTGCTTGATGGTTTGCTCGGCGACTACCTTGGCCATGCTGTCGTTGATGCGACGGCCCGCCAGGATCACTTGCGGGATATAACCGATCATCTCCGCCTTGTGGGTAAGGTAGTAAGGATCGACGCCGATGCAGTGCCCGCCGACCAGCCCCGGCCGGAAGGGAAGAAAATTCCATTTGGTGCCGGGTATCGATTCCCAGCTTGTCGAAAATAATGGCCAGTTCGTTCATCAGCGCGATATTCAGGTCGCGCTGGGTGTTTTCGATCACCTTGGCGGCTTCGGCCACCTTGATGCTGGATGCGCGGTGCACGCCGGCCGTGACAATGGTTTCATAGAGTGCAGCGACTTTTTCCAGGGTATCGGCGTCGTCGCCCGAGACGACTTTCAGAATCTTGCTTAGCGTGTGCTCCTTATCCCCCGGATTGATGCGCTCGGGAGAGTAACCGACGTGGAAATCCGTTTTCCATTGCATGCCGGAATGTTTTTCCAGGAGAGGGATGCAGACTTCTTCGGTGGCGCCCGGGTATACCGTGGATTCATAGGTGATGATGGCGCCCCGTTTCATGTGCTTTCCTACCGTTTCGCTGGCACCGGTGAGGGGCCTGAAATCGGGCTGGTGGGCGACATCCACCGGCGTCGGGACTGCAACTACGATATGGTCGGCCTGGGACAATTCGGCCGGGTTGGTGGTGACGGTGAGTTGGCTGGCGGCCTGGAAATCGGCGTTTGAAATCTCCCCGGCCGGATCGATGCCGCGCCGGTAGTTAGCGATCTTGTCCGCAGAAAGATCGTATCCGATAGTGCGTTGTTTTTTTCCGAATTCGACGGCCAGAGGCAGTCCCACATACCCGAGTCCAACGACGGCAACCACGCTCATATTGAGAGTCCCTTGTCCAGACCGGGCGCACGGGGAGACAGGTGCGCCTGTATATCGCTAACACATTAATCCTGAACGTATAAAGTATGCAATAGCCTATCTGGGGTAGAGCGCGGAGGTTGTATTCACCTAGCTCGAAATCGCGGATGAAACTGCAGATCCCAACATCGGGGCTTATTGGGGAATGGTCAGTGCGCGAGGCTTATCCTGTTGCGTCCGGTTGTTTTCGCGTGATACAACGCCGTATCCGCCCTCGCGAGAAATGTATCGAGATTGATCGCGTGATCCGCTATCGTGGCAACGCCGATGGACACCGTAAATTGCAGCGGGACTCCCTCTTCCAATAGCAGGCTCTCATGGGCGATGGCCACGCGCAGACGCTCGGCGACTTCCTTCGCCTTCTCTCCATCCGTTTCGGGCAGCAATATTGCAAACTCTTCTCCGCCTATACGACCTATCAGGTCGACATCGCGCAAAATTGCCTTGCTTACCTCGCCGAGTTTCTGGAGCACGCGGTCGCCGGTTTGATGTCCGTAGATGTCATTCACTTTTTTAAAGTTATCGACATCCACCATCAATAAGGAAAGTGCGCCGCCATAACGACCGATGCGGGCCAGTTCGATAGCGGCTTGCTCCATGAAGTGGCGACGATTGGGAAGCCCGGTCAGATAATCCTGGAACGCCTGTGTTTTCAGTTTCTCTTGCAGTGCCTTTCGCTCGTTAATATCTTGTATTTGCACAACAAAATAAAGCACCTCATTCCTGGAGTCATGGGTTGCCGAACCGGTGAGCAAAATCCAGATGATGCGGCCATCCTTGTGAAAATAGCGTTTTTCCATCTGATAATTAACGCATGCTCCTGCTACCAGCTCACACATCAACGAGCGATTTGCTTCCAGATCGTCCGGATGGGTGATTTCTGCAAAGGTCTTTTGGCAGAGTTCTTCTTCCGTGTATCCGACGATGCTGCATAACGCCTGGTTGGCTTTTATGAAACGACCGTCCAGATTCAGCAGCGCCATGCCGATCGCCGCAGAATCGTACGTCGAGCGGAATAGCTTTTCCGATTGCTCCAGGGCGAGCGCGGAGGCGGTAGCCAATTGTTCGTATCTGCGCTGATGTTTTTGATAGATATACAGGAAAGAGACCGAAAAAATGGCAAATAGCAGGAAAAAGCCAATCTCGATGAGGGTCGTATGCATCCATGATTCGAAGATCGCTTCGGTATCCCGGCTGACAGTCACATCCAGCGACTTGTCCATTTTTAACAGGGCGGATTGAACGATGTGTTGCGCGATCATCCTGGGTTCCCGGGCAGCATGGAGTTTGTCGCTGAATATGGTCGTCATTTGACTGCTTTTGCGATGTTCGGCGATAAGCGAGCCCGGGTGCGTCCCTTGCGGCTCCTCGCGCGCAGGCTCGACAATGAAAAGCAAGCCATCCCCGTGAGCCAGCGAACTCTCGACATCAGGCGCATACAGGACAGAGGTTAATAATGTAGTGAAGTACTCCGGATTGAGCGTGGCGGTGACAATGCCTGCAAATCCTCCCGCCTTGTCGGGAACCATGCGTGTGACATTGATGAGGTAACGCCCGGTAAGGCCTTTGAATGGTTTGGAGATATACAGGATTTCCCGGCTGGGATGTTCTTTTACCGTTGTGAAGTACTCACGGTGGCTGAAGTTTTGGCCAACAAACTCCGGATAGTTGGAAGAAGTTAAATTTCCCTGGTTATCGAATACGCTGATGGCGCGGATGCCCGGCATGGCATTGGCAAGCAATTTGAGGTGTTGAGTGTCCACCTTATGATGCAAGGGGGATTGTTCATGCAGCTCCTCAAGCACGCCGAGCAGTGCTTGATTGGCGCCCTTGAGCTGGAACTCCAGGTTCCTGGAAATGACTCGGGCCTGGGTTGCCAGGCGATCCCGCTCCACGGCTTCGACACGCTGGTGTTCGCGCGCAATGTTGTAGGCAATCAAACCGCCGAGGACAAACAAGGCGATAACAAGCTCTATCCATTGGGCAGCGGCAAAACCACGAATTATTTTCTTGCTTAACGACATTTCTACCTCTACTGCGCTACTCCGACTCTACATTCAGCGGGAGTAAAGGATGACCAACTGCCGATCGAATCTTCTTCCGGAGTTGCGTCCCCCATTGCAGGATAGCATTGCGGCTTACATTCCCTTATTCATTCTTTTTGCCTGATACATCCTTTTATCGGCGAGGCGGATGAGTTCGGCGGGCTCGATGGAAGCATCCGGCGGCGCTTCGGCAATGCCGATGCTCAGCCTTACGTTTTCCACCTGATGCTTGAGTGCCGCATTCAATCTTCCGATATATAACGCATGCGCTTCGGCCTCCCTGCAATTGGGCAATATCATGCAGAATTCATCCCCGCCGTAGCGGAAACAACTGTCCTCCAGGCGCGAAATCTGTTGTATCGCAGCACCGACAACCCGCAATAGCTCATCTCCGCGCTGGTGGCCATGGGTGTCGTTGATTGCCTTGAACTTGTTCAGGTCAAACAACAAAAGCGAGAACGGCAACGCCTTTCTGCGGCATAGCTTCAAGCTGTGATCAACCAAGGTCAGGAAACCTCGGCGA
>Ga0208125_101214_pt1 | contig 10024 bp, 8 predicted proteins | sample LakWasM128_HOW14_2_FD_183938 | JGI IMG/M metagenome (GOLD analysis project Ga0208125, IMG submission 183938) | Freshwater sediment methanotrophic microbial communities from Lake Washington under simulated oxygen tension - Sediment Metagenome... | ecosystem: Environmental > Aquatic > Freshwater >... | reverse complement strand
CCGAGCTGGCGCTCGAAGTCGCCAAGACCGACACCGAGCGCTTCCGGCACCGTTATTACGAAGCTGTCGGCCGCCTCTATGCCGAACTGGACGAACTCGACGCGCAACTCGCATACGAACGCATGCTGCGTACGCCCGGCGACCCCATCGCCCAGACCCAGGCCCAAACCGCGCAGGCCCGCGCAGAGAAATCCGCAGAAGAAGCCGGGCTGGTCGGCACGCGTCCCGAACCGCCGCCCGACACCTCCGCGGAACTGAAGCAGCTTTACCGCAAGGCTACCCGGCTGATGCATCCCGACCGCGCCACGACCGAATCCGAGCGCCTGCGCCGCACGGAGCTGATGTCGCGCGTCAACCGCGCTTACGAACGCGGCGACATGCGCGCCATCGAACAACTGATCATGGAATTCGGCCACGACCCGGAGGCCATCGAAGGCGAAGACGTGGCTTCGCGCATCGTGAAAACCATACGCCGTATTGCCCAGTTGCGCCGCCGCCTGGGCGAAGCGCAGCGCGAGCTCAAAGCACAGCAGCAAACCAGCACGTTCAAACTCAAGAAGACCATAGGCACCGCCGAAGCCATGGGCGGCGATCCGCTCGGCGACCTGGCGCGGCAATTGGCGCAGTCCATCGCCGAACGACGGATACAGCTGGCAATCGCAAGGCAGCGGGCTTAGGCATTGAATCCCATTTCAAAGGGCTTTCCGTCCTTACCTTACCTGCTGATTTATGAAATAATTCAGGATTTTTCAGAGCAGAGGATTCGATATGGACGAGAATAAGAGCAAGGCGCTGGCGGCAGCCCTGTCACAGATCGAAAAACAGTTCGGCAAAGGCTCGATCATGCGCATGGGCGATGGCAATATCGCGCCCGATCTGGAAGTCGTCTCGACCGGATCGCTCGGACTCGACCTGGCGCTCGGCGTCGGCGGCCTGCCGCGCGGCCGTATCGTTGAAATCTACGGCCCGGAATCCTCCGGCAAAACCACGCTGACCCTGCAAGTCATCGCCGAAATGCAAAAGCTCGGTGGCGTTGCGGCCTTTATCGATGCCGAACACGCGCTCGACCCGCAATACGCGCAAAAGCTGGGCGTCAACGTCAGCGACCTGTTGATCTCCCAGCCCGACACCGGCGAACAGGCATTGGAAATCTGCGACATGCTGGTGCGCTCCGGCTCGGTCGATGTCGTTGTGGTCGACTCCGTCGCCGCGCTGACGCCCAAGGCCGAAATCGAAGGCGAAATGGGCGACTCGCACATGGGCCTGCAAGCCCGCCTGATGTCGCAAGCGCTGCGCAAGCTCACCGCCAACATCAAGCGCGCCAACACGCTGGTGATCTTTATTAACCAGATTCGCATGAAGATCGGCGTGATGTTCGGCAACCCGGAAACTACCACCGGCGGCAACGCGCTCAAGTTCTACGCCTCGGTGCGCCTCGACATCCGTCGTACCGGCGCGATCAAGAAGGGCGACGAAGTCATCGGCTCCGAAACCCGCGTCAAGGTGGTCAAAAACAAGGTGGCTCCGCCCTTCAAGCAAGCGGAATTCGACATTCTCTACGGCGAAGGCATTTCGCTCGAAGGCGAAATCATCGAAATGGGCGTCAACCTGAAACTGGTCGAGAAATCGGGCGCATGGTACAGCTACAAGGGCGAAAAAATCGGTCAGGGCAAGGATAATTCCCGCGAATACCTGAAGGAGCACCCGGAAGTCGCCAAGGAAATCGAAGCCAAGATACGCGCGCACTCGAGCACGGCCGTCGTCGCGCCGGTAGCACTGATGGATGAGGAAAGCGACGCCTAGCCTGCGCGAACGCGCGCTGGGTTATCTCACCCGGCGCGAGTATTCGCGTCAGGAATTGCACCGCAAGCTGCTGCCCTACGCGGGAGAAGAAGACCTCGACGGCCTGTTGGACGAGTTCAGCAAGCGCGGCTGGATTTCCGATGCGCGCTATGTCGACCAGATGGTGCATGCACGCAAGGGCAAATACGGCAGCCTGAAAGTGGCGCATGAATTGCGTGCGCAAGGCGTTGCCGAAGAACTGGTCGACAAGGCCGTGCACGAAGTACGCAAGGAAGAACTGGAAACCGCCCGCAATTTATGGCGCAAGAAGTTCGGCGCCCAGCCCGACAGCCGCGAGGAATGGGCAAAGCAGGCGAGATTCCTGCAAAGCCGGGGCTTCGGCATGGACACGATCAAGACCGTGCTGCGCGGCGAATCGGATGACGAGTAAGACTTTGCAGGCGATAACGCCTGCGCAACATTAAAGACACAGATGAACAGCAAACAGATCCGACAGGCATTTCTCGACTTTTTCGCCTCCAAGGGGCACACCGTCGTGGCGTCCAGCTCGCTGGTACCGGCGGACGACCCCACCCTGCTCTTCACCAATGCGGGCATGAACCAGTTCAAGGACGTGTTCCTCGGCTTCGACAAGCGTCCTTATACCCGCGCCGCAAGTAGCCAGAAATGCGTACGCGCCGGCGGCAAGCATAACGATCTGGAAAACGTCGGCTATACCGCGCGCCATCATACATTCTTTGAAATGCTTGGAAATTTCAGCTTCGGCGACTACTTCAAGCGCGACGCGATCCATTACGCCTGGGAATTGCTCACCGCCGTGTTCAAGATTCCCGCCGACAAACTCACCGTCACGGTCTACGCCGAGGACGACGAAGCCTACGATATCTGGGCGAACGAGATCGGCGTACCGAAAGAGCGCATCATCCGTATTGGCGACAACAAGGGCGCACGCTACGCCTCGGATAACTTCTGGATGATGGGCGACACCGGCCCCTGTGGCCCCTGCACCGAAATCTTCTACGACCACGGCGCGCACATTCCCGGCGGCCCGCCCGGCAGCCCGGATGAAGACGGCGACCGCTTCATCGAAATCTGGAACAACGTGTTCATGCAGTTCAACCGCGACGAAGCCGGCGTGATGCATCCGCTGCCCAAGCCCTCGGTCGATACCGGCATGGGCCTGGAACGTATCGCCGCCGTGCTGCAGGGCGTGCACGCCAACTATGAGATCGACCTGTTCCAGACGCTGATTGCCGCTGCCGCGCGCGAAACGCAGTGCGCCGACCTCGACAGCCCGTCGCTGAAAGTGCTGGCCGACCATATCCGCGCCTGCTCCTTCCTCATTGCCGACGGCGTGATCCCCGGCAACGAAGGCCGCGGCTACGTGCTGCGCCGCATCATCCGCCGCGCGATCCGCCACGGCTACAAGCTGGGCGCGCGCGCCGCGTTCTTCCACAAGATGGTGCCGGACCTGGTCGCCGAAATGGGCGAAGCCTATCCGGAGCTTAAGGGTGGCGAAAAGCGCGTCATGGATATGCTGCGTCAGGAAGAGGAACGCTTCTTCGAGACCATCGAAAACGGCATGGCGATCCTGGAAGCCGAGCTGGCCGCAATGGGCACCACCGGCAATGCCGTATTCAACGGCGAAACCGCATTCAAGCTGCATGACACCTATGGCTTCCCGCTGGACCTCACCGCCGATATCTGCCGCGAGCGGAATGTCACGGTCGATTCAGCCGCGTTCGACGCCGCGATGGCACGGCAGAAGGAACAGGCCCGCGCCGCCGGCAAGTTCAAGATGGCGGCCAATCTGGAATATGGCGGCCAGCCGACCACTTTCCACGGCTATGAAAAACTGGAAGCTGCCGCCAGCGTATTGGCGTTGTACAAGGACGGCATTGCTGTCGCAGAGCTGAACGAAGGCGACATTGGCGTCGTGGTGCTCGATCACACGCCGTTCTATGCCGAATCCGGCGGCCAGGTCGGCGACCGCGGCGAGCTGCGCGGCGATAACGGCATTTTCGCAGTGGAGGATACCCAGAAAATCCAGGCCAGCGTGTTCGGCCATCATGGCGTGCTCAAGACCGGCAAGCTTGCCGTCGGCAATCCGGTCAGCGCCCGCGTCGATACGCAGGCGCGCGCCGCGACCATGCGTAACCACTCCGCGACGCATCTGATGCACAAGGCGCTGCGCGAAGTACTGGGCGATCACGTGCAGCAAAAGGGCTCGCTGGTCGATGCCGACAAGACCCGCTTCGACTTCGTGCATAACGCGCCGATGACCGACGAGGAAATCCGCCAGGTCGAACAGATTGTCAACGCCGAAATCCTTGCCAACGTCGAAACGCAAGCGCGCGTGATGGATATTGAATCCGCGCAGAAGACCGGCGCGATGATGCTGTTCGGCGAAAAATACGGTGACGAGGTGCGCGTGCTGGATATTGGCTCTTCGCGCGAGTTGTGCGGTGGTACGCATGTCTCGCGTACCGGCGATATTGGCCTGTTCATGATCATTTCCGAATCCGGCGTTGCCGCAGGCGTGCGCCGCGTGGAAGCCACTACCGGCGAAGGCGCGCTGAAACTGGTGCAAGCGCAGCAAATGCTGCTGGTACATGCTGCCAGCGAATTCAAGGCGCCGGTGCATGAGCTTCCGGCCAAGATTGCGCAGGTAATGGACAACGTCAAGGCGCTGGAAAAAGAACTGGCGCGGCTTAAATCGAAACTGGCCGCCAGCCAGGGCGACGACCTCGCCGGCCAGGCGATGGATATCGCAGGCATCAAGGTGCTGGCCGCGATGCTGGATGGCGCAGATGCCACTGCATTGCGCGAGACCATGGACAAGCTGAAAGACAAGCTGAAATCCGCCGCGATCGTGCTGGCCTCCGTCAGCGACGGCAAGGTCAGCCTGGCCGCTGGCGTCACCGCCGATCAAACCGGCAAGATCAAGGCCGGCGAACTGGTGAACTTCGTCGCTCAGCAGGTGGGTGGCAAGGGCGGCGGCAAGCCGGATATGGCGATGGCAGGCGGTACCGATGCAAGCAAACTGCCGCAGGCACTGGCCAGCGTTTCTGGCTGGATCGGCGAAAAACTGAATTAACCACGGAGAACACAGAGGCCACGGAAGAAGCACCCTTGTTCGAATCTGGATGGATGATTTTTTCTCCGTGTCCTCCGTGCGCTCTGTGGTGAAAGATTTTTTGAAGGAATTTGCATGGCATTAATCGTACAGAAATACGGCGGCACTTCCGTCGCCAATCCGGAACGCATCCGCAACGTGGCGAGCCGCGTCGCACGCTACAAGGCGCTGGGCCATCAGGTGGTGGTGGTGGTCTCGGCGATGTCGGGCGAAACCAACCGGCTGATCGGTCTCGCCAAAGAGATCATGCCGGATCCCGACCCGCGCGAACTGGACGCGATGGTTGCGACCGGCGAGCAGGTAACGATCGCGCTGACTGCGATGGCACTGATGGACATGGGCATCAAGGCCAAGAGCTACACCGGCGCCCAAGTGCGCATCCTGACCGACGATGCGTTCAACAAGGCGCGCATCCTGAACATTGACGAAGACAAGATTCGCAACGACCTCAACACCGGCCATGTGGTCGTGGTTGCCGGCTTCCAGGGCGTGGATGAGCAAGGCAATATCACCACACTGGGCCGTGGCGGTTCGGACACCACCGGCGTCGCGCTGGCGGCGGCATTGAAGGCCGACGAATGCCAGATATACACCGACGTGGACGGCGTTTACACCACCGACCCGCGTATCGTGCCCGAGGCGCGCCGCCTGAAATCCATCACCTTCGAGGAAATGCTGGAAATGGCCAGCCTCGGCTCCAAGGTGCTTCAGATCCGCTCAGTCGAGTTCGCCGGCAAATACAAGGTCAAACTGCGCGTGCTTTCCAGCTTCGAGGAAGAAGGCGAAGGCACGCTGATTACATTCGAGGAAGAAGACAACATGGAACAACCCATCATCTCCGGCATCGCCTTCAACCGTGACGAAGCCAAGATCACCGTGCTCGGCGTGCCCGATCGTCCCGGCATCGCCTACCAGATCCTGGGGCCGATTGCCGATGCCAACATCGATGTGGACATGATCATCCAGAACGTCGGCGCCGACAGCACCACCGACTTCACTTTCACCGTGCACAAGAACGAGCTGAACAAGGCGCTCGCTATTCTGCGCGACAAAGTCCAGGGGCATATCGGCGCACGCGAGATCACCGGCGACGACAAGATCGCCAAGGTGTCGGTGGTCGGTGTCGGCATGCGCTCGCACGTTGGCATCGCCAGCGAGATGTTCCGCACGCTGGCCGAGGAAGGCATCAATATCCAGATGATCTCCACCTCCGAGATCAAGATTTCCGTCGTGATCGACGAAAAATACCTGGAATTGGCCGTGCGCGTGCTGCATAAGGCTTACGAGCTGGAAAACGCCGCATAAAATCGCAATCCGCGTTTGATTTTGGGGCGGAAGAAGGGTATTCTTACGCCCGTTCGCGGAGAGATGGCCGAGTGGTCGAAGGCACTTCCCTGCTAAGGAAGCATACGGGCTTAAATCTGTATCGAGGGTTCGAATCCCTCTCTCTCCGCCACCTGTTTCAGCAAAAGCGCCTTTTTGAGGCGCTTTTTTGTTGTCCACAAAAAACCCGCCGAAGCGGGTGATCGAATTTATATCACTAAGTCTTGGTGACCTACTTCGTCGAGTCGGTCACACATTTCTTGGTAAAGCTGTTCTTGGCAGCACCGGAAAGCTTCTTCTCCGCCGCTTTGGATTCGCAAGCCATTTGTGCATTGGAAACCATCGTGTCGTTTACGCATTTCCTGGTGAAGCTGGTTTTGGCCGCACCCGAGAGCTTCTTTTCCGCAGCTTTGCCATCGCAGACCTTCATCGCCTCGTTCGTTTTTGTGTCCCGCTCGCACTTTTGCATGAAGCTGTTCTTGGCCGCGCCGGCCAGCTTCTTTTCAGCCGCCTTAGCTTCGCAAGCGCTATCTGCCGCAAACGCCGTCTGGCTGAATAGCAAGGCTGCCATCAAGGCAAATATCGTTTTCATCATCGCTCTCCTTTTCTTTTGTTTGGGGAAAACTACACGGTGACTATATACCGAAGAGCTTACACAGGCATTACGGAATGATAACCGTGTCCAGGCGTTGCTTCAGCTCCCGTGCTGCCAGCGCATAGCCGCCGTCGCTGCCATCCACGAAATGGAGGTGATGGCCGGTGTAGGACTGCACGATGCAGGTCACCAGCGCCTCGCGCGATTTCTGCATCCCATACGCCAGTCGCCGTTCGCGGTATTCCTCTTCAAGAAACGTCTGCAACCTGGCTGCCTGGCTTTCGCTGCCGTCCATGACCATGCGTAGCATGCCGTCGAATTTCCGGAAGTCGGAATTCTGCACGAGCTCGTCGCGGTATTGGCTCCAATTGACCGACTCGGTATCGATGTTGCGCGCAAAGAATATGCAACCGGCAAGATTTTGCATCAGCATGCGCATCAGATAAGCGCAACGTTTTCGCCAGCCAGCGCCTGCCGAACGAACGCGCCACTCGTGCGTCAGCAAGCGGGGATCGAACGTGAGCCGCATGCGGTCGCTGCGCAGGGGATGGTAATGCGCTACATCGCCATAAATTTGCTGGATCTGCTGCTGCAGGCGTTGATAAGTCGCAAGATTGGCATCGGCATTCGGCGAAATCGCCGCCACCAGCAGTGAAAGCTTATGATCGTAAAAACTGGGCACGCCTTGCCAGCGGCACTCGAAGCCTTCGAAACTGGCCTTGGCCGGCCCTTCATTCTCGACCACTTTCAACGCACCCGGCATACCGTACTGCTTGACGCGCTTTTCCGCCTCCTCCCATCCGCGGCCGGATAATGCGGGCTGCGTCACATGCGGCGACAGCCGGATCTTTGCCAGCCTCACCCAGTATCCTTGCTGCGTCAGTTCGCTCACCTGCACCAAGCCCACACGCAAATCCAGGCCGAAACTCGCACGCGCCAGCCGCTGGGCGCCGCGCAATGCGCAGATCACCCGTTCGCGCAGCATTTCCGGGATCGCGAACGTGGCACCGTCGCCGCCAAATATGAACGGCAGATCGATACCGCGATCGACATTCGTCACCGCCGCGATGCAGGCAACTCCCACGGTATTGACCTTCTTGTAGGCCCCGGCCTCGATCGCCTGCGTCGACCCTGCGACATCGGCAATCACAATCCACCAATCGTTTGGAAGATCGACATGCAGACGCCCCTCCGCGGCTTCGGCAAAAGAAGCGAGTGGCGGGAGATCATGATAGAAATTAACCGTCGCGTGACCGGGCAGCAAAGAGCCGGCAGGCGGCATTTATGATTCCTCCACCTTGCCGCGCAACGCCTTGATACGCCCACGCTGAACTTTTCCCTCGACCCGTTTGCGCTGCGAGCTGCGCGTGGGCCGCGTCGCACGGCGCTGGGCAGGCACTATAGCTGCCTTGTGCACCAGCGCATGCAAACGCGCGATTCCATCCTGGCGGTTCAATTCCTGGCTACGATAGCGCTGCGCCTTGATGATCACCTCGCCGTCCGCAGTGATGCGGTGATCGCGCATGACGAGCAAACGCTCTTTCACCGCATCGGGTAGAGACGAAGCGCGAATATCGAAACGCAAATGGATTGCACTGGAGACTTTATTGACGTTCTGCCCGCCCGCACCTTGCGCGCGGATGGCTGTGATTTCGATTTCGTTATCGGGAATAAGGTAGTCGGATGACATAGCGTGCATCTTGCCACGACCAGCTTCACTCTGCCGAGTTCTGCCCTTCGACAAGTTCGGGATAATCGGTAGCGAAGAATGTCTCCACATCCGCGACATCCCGCGTTCGCCTCATCGGCGGCAAGCTCTGCCAGATTTTCCGCCCATAATGCTTTTCCACTATCCGCGGATCGCAGATCATCAATACTCCGCGGTCCGTCTCGTCGCGGATCAGCCGCCCCGCGCCCTGTTTGAGGGTAATCACCGAATATGGCAATTGGTATTCCATGAAGGCGTTTTTGCCCTCGGCATTCATCTTGTCGATGCGTGCCGCCAATACCGGATCGTCCGGCGGCGCAAAGGGAAGCTTATCGATAACGACCAGCGATAAAGCCTCGCCGCGCACGTCCACGCCCTCCCAGAAACTCTGCGAGCCCACAAGCACGGCATTGCCCAGCTTGCGGAAGCGATCCAGCAATTCGGTGCGCGAGGTGTCGCCCTGCATCAGCAGCGGATAATCGAGGCCGTCGCGTTCGAAGGCATCCTTGAGCAGCGCGCAAATCTCGCGCATCGCCCGCAAGCTGGTGCACAGCACAAATGCGCGTCCGCGGCTGGCCTTGATTGCGGGCAATGCCGTTGCGGCAACCGATGCGATATAGCCCGGGCTGTTGGGCGGAGGCATGCCCTGCGGCACGTATAGCACCGATTGCGCCGGGTAATCGAATGGGCTGTCCCAACGTGCGGTAATCGCCTCCGGCAACCCCATCTGGCCGAGGTAATGTCCAAAATCGCTTTTGACGGCAAGCGTTGCGGAGGTGAATATCCAGGCGCGGGGGTGGCCCTCCATTTGCTTGTTGAAGATTTCGGCAATGGAAAGTGGGGTCGCATGCAACTGGAGCGACTGGGTAAACACCTCCACCCAGCGCACGAGATTGGGGTCCGTCCCCGCACGCCAGCTTTTCACCTGGGCTTCGAGCGCCAGCGCGCGCTGCCAGCAGTTTTCCAACGCCGGGTCGCGTTCCGCCTGGGTTTCCAGCACCGCGGCCAGCGCCTTGAGTTTTTCCGCCATGCTATCGAACGCATCGTTGAAACCGTTGCGTTCCAGCGCTTTCTGCACCGGCATGCGCGCGCCGTCCAGCCCGAACACCAGGCGGAAGTCGCGCACGGCTTTTTCCAGCGCGGCAGTGGTCTCCGGCAATGCGATGCAATCCTTGGCGGTCGTCAAATATTCGGCGTGGGCATCGCGCGCCAGGTCCATGAGTTGCGTGGTCGAAACGTCTTCGCCGAAGAACAGCCCGGCGGTTTCCGGCAGCTGGTGGGCTTCGTCGAAGATCACCGTATTGGCGGCCGGAAGCAGCTCGGAAACGCCTTCGTCGCGCAGCATCACATCGGCAAAAAACAGGTGATGATTGACCACCACCACATCTGCAGCGAGCGCTCGCTTACGCGCCTCCATGACGAAGCATTCCTTGTAAAAGGCACATTCCTGCCCTATGCA
>Ga0208125_101203_pt1 | contig 10103 bp, 9 predicted proteins | sample LakWasM128_HOW14_2_FD_183938 | JGI IMG/M metagenome (GOLD analysis project Ga0208125, IMG submission 183938) | Freshwater sediment methanotrophic microbial communities from Lake Washington under simulated oxygen tension - Sediment Metagenome... | ecosystem: Environmental > Aquatic > Freshwater >... | reverse complement strand
CCCCCGCCGCCGAGCACAGCGCCAGCGGCGCCTCGCCCAGCGCCAGGCTGAGACCCTGCAGCGGATGCTGCACGATGGTGAAGGCCGGCCCCTGCAGCGAGGGCGGCGGGGTGAACGGCACCGCCGTGCGGCCCCACACCAGCTGCACCAGCTCCAGCACCACATAGGACAGGCCGAAGGTGATGAGCAGCTCGGGCACATGACCGAACTTGTGCACGCGCCGCAGCGCCATGCGCTCGAAGCCCGCGCCCACCAGGCCGACCAGCAGCGGCGCCGCCAGCAGCGCCGGCCAGAAACCGATCACGCCCACCAGGGTGTAGGCGAAGTAGGCCCCCAGCATGTAGAAGCTGGCATGGGCGAAGTTCAGCACCCCCATCATGCTGAAGATCAGCGTGAGGCCGGAGCTGAGCATGAACAGCAGCAGCCCGGAGGACAGGCCGTTCAGCAGATTGATGAGGATTTGGTCCACGGGTTCTCGCGAAGTCGGTGCGTCTCAAGAAGCGGGGCCATCGTCACGATGGCCCCGCGCAGCCGGCTCGAATCAGACGGTGCTCAAGGTCGCTTCATCTGGCAAGAGGTGGGCGTGCTGGACACATAGGGCTCGTAGGTCTTCACCTCGGCAAAGGTATAGCCGGTGTTCTCCGGGCTGTACGTGTGCTTGGCATCGACCTTCTGCCACACCGAGATGTAGAGCGGCTGCTGCAGCTGGTGGTCGGTCTTGCGCATCTCCACATCGCCGTTGAAGCTCTTGAACTTCAGCCCTTCCAGCGCCGCCGCCACCTTGAGCGGGTCGGTGGACTTGGCCTTGGCCATCGCATCGCCCAGCGCGCTGTAGATATGGATCACGCTGCCGGTGTAGAAGTCGTCGTTGAACTTGGCCTTGAACTCGTCGGACCATTTGCCCATCTGGCCGCCCATGCTGTTGTGGTTGTAGGCCACCTGGTAGACGCGGCCCGCACCGCTGGCGCCGATCGCCGTGGGCGTGCCGGTGACGCCGGCGTAATAGGTGTAGAACTTGCCGTTGAAGCCCGACTCGTTGGCGGCCTTGATGAGCAGCGCCAGGTCCGAGCCCCAGTTGCCGGTGATCACGGTGTCGGCGCCGCTGGCCTTGATCTTGGCCACATAGGGCGCGAAGTCGCGCACCTGGGCGATCGGGTGCAGGTCTTCGCCGACGATCTGGATGTCCGGACGCTTGCGCGCCAGCAGCTCCTTGGCGTACTTGGCGACCTGGTGGCCGTGCGCGTAGTTCTGGTTCAGCAGGAACACCTTCTTGACGTCGCTCTGGTCCTTCAGGAAGGTGGTGATGGCCTCCATCTTCATGGAGGTGTCGGCGTCCATGCGGAAGTGCCAGTAGCTGCACTTGCTGTTGGTCAGGTCGGGATCGACCGCCGAATGGTTCAGGAACAGGATTTCCTTGCCGGGGTTGCGCTCGTTGTGCTTGTTGATCGCGTCCACCAGGGCCAGCGCCACGCCCGAGCCATTGCCCTGGGTGACATAGCGCACGCCCTGGTCGATGGCCGACTTCAGCGCGTTCAGCGATTCCGCCGGGCTCAGCTTGTTGTCGATCGGCACGATCTCGAACTTCACGCCGGCGGGGTTGGTCTTGTTGAACTTCTCGGCGAAGAACTGGAAGCTCTTGACCTGGTTCTGACCCACCGGGCCCATCAGGCCGGAGAGCGGATCGATCCAGGCAATCTTCACCGTCTCACCCTTCTGGGCATGGGCCAGGCCGGCGCAGCTGAGCAGCGCTGCGGCGGCAAGGGTTGCCAGGGTGGCGGTTCGTTGGGCTCTGTGCATCGTTGTCTCCTTGGGTTGTATAAGGCGTGCGTTACAGAAAAAACCGGCGTCGTGCCAAGACCCGACCCGCCGGCTCGAGCGGCCGCGGTGTCAGGTCTTGCCTCGTGATCAGGCCGTGGGCAGCTTGTAGCCCTTGAACTGCTCGCGCAGCTTGAGCTTTTGCAACTTGCCGGTGGCGGTGTGCGGCAGCTCGGTGACGAAGGCCACGTCGTCGGGGATCTGCCACTTGGCGATGCGGCCCTCGTAGAAGGCCAGCAGCTCCTCGCGCGTGAGCTCGGCGCCGGGCTTCTTCACCGCCACCAGCAGCGGGCGCTCGTCCCACTTGGGATGGCGGCAGGCGATCACCGCGGCCTCGTGCACGGCCGGGTGGGCCATGGCGATGTTCTCCAGGTCGATCGAGCTGATCCACTCGCCGCCGGACTTGATCACGTCCTTGCTGCGGTCGGTGATCTGCATGAAGCCATCGGCATCGATGGTGGCCACGTCGCCGGTGGGGAACCACTCGCCCATCGAGCTGCCGTCGGCGGCCTGCACGGGCACCAGCGGCGAGCCGTCCTGCTGGAAATAGGTGTTGATGACCCAGGGGCCGCGCACCACCAGGTTGCCGGCGCTGGCGCCATCCCAGGGCAAGGCCTGACCCTCGTCGTCGATCACGGCCATGTCGATGCCGTAGATCACCTTGCCCTGCTTTTCCAGGATGCGGCGCTGCTGCTCGGGCGGCAGGGCCAGCTGCTTGGCGGTGAGCTTGGAGAGCGTGCCCAGCGGCGACAGCTCGGTCATGCCCCAGGCATGGATCACCTCCACGCCATAGTCGTCCATCAGGGTCTTGAGCATCGCCGGCGGGCAGGCCGAGCCGCCGATCACGGTGCGCTTGAAGGTGCTGAAGCTGAGCTTGTTGCTGGCCACATAGGTCAAGAGGCCCAGCCAGACGGTGGGCACACCGGCGCTGAAGCTGACCTTCTCCGTCTCGAACAGCTCGTACAGCGACTTGCCATCCAGGTGCGGGCCGGGGAACACCAGCTTGCAGCCGACGATGGCGCTGCTGTAAGGCAGGCCCCAGGCGTTGACGTGGAACATCGGCACCACCGGCAGGATCACGTCCTTGGCCGAGCAGTCCATCGCATCCGGCAGGGCCGAGCCATAGGCATGCAGCACGCTGGAGCGGTGGCTGTAGACGGCGCCCTTGGGGTTGCCGGTCGTGCCCGAGGTGTAGCAGATGCTGGAGGCGGTGTTCTCGTCGAAGCTGGGCCAGGCATAGCGGCCATCCTCGGCCTCCAGCAGCTCCTCGTAGCAGAGCAGATTGGGCAGCGTGCTGGCGGCCGGCATGTGGGCACGGTCGGTCATCAGCACATAGTGCTTGATCTCGGGCAGGTGCTCGGCCAGCTTCTCGACCAGGGGCAGGAAGTTGAGGTCGAAGCACAAGGCGCGGTCCTGCGCGTCCTTGGCGATCCAGGCGATCTGCTCGGGGAACAGGCGCGGGTTGATGGTGTGGCAGACCAGCTGCGAGCCCGAGCTGCCGTAGTAGATCTCCAGATGGCGGTAGCCGTTCCAGGCCAGGGTGCCGACGCGCTCGCCGGCCTGCAGGCCCAGACGGGCAAAGGCCTGGGCCAGCTTGCGCGAGCGCAGCTCGGCCTCGCGCCAGTTGTAGCGGTGCAGGTCGCCCTCGACCCGCTTGCTGACGATCTCGGTATCGCCCGAATGCCGCGCCGCATGCTGGATCAGTGAAGAAATCAGCAAGGGCATGGACATCATCTGTCCCATCAAGGCCATCTACGGTCTCCTGTACTTCTTGGTTCAAACCAGTTTAGGGCGCGTCCCCTAGCTCGATAGTCACCCTCGTTACACAGGATGCGCAAGAGGACCTAGCGTAAACACTGCCCCGGCTTGCGACAGGCCCTGCACCAGCGGTTGGCAGATTCGCGCCCCGTGCTCAGAATCGGTGCATCGCCCGCCGAGAGGAATCGCCATGAACCTGAACAATCTGGGCCTGGCCCGCAAGCTCACCGGCGCCATCGCGCTGCTGCTGGCCGCGATGCTGGCCATCGGTGGCTTCACCCTGTACCGCGCCCAGGCCATCGAGCGCCAGGCCAGCGAGGCGATCGAACAGGCGCAGACGCTGATACGCAAGTCGGTCAAGTGGCAGGGCATGACCGAGACCGCGGTGGCGCGCAGCATGGCCGCCGCGGTGAGCAAGGACCCCGCGGTGGGCGAGCTCTTCAAGGAGGCCATGGCCACCGACACGCCGCGCGTGGTGAAGCTGCGCGAGGAGATCACCAAGGAGGCGCAGACGCCCGAGGACCAGACCCAGCTGAAGCAGATCGTCGGCTTTGGCGGCAGCCTGCTGGCCGCCAGCAAGAAGGCGCGCGAACTCGGCGCGGCAGGCGACAGCGCCGGTGCTGCCAAGGTGGTGCAGGAGGAATACGGGCCGGCGGTGCGCAGCTATCTGGGCGCGATCGAGCGCTTCGTGCAGATGCAGGCCGACAAGGCCAGCAAGGCCGAGCAGGCCGCGGTGGCGGCGCGCACCGGCCTGCTGTGGATGGGCGCGATCGGCGCGCTGCTGATCGTGGCCGCCGGCATGCTGATCGCCTGGGCCCTGGTGCGCTCCATCGTCACCCCGCTGGCCCAGGCCGTGAAGCTGGCCGAGGCGGTAGCGGCCGGCGATCTGCGCACCCATATCAGCGCCGCGGGCACGAATGAAACCGGCCAGCTGCTGGCGGCGCTCAAGCGCATGAACGACGGGCTGGTGGACATCGTGGCCCAGGTGCGCGAGGGCAGCGACTCGATCGCCACCGGCAGCGCCGAGATCGCGCGCGGCAACGCCGACCTGAGCCAGCGCACCGAGGAGCAGGCCAGCAATCTGCAGCACACCGCGGCCTCGATGGAGCAACTGACCGCCACCGTGAAGCAGAACGCCGACACCGCGCGCGCCGCTACCCAGCTGGCCGCCAGCGCCTCGGCCGTGGCGGCCCAGGGCGGCACGGCGGTGAACGAGGTGGTGGCGACGATGGAGCAGATCAGCGCCGCCTCGCGCAAGATCTCCGACATCATCGGCACCATCGACGGCATCGCCTTCCAGACCAATATCCTGGCACTGAACGCCGCGGTGGAGGCGGCGCGCGCCGGCGAGCAGGGCCGCGGCTTCGCGGTGGTGGCCGGCGAGGTGCGCACGCTGGCGCAGCGCAGCGCGCAGGCGGCGCGCGAGATCAAGACCCTGATCGGCGACAGCGTCGACAAGGTCGAGATCGGCAGCACCCTGGCCGGCAATGCCGGCCGCACCATGGGCGAGATCGTGAGCCAGGTGAAGCGCGTCTCCGACCTGATCGCCGAGATCAGCGCCGCCAGCGCCGAGCAGAGCCAGGGCATTGCCCAGGTGGGCGATGCGGTGACCCAGCTCGACCAGGTGACGCAGCAGAACGCCGCCCTGGTCGAACAGGCCGCGGCGGCGGCCGACAGCCTGCAGCAGCAGGCCGGGCGCATGACCGAGGTGGTGGCGGTGTTCCGGCTGCATTGACAGGGGCATTGCGCGCCCGGCCGGCGGCTTGGCGGGCGCCTGTCTACACTGCCGGCCATCATGCATGCTGACTGGCCCAACCGCTTTGCCCGCCTGGGCCCCGAGTTCTACACCGAGCTGCCCGCCCAGGGTCTGCCGGACCCGCATTGGGTGGCGCAGAGCCCGGCCTGCGCCGAGTTGCTGGGCATGCCCGCTGACTGGGCCTCGCAGCCGAATCTTCAGGCCCTGCAGGTCTTCAGCGGCAACGCGCGATGGCCCGGCATGCAGACCCTCGCCAGCGTCTACAGCGGCCACCAGTTCGGCCAATGGGCCGGCCAGCTTGGCGACGGGCGCGCGCTCTGGCTGGGCGAGCTGGCCACGCCACAAGGCGGCATGGAGCTGCAGCTCAAGGGCGCGGGCCTGACACCCTACTCCCGCATGGGCGATGGCCGTGCGGTGCTGCGCTCCTCGATCCGCGAATTCCTCTGCTCCGAGGCGATGGCGGCGCTGGGCATCCCGAGCACGCGCGCGCTGTGCATCACCGGCTCGGCCCTGCCGGTACGGCGCGAAAGCATGGAGACCGCGGCGGTGGTCACGCGCGTCGCGCCCAGCTTTCTGCGCTTCGGCCACTTCGAGCATTTCGCCCACCATGGCCAGCATGCCGCGCTGCGCCGACTGGCCGAGCATTTCATCGCCGAGCATGCGCCCGAATGCCTGGACGCGCCCCAGCCGGTGGTGGCGCTGCTGGCGCGCGTGGCCGGGCAGACCGCCGAGCTGCTGGCGCAATGGCAGGCGGTGGGCTTCTGCCATGGGGTGATGAATACCGACAATATGTCCCTGCTGGGCCTGACGATCGACTACGGCCCCTTCGGCTTCCTGGACGGCTTCGACCCGGGCCATGTCTGCAACCATTCCGACCACCAGGGCCGCTATGCCTATGCGCGCCAGCCCAATGTGGCGTTCTGGAACCTGCATGCGCTGGCCCAGGCCCTGCTGCCGCTGCTGCCCGCCAACCCCGAGGCTACGCGCGAGGCGGCACGCGAGGCCGAGCGCGAGGCCGCCGGCGAGCAATTGCTGGAGGCACTGGAGCCCTACCGCGAGCGCTTCCCGCGCGCCCTGCTCGGGGCCATGCGCGCCAAGCTGGGCCTGGCCACCGCGCAGGAGGGCGACCGCGAGCTGGTGGACGACTGGCTGCGGCTGCTGGCCGCCACCCGGGTGGACTACACGATCGCGCACCGCCGCCTGAGCCGCTACGGCACCCAGCCCGAGGCGCTGCGCGACCTGTTCCTGGACCGGCCCGCGTTCGACGCCTGGGCGCTGCGCTACCAGGCCAGGCTGGCCCAGGAGGGCAGCGTGGCGGCCGAGTGCGAGGCCGGCATGCTGGCCCGCAACCCCGCGGTGGTGCTGCGCAACCATCTCGCCGAGGGCGCGATCCGCCAGGCCCAGGCGGGCGATTTCAGCGAAGTGCAGCGCCTGCTGAAAGTTTTGAGCCGGCCCTTCGACGAACCCGAGCAAGCCAGCGATGCCGGCTTCCCGCCCGACTGGGCGCAACATCTGGAAGTGTCTTGTTCATCATGAGTGACTACCCCATCAAGAAGACCGATGCCGAGTGGCGCGAGCAGCTCGACCCCATGCAGTACCAGGTGGCCCGTCAGGCCGCCACCGAGCGCGCCTTCACCGGCAAGTACTGGGACCATTGGGACAGCCAGGGCCGCTACAACTGCGTGGGCTGCGGCACGCCGCTGTTCGAGCCGGCGACCAAGTTCGACGCCGGCTGCGGCTGGCCCAGCTACTGGGCGCCCATCAACAGCGAGGTGGTGGAGCGCGTGGTGGACAAAAGCCATGGCATGGTGCGGGTGGAGGTGCGCTGCCAGCGCTGCGGCTCGCACCTGGGCCATGTCTTCCCCGACGGGCCGGAACCCAGCGGCGAGCGCTTCTGCATCAATTCGGCCGCGCTAGACTTCGCCCCCAAGACCTGAGCCACCCGGCCCGAGGCGCCTGATTGCGATTGAATGAAGCTCCTGCTCGATTTCCTGCCCCTGCTGCTGTTCTTCGGCAGCTTCAAGTACGCCGAATCCCACAAGGACTGGGCCGCCCTCTTCGCCAGCGAGCATTTCGGCTTCATGGTCTCGGGCGGCAAGGTCGGGCCCGAGGAGGCCCCGGTGCTGCTGGCCACCGTGGTGGTGATGGCCGCCACCCTGCTGCAGGCCCTGGTCCTGAAGCTGCGCGGCAAGAAGATCGACCTGATGCTGTGGATCAGCCTGGGCCTGGTGGTGACCCTGGGCGGCGCCACCATCTGGTTCCACAACGAGACCTTCATCAAGTGGAAGCCCACCGGCCTGTACTGGGGCATGGCCCTCGTGTTCCTGCTGAGCGACAAGCTGATGGGCAAGAACCTGCTCAAATCCATGCTGGGCGAGGAGATCCAGATGCCCGCCGCCATCTGGTCGCGCCTGAACCTGGCCTGGGTGGGCTTCTTCGTCGCCATGGGCGTGCTCAATCTCTACGTGGCCTACAACTTCTCGACCTCCAGCTGGGCCAATTTCAAGGTCTTCGGCAGCACCGGCCTGATGCTGGTGTTCACGCTGGCGCAGGGCCTCTACATGGGCCGCCACATCATCGAAGACAGCAGCAAGAACGACGGCAAGGAGACACCATGAGCCCGCGTGCCTCGGTCACCGACATCGAGTCGAGGCTGCGCGAGCGCCTCGCGCCCAGCAGCCTGGAGGTAGAGGACGACAGCGCCCGCCATGCCGGCCATGCCGGCGCCCGCGAGGGCGGCCATTACACGGTGCGCATCGTGGCGGCCGGCTTTACCGGGCTTAACCGGGTCGCCCGCCATCGCCTCGTATATGATTCCCTCGCTGAACTGATGCAGCAGGGCATCCATGCGCTGGCGATCGACGCTCGCAGCCCGGATGATCGCTGAACAGATTTCGCCTTGAATCCGCGCCGGCCACGGCGCTTTGTTTTGTGTATTGAACCCGGTAGATGCCCCGCCGGTGGAGTCTGTTGAAAGGCCCAATGTCCATGAAGAAGATTGTGCTCGCCGCCTCGATCGCGGCCCTGTCTGCAGCGTTCGCACCCATCACGGCCAGCGCTCAGAACATCGCGACGGTGAATGGCAAGGCCGTGCCCAAGGCACGTGCCGACCTGCTGATCGGCCAGATCACCAAGAACGGCCAGCCCCGCACGCCGGAGATGGAAACCCAAGTGAAGGACGAGATCGTCCTGCGCGAAATTTTCATGCAGGAAGCCGAGAAGCGCGGCATCCCCGCCAGCGCCGACTTCAAGGCGCAGATGGAGCTGGCGCGCCAGAGCATCCTGATCCGCGAACTGTTCGCCGACTTCAGCAAGAAGAACCCGGTCACCGACGCCGATGCCAAGGCCGAGTACGACAAGTTCAAGGCCCAGAGCGCCGGCACCGAATACCGCGCCCGCCACATCCTGGTGGAAAAGGAAGAGGACGCCAAGGCCCTGATCGCCCAGATCAAGGGCGGCGCCAAGTTCGAGGAACTGGCGACCAAGAACTCCAAGGACCCCGGCTCGGCTGCCAACGGTGGCGACCTCGACTTCGCCAACCCCAACTCCTATGTGCCCGAGTTCAGCAAGGCCCTGACCGCCCTGCAAAAGGGCGAGATGACCCAGGAGCCGGTGAAGAGCCAGTTCGGCTATCACATCATCAAGCTGGAAGACACGCGTGAAGCGACCTTCCCGGCCTTCGACGATGTGAAGGCGCAGATCCTGCAACGTCTGAACCAGCAAAAGCTGGGCGACTTCCAGAAGGACCTGAAGGCCAAGGCCAAGACCGACTACAAGTTCGCCAACTGATGGACAGGGGCTGAGTCCCCTCGCATCAAAACCCGCGTAGCGCCAGGCCTGAGTCTGGCAACGCGGGTTTTTTCATGTTTCGTCCCCATTTAGCGCCTCATGCCCGCCACCCGCCTCGCCCGCCGCCTGCTGCCCACGCCCGAGACCCTGGAGAACATCAAGGGGCTGCGCTGGCTGGGTCATTACCTGCGGCCGCGGCCCTGGCTGTGGGTGGCGCATCGGCGCCGGGTGGCCTGGGGTGTGGGCCTGGGCCTGGCGGTGGGCGTGATCCCGCTGCCCACCCAGATGCTGCTGGCCGCCGCGGTGGCCATCCTGTTCCGCGCCAATGTGGCGGCGGCGATTGCCGCCACCTGGCTCACCAACCCCTTCACCCTGGTGCCGATCTGGAGCCTGGCGATCTGGCTGGGCGGGCTGCTGGTGCAAGAGGCCAGCCCGGTGCATGCGCCGCCGATGCTGAGCCTGGACTGGCAGCATCCGGCCGGCTGGATCAGCGATCTGGGCCTGTGGCTGGCCAGCCTGGGCAAGCCCCTGCTGGTGGGCCTGCCCTTGGCCGGCCTGCTGCTGGGCGCCCTGGCCTACCTGGTCGTCTACATGGGCTGGTGGGCGGTGATCATGTTCGAGCGCGGGCGGCGCTTGCGCCAGCGCGCGCGCCGCGGCCTCTGAGCCCGGCTCAGACGGCCATGTCGGTGAGCCGGGACTCGACCAGATGCCCCGCCTCGATGCGCAGCTGGCGGTCGCAGCGCTCGGCGATGGCCTGGTCGTGGGTCACCAGCACCAGGGTGGTCCCGGCCTCGCGGTTGAGTTCGAACATCAAGGCCATCACCTGGGCGCCGGTGGCGAAGTCCAGGCTGCCGGTGGGCTCGTCGGCCAGCAGCAGCGCCGGCCGCACCACGAAGGCACGCGCCAGCGCCACGCGCTGCTGCTCGCCGCCCGAGAGCACGCGCGGGTAATGGCCGAGGCGCTGGCCCAGGCCGACGCGCTGCAG
>Ga0208125_101201_pt1 | contig 10121 bp, 10 predicted proteins | sample LakWasM128_HOW14_2_FD_183938 | JGI IMG/M metagenome (GOLD analysis project Ga0208125, IMG submission 183938) | Freshwater sediment methanotrophic microbial communities from Lake Washington under simulated oxygen tension - Sediment Metagenome... | ecosystem: Environmental > Aquatic > Freshwater >... | reverse complement strand
CTTATTCAAAAGCAAAAAATGGGCGATATGAAAGATACAATGGCTGATAGCAATGACATCGGTATGAACACTTTCGACCAATCTTTATTCAGATTATTTAGCAACGGTAAGATTGATGAAGAAAATGCATTGTCAAATGCGGACTCCCGCAACGACCTATCATTAAAAATTCGTTTCGCTGCTGAAGGTAACCGTAACGCTAGCTTTGGTTAACGCTTAATTGACACTAATCTTGATGGTTAAATGCCGCAAATATTGCGGCAGCCATAATTAATCCGCCACCTATCCATTCATTGGTTGACATTGTTTCATGTGCCAAAAAATATGATGCAATTGCTGCAACTACCAATTCAAATACAAATATCACCGAAGCCTTCGTGGCTTCCATTTTGGTTACGCCATACTGAACAACTAGGGTTGCTAACACCAACAACAAGGTTGCCACCACCATAGTGCCCCATTGAGTTACGCTGAAGGTCTGAGGCGCTGGCAGAGCCGTGTTGGTCACCAAAATATAGATCAGTGAGATGAGTAAAACGCCTATCCAAACCGCAAAAGATTTGGCTCTTACAGTCAAGTGGGTAGATTGTCGTGTAATCACATTGGTCAATGAAAACCCCATACCAGACGACAGAGCCAGCCATTCCGCAGTATTTCTAGGTAAAGGCAAGCTGCTCACACTAGGTTCATGCAGCATGACAAATGCGCCTAGCAACGCAACTGCAATAGCAATATAACCTGTGAGTTGCGTTTTTTCTTTTAGCCAAAAATGCGCCAAAATTAAGGTCCAAAGTGGTGATAAGTAAAATAGCAACATCACACGCATGACTTCACCATCAATCACCGCTAAGACGTAAGCAAGGTTAGTCCAACCGGCTACTGCCGCCAGCACGATAATTCTAGGTGAAAGTGTAAGTAAACTCCGCCAATGTTTAGCACAATAAATACTGGCAAAAAATGTAGCAATGCAATAGGTATAAAAACTAGAAACCGCGCCAGAAATGCCCGCCTCAGCCATTAAACGATATGGATACCAAATAATCCCCCAGCATACGGCGCCCAATAATAAGCCCAGCACTGCCAAGTAATGTTTAGAGTTTTGAGGAGGATTGTTATTACTGTTATTCACATTATTCACTATTCGATTAATACATGGGAGATGCCACATTCGGCATGTTCGTAAGCTTTAACACTGCGAACTATACAAAAGTACAGCAAAATTAAAGCAAAATGATGGCTGTTGCCTTCGCTATACTGCACGCGCTATATTACAATACAAGCTATGAATCCAAACTTAAATTTACTACAGCCCTATCCTTTTCAACGCCTGCGCGACCTTTTTAAAGGCATTACCCCTAACCCTGAATTTTCGCCGATTAATCTATCAATTGGTGAGCCTAAACACGCCACACCACAGCTCATTAAAGACGCATTGGTGAACAATTTAGCGGGTTTAGCTAGCTACCCAACAACCGTTGGCTCTTTAGCCTTACGTGAAGCGATTTCTAATTGGATTACTCGCCGTTATGGCGTGCCAGCACTTAATCCTGAAACTGCGATTTTGCCAGTGACAGGTAGCCGCGAAGCACTGTTTGCTTTTGCACAGGTGATTATTGACAACACCAAACCTAACCCCGTCGTCATTTCGCCTAATCCGTTTTATCAGATATACGAAGGCGCAGCATTTCTTGCTGGAGCTCAACCATACTTTCTTAATACACTGCCTGAGAACCAACACGCAATGGACTTTGATAGTGTGCCAGATGAAGTACTAAGGCGCACACAACTGGTATTTGTATGCAGTCCGGGTAATCCGTCTGGCAAAGTCATGTCATTAGCGCAATGGAAAAACATATTTGAGCTATCAGACAAATATGGCTTTGTGATTGCGGCAGATGAATGCTACTCAGAGATTTATTTTGATGAAGCCAATCCACCTCTAGGCGCGCTGCAAGCCGCTCACAAGCTAGGTAGAGATTACAAAAACTTAGTGATTTTCAGCTCGCTATCTAAACGTTCAAATGTACCGGGCATGCGTTCAGGTTTTGTTGCTGGCGATGAAAAAATCATAGAGAAATTCACGCTATTTCGCACCTATCATGGTTGCGCGATGAACCCAGCAGTTCAAGCGGCTTCTATCGCTGCGTGGAATGATGAAGTACACGTCATAGAAAACCGCACACTTTATGCGGCTAAATTCAATGTAGTGACGCCCTTACTAAAAAACATATTAGAGGTTGAGTTGCCAGATGCCGCATTTTACCTATGGGCTAAAAGCAAGCAAAGTGACGCAGAGCTTGCAGTAAAACTATATCGTGATTTAAATATTACGGTATTGCCAGGCAGCTATTTAGCACGTGAAGCGCATGGATTGAACCCAGGTAAAAACTTCATTCGCATGGCCTTAGTTGCATCGCATGGCGAGTGCGTTGAAGCGGCTAAACGGATGCAACAAATCTAAATTAGGGTAGCCGTCATTCCCGCGTAGGCGGGAATCCAAATTGAACTTTAGATTTCTAAAAAATGGATTCGCGGAAATGACGCGTAAAAATTAATGTAATTTATTAAAATTAACTCTTAATAAATTGATTTACTTCATTAAATACCAACTCATTTAACTGTGGATTCAAGCAATCCAACTCAACATTATCAACCATGCCGCGCGACATACCTCTCAACCAAGTAAGCTGGCGTTTTGCTAATTGGCGCGTAGCAAATATGCCTCTGTCGCGCAGTTCGGCTAAATCATACTCTCCAGCAAGATGCTCTAAAGCTTGTCTATATCCAACGCAACGCATAGAGGTCGATTCAGGCGTTAAGGTTGGATACTTCGCAATCAGCGCCTTCACCTCATCGACAAAACCATCTTTGAGCATCTGGTCGAATCTAATCGCAATACGCTCGTGCAGCACTTTGCGATCACTTGGCACCAAAGCTATTTTTAGTAAGTGATAAGGCAAAACCTCACTAGTTTGTTTAGCGTAAAGTGCAGACATTGCCTCACCTGTAATTTCAAACACTTCCAAAGCGCGCTGAATACGTTGCGTGTCATTCGGCTCTAGTCTCGCAGCTGTGATGGGGTCAATTAAAGCCAATTTTTCATGCATGGCAGGCCAACCAATTAGCGCCGCACGTGCATCCAGCCGCGCACGAACTTCGGGGTCAGCTTCAGGCAAACCACTCAAGCCCTCTTGCAAAGCTTTAAAGTACAACATCGTACCACCGACCAATAATGGAATTTTGCCACGTGTGGTTATATCTGCCATTAAACGTAGTGCATCTGTTCTAAAGTTCGCAGCAGAATATGCGCTGGTCGGCTCAATAATATCGATTAAATGATGCGGCGCCTTTGCCAGCGTTGCAGCATCAGGCTTAGCCGTACCGATGTTCATATCCTTAAACACCAAAGCAGAATCCACACTGATGATTTCAACAGGAAGCTTTGAAATAAGGTCCACAGCAGCGCCAGTCTTACCGCTGGCAGTTGGACCCATTAAGAATATAGCTGGTGGGAGTTTAAGCAAAACTTTTACTCATAATGTGTCCATAATCTAAGTACTTTGATGACTTTTTCGTCTTCTAATACTTGATACACTAAACGATGCTGAATGTTAATGCGTCTGGAATACGCACCAGCTAAATCGCCAATGAGCTTTTCATAAGGTGGTGGATTTTGAAATGGATTTTCTGCGATAAGGTCTAAAAGCAGCAAGGCTTTCTCTTTAAGACCTGCGGCACTCAAGTTCTTTGCATCTTTTTGCGCTGCTTTGGTATAAAGCAGTTGATATAACGCCATTAGAATTACCAATCTAACTGCGTTTTAAGCTCACTCACAGGTGTATTAATACCCTCACGAATCGACTCGCGCATATTGGGAATAGACACTAAAAACAAAGTCTCTTGAATAGCAGACCAATCTTCTTGAGAAACCAATACTGCATTAGCGCGCTTACCTGTGATTACAACAGGCTGATGAGAACTAGCCGCCTCATCGATTAAGCGGTATAAATTAGTACGAGCTGAACTAGCTGATAATGTTTGCATTGTGTCTTCCTCAATTTCCTGAAAACATGGTACGTTATTACGTACGAAAAATCAAGATTGTTTTGTATTTTACAGCCTTGTGATTTTGACGTTAATCATTTATTTTCATACCATGGTTTTAACCGCGTGGGCAACGAGTTGCCCACGCTACATTATTTCAGCGCCTAACTATCCCCTGCTACCGCGCCTGCAATGCTCGACTTCAGGGGAGGTTTTCGGCAAGCGGCTGTTTGAGCCAAGTGGTGCTTTTGGCGAGTTTCCGATTGCCGCCCATGAAGTTGAGCATTACAGGAAACAAGCGGTAGGGGGTAGCCTTTTCTTTGATTACTTTCTTTTGGCTAAGCAAAAGAAAGTGATTCGCCAGTCGCGCGAAAGCGACCTATTACAAGGTGCAACTATATAAAGGTTGTGCAAATAGAACACTTTTGCACAACCTACTTGCTACCGGGGATCGTAAGACATCAGCAATTTAACTTGAGGGTAGATTTTATAATATCCAGTTGAGTTAACCCATTCCGGCGATAATGCATTTGTAACAATCTCAGGCACACCATCACCATCAATATCTGCGCCTAATTGCGGAACACCCCATATATCACCAATATATTTATATGCATTATCTTTAGACTCAAATACCCCCAATATAATATCTACTCCGTTTTCACTATCCACCTCTTGAGTAGGTATCAGCAATAGCTCTTTATCTGATAGCTTTAGTTTATTTGCGTATTTGAGATATTTACCAACAATGACTGTATATTTGTCTTTGTCATTATTTGGTTGTTTCTTTATATGTGATTTAGCCTCATTATTTACCTGCGCAACGTCGAATTTAGTCAGAGGATATAACTTCCAGTTTTTCTGAGGTATTGGATACTTTGATACCGTAAAAAGATTCGCATCATAATCATAATTTGTTTTATAAAAATCAATTATGCCTAAAATGTTAATTTCAACGCTATCCTCTGACCAATTTTTACCGTCGTTTACAGCTTTAATAATCTCACTTTTACATACAAATGATTTTGAACCCAACTCATAAATATAAACCTTACGCTTCCCATTACAATATGAAACGAACTCTGCATGTTTTCCATCTTTGAAAGTAACAAAATGACCATTAACGGGAACATCATGGTATGAGTTTGCAGCTTTACCGTAAATGTTCCAAAATCCTACGTCTTTAACATACGAGTTGTAAGCCATTTCAGAGTCTGCGTAAGCAATCTGACTAGTCAATAAAGCTAAAATACAAAAGAGTGCAAAAAATATTTTTTTACTAAGCATCTACTTACCCCGCATAAACATTTTATCCAAATCGCTCATACTCACCTGAAACCATGTTGGACGACCGTGATTGCACATACCGCTTCTTTCCGTAGCTTCCATATCACGCAGTAAAGCATTCATTTCAGGGATCGTCAGGCTGCGATTGGCGCGCACGGCTGCGTGGCAGGCCATAGTGCCTAACAACTCGTTGCGACGCTCTGTAAGTGCTCGTGAGGCGCCGTATTCGCGTAGGTCGCGTAATACATCTCGCGCCAAGGTGACAGCGTCTGCATCTTGTAGCATGGTAGGTACAGCTCTCACCGCTAACGTGGTTGGAGATAGTATGGCGATGTCGAATCCTAACTGTTGCAGGCTGCCATCATGGCTTGCTAATGCTTCTTGCACTGTGGCTACTTCCAGCCTATCCGCATTAAAGCTCACAGGTAGCAATAAAGGCTGCATCGCTACGGTTTTATTATGCCCATCTTTACCATCAAGTGCATTTTTAAGCTGCTCGTACATAATACGCTCATGTGCGGCATGCATATCGACCACGACCAAGCCTTCGGCATTTTGCGCAAGCACGTAAACACCATGAATTTGTGCAACTGCGAAACCTAGAGGGAAATCATTTGCCGCATTGTTTTCATTGGCATCATGAGTAAAAGCAGCAGCACTAGCAAGCCCGTCTCTACTCGCCTGCATGGCAGCGCTGCTTAATGAACCATTTGAATAGTTTTGCGCATTATTGCCGCTAAATAATGTTTGATAAAAACTATTAGGTTCGTTGGCGCTTAAGTTGATTTGTGCTTGGTATTGCGGATAAGGGCTAGCTGAGTAGCTAGTTGTGTTAGCACTTTGACCGCCAAACGGGTTGTAAGCCGCTTGATTGGCAGTGCTAGCATTTGAAACGCCCGTAGGTGAAGCTAGCGCTTTGTGTAGAGAATGAAAAATGAAACGATGAATTGCTTGACCGTCTCTAAATCTGACTTCGGTTTTAGCTGGATGTACATTCACATCAACCAAGTTAGGGTCTAGCTCTAAAAACAACACGAATGCAGGATGCCGATCATGATGCAAAACATCTTGATAGGCTTGGCGTATAGCATGCGAAATGAGCTTGTCGCGCACATAACGCCCATTCACGTACACATATTGCGTATCACTTTTGTTGCGATTAAAAGTCGGCTTGGCTACCACGCCCCATATGCGCAAGCCCGCTGCGGATTCCTCTACAGCAATTGTTTCGGCTGCAAAATCTGCGCCTAGCACTTCACCGAATCGCTTAGTGGGCTCACTTACCGCATAGCGACTAAGTGCCCTGCCATTGTGTTGCAGCATAAAAGCAACGTCTGGCCGAGACAGCACCACGCGATTAAATGCAGCTTCGCAATGCCCAAACTCGGTGCCTTCTGTTTTTAAAAACTTACGACGCGCCGGCGTATTGAAATATAAATCATCGACTTCAATAATCGTACCCGCATCTAGAGCGGTTGGTTCGATAGGTGAAATCTCGCTACCATTTGAAGCAATACGCCAAGCATGTTTAGTATCAAGTGCGCGGCTACTGATTTGCGTACGAGAAACAGAAGCAATACTCGCCAACGCTTCACCACGAAAACCCAAGCTTGCGACGGCTTCCAAATCATCTAAGCTAGCAATTTTACTAGTTGCATGTCGTGTCAGCGCCATGGTTAAGTCTTCTTGCGCAATGCCATTGCCATTATCTGCCACGCGTAGCTGCTTAACGCCACCCTGCACTAAAGACACGGAAATATCGGTACTGCCAGCATCCAGGCTATTTTCCAGCAGCTCTTTGAGTGCAGATGCGGGGCGTTCCACAACCTCACCTGCGGCGATTTGGCTGATGAGTTGATCTGGGAGTAAGAGAATGAGTGCCATAAAATATAGTTATTTTTTGATAACTATATTTTACCTTGCTTTGAGAACTTTTCTTTGAGATCTTTACTTTGCTAGTGTTGATTTCACTATTCTAATAAGTAGAAATTAAAAAAATAATCTTGCCCCAATAAAGGGCGATTTTTTACTTAAAAAATAATCATGCACCATAATGTTAAGTGCATAAAAAAACTAACTAACGTAATCTGTCGCTCGACTTTTAATTTGCCTTCTATTAACTAAAAGTCCAGTAGCGCAGTTTTAACTAAGGAGTCAATTTTTTCAGTAATATGTGTCAACTCAGTCGCCACAACAGAAAATTCGCGCCCTATTTCACCGGCGCGTGCTGCAGAAATCTGCGCATTGACTGCAACAATTTTGGCTTGCTTTGCGATGCTCTGAATATCGTTCATTAAGTAACGGCGCTTTTTTTGCTCTAGCTTAACAAACTCTTTAGATTCACTTTCATAGACCAGCGTTATTTGATTTAGCAGCTTTACAATAGGCATTGCCAGTAAGCCCAACTCATCCAATAAGCCTTGCGCAGTGCGGTAATTAGCCTCATAAGCACTGAGAGTTTTATCGGCTAGATTAATAAACTCCAAGTTCTTTTTGTGCCCATCTAACTCACTAAAGTAGGCAAGCCTGAGGCTTTCAAAGAACACACCTGGCATTTCATTATTACCAATCACCAAGGCATGATGGCTATCTCTAAATAATTGTAAATCATCACGGGCTGTTTTTAGCGCATTTTCATGACCATGAGTTGAAAGGAATATATTCAAAATGATGCGCTGAGACAGCATACGTTGGCGCCCTGAAATATTAATTAAGTGCCCAAAAGTTTCACTGGTAATATCAAATTCAGGGTTTGTGTAACTGCTTGTTTCTTGATTACGTCGTGGCTCTAGGCTCAAAATACTCTCCAACTTTCATCTCAATAAAATTTATATATGCAAATTTTTTCGTTTAGCATTTTTCTTTAATAGTTACATAAGCAAAACTCATTCCAACCCATCAACACTTTTTCATTGGCAATACTGAATGTTTAAGCTAAATTCTTAACCTGTATTCACTCTATTAAATAATCAATGGCTCAACATTACGCAAAAAGTTTTACTCAAGCTCGCTTGCTTAATCGCCATCATCACTTTTACTTAGGCCCAACTAATTCAGGTAAAACTTATCAGGCACTTATCGCACTAGAAAAAGCACAGTCTGGCGTTTATTTAGCACCTCTCAGATTATTAGCCATGGAAATTCGTGACCGTCTAGTTGCGGCAGGCGTGCCATGCAACTTAATTACTGGCGAAGAGCGTGTGCTAATGACTGGTGCGCAGCATACTGCCTCTACCATTGAAATGATGAATCCATCTAAGGCCGTAGAAGTCGCAATCATTGACGAAATTCAAATGCTGCAAGATGCTGATAGAGGCAGCGCGTGGACAGCCGCCTTAATTGGCGTTCCAGCAAGTCAGGTATTCATCTGTGGCTCAACCGCAGTAACTGCGCCTTGCATTGCAGCTATTGATGCCATGGATGAAACCTATGAAATCACTTATTTAGCCAGAAAAACGCCATTGGTGTTAGAGGAGGAAAGCATTTGTGGCAAGCATTACAGCCGTCAAAAATTAAAGCCGAAACTGCAAAAAGGCGATGCTATTATTGCTTTTAGCCGCAAAGATGTGCTGACTTTTTCTGCAAGGTTTCGCCAATGGGGATTTACCGTCGCGAGCATCTATGGAGCGCTTTCACCCGAGGTGCGTAGAACGGAGTCGGAACGCTTTTGTACAGGCAAAGCTGATATTTTGGTGGCAACAGATGCGATTGGCATGGGTTTGAACCTGCCGATTCGGCGCGTGATTTTTTCAAATATTCATAAGTTTGATGGTGTAGCTTCTCGCCACCTTAACTCAACGGAAGTGCGTCAGATTGCTGGGCGTGCAGGTCGATTCGGCATTTACGACACTGGCTATGTGAACGTATTTGAGAATGATGAATTGATACATGTCGAACACATGCTAAGTACAGACGACACGTCAGATTTAACGAAACTGCCGGTCAGCATTAGCTTTGGTCAAATTGGCGAAATTTCTCATAAATTGCACACCAGAAAAATCGCAGAAGTCCTCATTTATCATCAGCAAAGAACACGTATTGATTCGGAATTATTCGCACAAACCTCGCTTAGCACGCAGATTGCGCAAGCCATATTGGTAGATGAGCATGCGCCTACCATGTCGCTCAAGGACAAGTTCGTCTTCGTCTGCGCGCCAATCTCGCTCAATGTAGCTTTTGAGAAAGACTATTACCTACTTTGTTTGAAAAGCGTAGTTGATTCCAAAATACGCCACTTACCCGCCCCACCCAACTGGCTAGAATCAGATAGTCCTAAGCATTTAGAAGCAGCAGAATTGTTAAGCCATAACTTAAGCTTATACGCATGGTTAAGCTTTAAGTTTCCAAATACTTTTGTGGATGGAGAGAACGTTCGCCAGTTACGCCAAAGTGTGAGCAGCTATATAGAAAAAGCTTTGCTGACTCAAGCGGGCTATGGTGATACCACTAGAGAAATTGATTTCTTGAAGACTAAGCGCTAAGAATCTCTTAACGCAGCAAACACTGATTTAGTTTAATTAAAACTTAGTCTGAGGCTATTTTGGTTTTAGCTAGAGCTGGATTCGTAGCAAAGTATTTTTTAATTCCGGTCAAAATTGATGTGACTAATTTATCTTGATACCCAGCATCGTTAAGTCGGCGCTCCTCCTCTGGATTGCTGATAAAAGCAGTCTCAACCAAAATCGACGGAATATCAGGTGATTTCAACACCGCAAAAGCAGCCTGCTCAACACGGCTGGCATGCAAGGTATTGATTGCTCCGATTTGCGTCAGCACAGCTTTACCTAACT
>Ga0208125_101193_pt1 | contig 10160 bp, 5 predicted proteins | sample LakWasM128_HOW14_2_FD_183938 | JGI IMG/M metagenome (GOLD analysis project Ga0208125, IMG submission 183938) | Freshwater sediment methanotrophic microbial communities from Lake Washington under simulated oxygen tension - Sediment Metagenome... | ecosystem: Environmental > Aquatic > Freshwater >... | reverse complement strand
TGACATCACCAACGACAGTTCTCGATCCCATGACAGGGTTAATTTGCGGAAGCCCAAAAACCGGAAGCACAGGAAAAATGTGATCAACATCCACCGCTGCCGGACGTTCAGTAAAAAACTTCATGGAGTTTGGAAATGAGTTCACAAAGCGTCGCTTAGACTCTGTTAAAAGCGTATGGAACGCGAGCGACGTCTTACCCGAACCAGATGGCCCTGCAAAACAGATAAGCTTTTTAAGCGGTATATCGAGATCTACATTTTTCAAATTGTGAACGCGAGCGCCACGAATCTGAATGAACTGCACATCACCACCTGGTCTGATGCCGGCGTAGTAATTCTCTTTGGGGATTTTATCGTTTTTCGTCTTATCCATAATCTGAATAGAATGCCAGATTCAGCACCTTCCGTAAATTTATGCAGGTTAGACTACCGTTTAACTTAGTTTAGATTCCCACCGATCTCGTCCCCATTTATTTTACCGCAGTCGAACCGAAGGTTCGGCAAGGTCAACTCCGAAGCAGTGAAACGGATAATAAGGAGAAAAATATTGAGGAGTTCTTTTACGATCTGATCAGAACCCAAAAAAAAAGGCTCCCGAAGGAGCCTTTCTGACGATATATCTTTGAAAAAGAATTAACGTTTAGAGAACTGGTACGATTTACGAGCACCAGATTTACCATACTTCTTACGCTCAACTTTACGTGAGTCACGAGTAAGGAAACCAGCTGCTTTAAGTTCGCCACGTGAATTCGGAGCAAGCTTAATAAGCGCACGAGCGATACCAAGACGGATAGCACCAGCTTGACCAGTAACTCCGCCGCCTTTTACGTTGATTTTGAAATCATAGTTTTCATTCACTTTCATAAGATTAAGTGGCTGATAAACGATGTAACGGCTTGTTGCTTTCGGGAAGTAGTTCTGAACGTCACGTGAGTTGATAAGAATTTTACCAGTACCACGAGATACGTAAACACGAGCTACAGCTGATTTACGACGGCCGATAGTGTGAAGATCATAAGATTTTGCTTTAGACATACTCTATTACCTTGTGAGTGATTTGAAAGTTAGTACTTCAGGCTTCTGAGCGTCGTGACCGTGAGTAGGTCCACAAACAACTTTAAGCTTTGTTAACTGCTTACGGCCAAGAGTGTTCTTACCAAGCATCCCGCGAACAGCATCTTCAAGGATGAGTTCAGGGTGTTTTGCAAGCTGCTCTTTAGCTGTGCGCGACTTAATTCCACCGATGTGGTTAGTGTGCCAGTGGTATTCTTTTTCATCCCACTTCTTACCAGTAAACTTAACTTTCTCTGCGTTTACAATAATAACGTAGTCACCAGCATCGTTGTGAGTAGTGTACTGAGGCTTGTGTTTGCCTTTAAGTACTTTAGCTACTTCAGATGCTAGACGACCAACAACCATATCCGTTGCGTCTACTACGAACCACTTTTTGTCCGCCATTTCGGCTTTCGTGATCGTGTACGATTTCTGCGTAATCATAAATCAACCTTCCATTAATAAAAAATTTTGTCCCTTATAGTGGACTTTGCGGCCGCACGTCAAGAAATACTCGCTAAGCCAACTTGCTAAGGGTCAGCGGGAGTGATTCAGGCTCTTTTAAAATTCGGGGATTAAAAGAAGCCAATTGACACGTGGAAGCGTCCGGGGCTCTCCAAGTTACCATCCGCATCCCTTTTTCTCAAGAGTTTTATTCCGTAGTCAAAGTCTAAAGTACCGACGGGAGTGAGGACTTTGAAAGTAACCCCAACGGAGTCTCTAAGTTCCCCTAAATCCACACGATCGACAAAGACGCGTCCGGCGTCATAGAAGACTCCAGTCATCAGGGAATCATTTATAAAGTAGCGGGGCTCAAGTTTGAAGTTGGCCATGTAGGCCTTGTTGTCCACGCGGGCCTCTGAAATATCCCGTCCATCTTGAAGGCGGTTCATTTCCTGATCGGTATACCCTCGAATGATGTCCATCCCCGTTAAACGGAAAACCTTGATAGGTGGAATATAACCCTGGGTCTGGCTTACGCCGCCAACGTCGACAATCTTCTTAGCGAGGTTTTCTTGGATACCACCCACCATAGAAATGGCGACGGTTCCGTTCTTGAAAGGAATGTAGAAACGATTTCGAGAAATGAGTTTGTAGTAATTGATCGTGAGATCATCTTCTTTTTGTGAAAGGAAGTATGGATTCGCAAACTCACAAGACATATTAAAGAAGGCACCCTTGAGTGGGTTAATCTGTGAGTTACGTAAATCATAGGTAAGATTTGGAGTGAAAGCACCAATCTTGAATTTACCTTCATCGGCCTTTCGAGTCGCATTGAACTGATTGATATCTTCAAACTGATAAGTGACCGAAGCCGAAGTTCTTTTTGTAAGATCGCGCGTGAGTGTGCCGTTAATTCGGAAAATATCTGCATCGAAAGCATAGAAACGTCTGCGTTGGTAACCCGTACTCGCAGAAGCATTCACATATGTGTCCCAGATATCACCCTTGGTATAAGTGACAGTTTCATTATGCTCAAGAAGAGAAGAAACTTTGTCTCTTCGATCAGGATCAAGAGTTGAAAGACTGAGTCGCTGGTTAATTTGAGTTACTAACTGAATCGACTGATTTCGACCTGCAATGTTCTGATACTGATATGTACCAGTGAGTTTAATCCCTAAGTCAGTACGATAACCTGGAGCTATTTCATACAATCCATATTCACGTTCAGTTACTTTTACGAGGAGATCAGTGCGCGCATTTTTTGAACTGTGACGAAGGGGAGAAACGTTTACGGTATTAAAGAGACCAGTCGCTGAAAGTGCAGCTTCGATATCTCTTGTACGCGAAGGAGTAATGAGCTCATTGTGTTTGATAAAAATCTTTCTCGAGAGAACTGATTCTTTTGTTTTGTCATTTCCAAGATAAAGAATTCGGTTAAGTCGAACAAGTGGGCCCGTCTCAACCTTGAACTTGATATCAACATCCGAACCTGATTTAGAATAGGAAACGAATTCACTGTCATTGGCATTCACAACTTCAGCGTAATAGTAACCGTGTTCCTGAAGGTAATTTGCAACAGTCTTAATATCTTCAACCATGGCAATTGGATTGAAAGGCTTTCCAACCTTGTTAGTAAGACCATAAAGAATTTTATCTTCAATTTCTTCCGGCACACCCTCAAAATCAATCTTTCTCGTGTAGGCGCGTGTGCCTTCATGAATAGAATATTCAACACTCGAGACCTTCTTCTCAGGATCCAACACTTTGACCGGGTCAGGAATTCGCACCTGAACAAAGCCTTTCTTCATATATTGATCCTTCAAATATTCCTGAAAATATTCAAAGTATTCATCGTCATAGTATTTCAATGAAGCGAGTTCAAATGCTTCTTTATCAAACATTTTTTCGAGGCGTTTCCGAGAATAATAGCTGTTTCCAATGAAGCTCACATTCACAAGACGAGTCTTTAAATTCTCATCAAAGAAGATGCGGTATAAATGGACAATTTCTTTGTCTTTATTTACGAATTCAGAAGTTTCAATCCGGATTTTCGCATTGAGGAGAGCTTTGTGTTGATAATGCTCTTTAAGCGTTGCTCTTAAAGTTGCTTCTGAAACCGGACGCTTATACTTGCGGAAAAGATCAATTACCAAATTGTGAACAATATCCCGGTGTTCCTGCTGTAGATTTTTAAAATCAAAAGCGAAGAGCTGATCATTGAGAACTTTGATATCCAGGATGACCCGGTTGCCTTTGATGATCGGATTAAAATCAAGACCAATGAGATAGTATCCGTATGAGAAAAGTTCTTTCTGAGCATCATCCAGATAGATCTTGAATCGATTGAGATCAAAAGGTTTGTTGTAAAGGTTGAGAAACTTATTTACCAAATATTTTTTGACGTAAATCGACTTAGAGTCAGATTTAATGTTTTTAAATATTCGTGGTGCTCCAACTGTTACAACAATGTTAATCGAAACCTTGTTTTTCTTCTCGATCACTTCAAAAGAATGACTGTTATTCGGAAAGCCCATGGCCGAGAGTCTGTCTTTCAGGCCATCAACGTTTTCTTTCAATTTTTGAGATTCAAAGAAATCACCTTCACGCATTGAGATGAGTTGAGTGGGATCATATTCAATATTGCGGTCAGTAAATCCAATATTGATTTCTTCGATGATAGGCTTCAGATGAAATCTGATATGGAGACTATATTTACCTTCGGTTTCATCAAGCTCATAGAAGAAGCTTTGATAACCGCCATCTGAAACCATGACTCTGAGAGTATCCTTCAAATGCACAAGACTTCGGTATTCACCAATCAAGGTCTGAAATCTCGTCATACGCTGATTACACTCCACAGAAGCGGGGCAATCTACTTTGACTTCACTTAAATTGAAGTTAGAAGCAGCAAAGACTGAAGAAATGAATGTGAGGATGATCAGAAGGTACATCAAGGGAATGTCCTTCTGAATTTGATGTCTCCACCAATCGAGTTATAAATAATATCTTCCTGCCCATACTGGTTAGATTTAATTTCGTAAACGCCTTCAAGCTGCACGTTTTTTGATACACCATAGTTTAAGTTCATACTTTGGCGCTGACCGATACTTCCGCCCATCGTACTTGAAACCGAAAGTGTAACAGCTTCATCGAGTCGTTTCTTAAGTTCGATTTTCGTAGCTGATCTCGTTCGCCCGATAGCACCGCCGCCCTGGCCAAATGCACCTTCTTGAGAACGACCGGTTAGCAAACTATCCGTTGCAGATTGTTCAATCACTGTACCAAGATTAATTTGAAGACCGAACTGCTTATTTAAGATATCTGAAATTTTAAATCGATCGAATACGAATGAGCCTACACCAACATTTGTTAAGCTCTGCTGGTCTTTTGACTGAAGGCTGTTCTGAACTTCATTCGTGTATCCGAAGGCAATAAGTGAAAGTACAGAGTTTCTCGCAAGCGGTGGTTCAGATGTTAAATCAAAATTAAATCTTTCAAGATCGCCATAAGCTTTAGGCTTAACCTTATAGTTTGAAATATAGGCAAGTGCCTCAATATCAAAATCAGGGTTACTGATTTCTTTTTTCGGTGTGAAATTAATGTCAGCCCGCGTGATTGTATATTCACTGTTCTTGAAGAAAATTCTTGAAGAACCTGGAGGAGTAGACAATCGTCCTTCACCGCGAGGTCGAGAAGGATTGCCTGAGATTCTCACTTCACCTTTAAGGGCAATATCCATAAGTGAGTTTGTTATACGAACAGGATTCTCAGCTTTTACATTCACGTTGAGGTTAACAACCTTGCCTAATGCAGACTCCTGATTTTTAGGAAGGAATCTGACTTGCGAAAAAGCAGCAGACTTAGAACTAAATTCGTTCAATTCATTTACGATCTGAGCGCGGTTGATAGTAATCTCTCCACTCAGATTGTAGGGATAATTATTTCCAAGAATGATTCCTTCGCCTGAAAGATTGGCAGAAGATTTTCCAAGAATAGGTATTTCCGCTTTATCGAGAACAAATTTAATATTCACGTCAGGCTGATTGTTATCAAAGTAAACGTCGCCCTTGAGGGCCACAGTCCCACTTTCAAGGGAAGTAACAACATTTTCAATAGTTAATCTATCATTTGAATAAGCAAGATCATATTTCAGGTCATTAATTGGAATTGGAAGCTGTTCAATAGATAAGTCTAGATCATCTGATTTAGAACTGATTGAGAAGTCAAATACTGTACCCTTACCGTCAATGCGTACGATATTTTTCAGATAGCCTTCAGAAGCAAGAACTGGAGCAAGGATAATTTCAAGAATTTTCGAGTTGAGTTGAACTTCATGGATGAGAGAAACTTTTTTACCAAAGACGCCTTCACCTTTAGAAGCTACATACAGATCCTCATCTTTAATGTTCAGATTCCATGATTGAATGACACTATCACGGACCACAAATTCAGGTCGCTTCGAATGATACTCAACTGCGAATTGAGGATGATTAAATACAAGCTCTTTTAAAGAGGCGGTCAGATCTAGATTGCGAAATCCATCTTGAAATGTGGTTGATCCTTCCAGTGCAAGTCTTCCGTTAAATTCTTCCGATTCAAGGTGAGGGCCAAAAAGCGCGACCATGAATGGTTTAAGCTCTGGAGCTTCCACCTTCAATTTAAAATCAGAGGCGTCACCTTTTTTCAAAGCGATATTGAAATCAGTATTCACGATCTGACCGAGAAGATTTGCCTTACCAGAAATCCGGTCATGCATAATGTTCAGGTTAATATTTGAATCATCAAATTTATAGTTCTGAGTTTTTGTATTAAAAGCGATCGTTTCAAGTTTTAAGAGATAGTTATCAAGAGTACCGCCACCATTGATCTTTCCGGATAAAGTAGCGCCAAGATTGAGACCTGCTTTCTTGTGGATATTAAAGGAATTGAGCTCTAAGTTTTCCCAACGATAATTAACCTTGAGACTCTTATCACGAAGACCAAACACGAAATCACCATTAATTGATCCACGTCCTTTATCAGCATTGAGCTCCTTAAAGGCAAGAACACGATTGAGTAATGAAATGTTAAACGAGCCGGAGTTTATATTCTCCCCATAGGCAGTCATATCCGAAAAATTTACTTTTGAACGAATCTTTAAATCATCAAGACGGTATTTTCCGAAGATATCCACATCGATCTTCGCCTTGAAATCCAAATCCTGTGGAAGGAACTTAAGATCCTTGAAGATAGGATCAAGGATTTGCATAAGATCATTGGAAGTTGCATCTGTAGAACTGATACCAAGAGCGATATCAGCATCACCATAGTTAACACTTCCAGTACCACTTAAATGAGTCTTACCAAAACGAGATTCCATCTTGTTGATGACTACGTTTGATTCGCCCAATTCGATGGAAAGATTTTTTTCTGTTTCATCGAGCTTGTATCCCAGGATTTCGAAACCACGAGTTTTACCTTTAAGATTGATAACCGTAGCATCGAGTGGACCTGATACATGAATACTTAGTTCACCAGCACCCTTAACGTCTAAGTTTGAAATATTACCAAAGTCTTCCAAATCAACTTTTGCATCAGGAACATTGAATTGAACTCTGTCCTTGTTAACAAAACCATCAACTTCAAGTTTAGAGTGGGCCAGCTCAACTGATGAACTCATCTGGAATTCATTCTTTACGACAGCAAACTGCGAATCTTTCAGCGTAGCTTTGGTAACTTTCAGGATAGTGAAATTCTTTTCACCAACAATCAAAGCCAGATTGCGAACAACGAAGTTGTCTTTCGGGTTGAAATAAAGATCACCCTTTTTATATTGAAATGCTACCTGGCCATTCAACTCTCCATGGAGAACTTTCAACGAAGGCAGGATGCGCAGGGCATTTGTAAGGCTAAGGTGCTCTACATTTGCAATGATTGGCTTAGTTAGGTAAGTCTTATTTCCAAGATCGTAAACTTCAACTGGTGAAACTAAATTCACTTTTTCTTTCTGATAATTAAGGGAAAGCTTATTCAACGAAAGTTTATTTTTATCAAACGTTAATTCTGTTCTTAACTCATCAGCATAAAAAATATTCGACCGGAATTCTTGCAGAAAAAGATCAGTGTTGGCCGTAAGTGAAGAATCTTTGTAATTGATTACGAAGCCTGCTTTGGCAAGGCCCCCTTTGATTTGAATAATATTCGGCAATGGAAGTTCTTTATTCAGACTTTCAAGGTGAACCTGAGCTTCACCATTAAGGCTAATTTCACTGCCTTTCAATTTGTAAAAATGCTTAATCTTCCCTTTCAAAAGCAGTGTTTGGACATCATGCTGAATTTTAAGACGATAAATCGAAATGTTCTTACGGGTAATTTCCGCATCACCCCAGACTTCATCCAGCTTGAAATCTAAGTCAGCTGAAGGCTGAATATTCGCAACATGAAAGCGGGTTATGAACCCTCTATCTTTTTTGAAGATCTTAACTCTCTTGGCTTCAAGAAGATCATGGTTGGCAAAAATGCGCGAGTTCTCAATCAGTACGGTATCAATACGAACAGGAGCATCATCCGACAAATCAAAGATCTTATCGATAAGCTTCTTATCGATCTCTTTCATTTCTTCTTCTTTCTTAGGAAAGACATAATGGATATCGGAGTCGGCAATCCGGATCTCACCAAATGTAAGCTTCTTTTCCTCGACTTCAATCAGGCTAATGTAAAAACCAATCTTACCCAATTCAGCTTCAAAGTTTTCCACATCCGAGATCTTTTTCTTAACCGTGACTTTGTTAAGTTCAATGCCAGGAGGAAAAACACTTAATGAGAAGCTCTTAACTTTTACCTTGGTCTGAAACTTTTTTTGAGAAACGTCCGTGACGATTTTAGTAACCAGTCCACCAAATGATTTCGTCTGGATAAAAACCAGGAAGGCAACACTACTTGCCAGCAAAATGAAGATGAATGCTCCGAGGACGCTTTTAAATCTCATTCAGCTTATCTAGCCTTTCTTTTGCTAAACGATATTTAGAATCGATTGATAGAATCTTCGCAAGGATGTTCTTTGCCTGTTTCTTTTGATTGAGACGAATATAAATTTCTGCTTGCCCGTAAAGGAATGAAAGAATGTCATCGCGTGATGTGGCTTTTGTCATAGCAACCAAACATGTATCAAGTGCTGCTCTAAGATCTTGCAGTTGAAGTTGGCAAGTAAGTTTCAGATAACTCCCTTTAAGGAAACTCTGATCATCCACTGATTGTGCCATTGCAATTTCTGAAGCCCTCAATGCGACCTTTGGCATTTCTGATTGAAGAAAACTTACTGCCAGATCACAAAGCTGATCTGTCGTGTAAGTCTGATACTTCAGGAGATGCATGAATCTCTGATCATCTTCAGAATCTTCCATCTCAAAATGAGAAGGCATGATTTCTGATCTAACTTTTGTTGTGAGCTTTAAGTCTGGAGTAGGGATTTGCTCCTCTGTCTTAAAAGTTTTTCGCGCCACGGGCTGAACGAAGTAACTCTTGAGATGTGGAAAATATTTGTCGAAGTGAACAAAGTTATATTCCTTGTTCGCTCTGATGGCGGAAGCATAATCGCTAGCTTCTTCTGTAAAATGCAATTGATGAAGTAGATTCAGGATCAGTGCCTGAAATTTAAAATCATCAAAGAAGATAATCATTTCAACGATTTTTTTATATTCAGATTTCTCATTCACTCCATTGGCAGCGATGAGGCAGTAGTTTTGATAAATCTCAAGATAAGCTTTATTCTGTCCACCCTTGAGAATATCTCCGATCGACTGGAGCTTCGCCTTAACGCCTTTTGGAGAAGACTTTTCAACAGTGGATAGAACCAACTCTTGAGTGAGTTTCTCTGTAGCCCCTAGATCATTCAGGACTAATGTGATGGCCAGCTCTTTAAGTTTCAAATTGAAGTCGTGTTGAAAGTACTTTGCAACGTATTCTGAAACTATCTGAGGAATGGCAGGAACTTGTTTTTCAAATTGTCTTAAGTAAAAATCAGAAATGAGTTTATACAAAAGATCCATCTGCCCTTGAGAAGCAGCTGCTTTCATTTTCAATTTTAAAATTCTGAAATAGAACTTCAGGTTTTGATCAGATGAAATTTCTTTCAGGAGTTCGAGAACTGTATCGTGCTCATTTTTTTCTGACTCGAGTTCAGACAACTCAAGTGTGATATCCACTGGAATGTTTTTTTGCTGAGCTCTAAGTGAATCAAAATAGATTTTCAAAAGCTCATGACGAGCTTCCGATTTAAGAGAAAGTTGAACTTCAATGAGTTTTTGAACTTCAAAAAACTTACTGTCGGCCATCATTTGCCGAAATTGGATAATTGATTCCAAGATGCCCCTTCCTGTGGCACATTAAACACTTAGAATCATTATACTTTTAAATGAGTTTTTTCGCTAAATAATTGGTCGAAAACTTACTTTCTACGAAGTCCGGATCGTTCAAAATATCCTTGTGTAGATCGATGTTTGTTTTGATCCCGCTTACAACTGTTTCATCCAAAACTCTCTTCGCACGCGTGATACAATTCGCGCGATTGTCGGCCTGAACGATGATCTTCGAAATCATAGAGTCGTAGTGTGGTGGTACAGTATATCCCGTATAGATAAAGTCGTCTGTTCTTACGCCAATACCGCCAGGTCTGTGATAATGCG
>Ga0208125_101190_pt1 | contig 10172 bp, 13 predicted proteins | sample LakWasM128_HOW14_2_FD_183938 | JGI IMG/M metagenome (GOLD analysis project Ga0208125, IMG submission 183938) | Freshwater sediment methanotrophic microbial communities from Lake Washington under simulated oxygen tension - Sediment Metagenome... | ecosystem: Environmental > Aquatic > Freshwater >... | reverse complement strand
TATCCAAAAAAGAACGCACTGCAATCAAGGATGAGCTGATCTTTGAATTGCTGCCCAGAGCCTTCACCTTCTCGAACAAGACTTACGCTTATATCGACCCTAAAGGCGGTTTTCTGGTTGTCGATGCGGCTTCGGCCAAAAAAGCCGAGGATTTGCTGAGCAGTTTGCGCAAATGCCTGGGATCGCTACCGGCCGTTCCGCTCAATACCATCGAGAAACCGGTCAAAGTCATGACCGAGTGGCTGGTCAACAATCAGCCGCCGGACGACATCACCATTGAAGACGAATGCGAACTGCGCGCGCCTGAAGAGGAAGGCGGCATTATCCGTTGCAAACGCCATGATCTGAGCCTGCCGGAAATCAAAAACCATCTGGATACCGGCAAAGAAGTCATCAAGCTGGCGGTGAATTGGGCGGATCGTATTGCTTTCATTATCGATGAAAATCTGGCCGTTAAACGCCTTAAGTTTCTTGATCTGATTCAGGACCAGATGTCCGATATTGATACCGATTCTGAAGCGGAACAGTTCGATGTGGATTTTTCGATTATGTCGCTGGAACTGGCCAATTTCCTGCCGCGTTTGCTGGAACTGTTCGGCGGCGAAGTTGAAACTCAATAATTTTTATTGGAGATCGATAGATGGCAACTTTAATCATTGAATTGCCTGATTAGCAGGCCGAAGCCCTTGCACAATTTTGTAAACGAATAGGGTTTAGTGATTTCAGATCGTTAGCCGTTAATGACGATGAGGCGTATTTAGCTCGCGATGCAATTTACCAAATTAGAGAGCAGCTATCGCAGGCCGGTTTCAACCCAAGATAACGGGATCGGCAGCCGAAAGTCGCCGAAAAACACGCTTGCCAGAGCTTAAAACTGGATAGACCGAGACCATTGCACCGGCCCGCATTTTGGCCTAGTCGATAAACTTGAGGATGGTGGCTGCTCACGGCCATGAAAGGAGCGTTTCTCTATATCGAAAATAGTTCGAATTTTAATGATCATTCGCCGATTGCCATAAATGGTAAGAATGCTGACCTAAATCGGTAAAGGTCAGATTGATGCAGCAACGACATCGAAGGTACCCGTCGGAGATGTAAAAAGCCCTGCATGGCGCGTCGTATGACAGCTGGAAAGACGGCAAGCCAGTGTAGTTACTGGTGTTATACCAGCCGCCACTCCCTGGGCAGTAAGGAGTGGTCACAATAGTTGGCACTGAATTTTTTAAGGTTAAATTCAGAACGGTCATTGGCCGGTTATCCATCAGTGCCAACTATTGTGCGGCGGCGTGGAGTCGGGCGTTCGACTTAATAGACACGCGGGAAAGGCGGGAACAAGCGCCTACGGACGTTCCTGTTATGGACACAACCATTCGAACATCGTGTAGATGCGGAGCCATAACATAGCCGGATTAACGCCCGGCCTGCACACCTTAAGCTCGACCGGGTTAGTGTCGAGCACCAACAATGATTGGTATTTAACTGTAAGCATTGCCTTTATCGCGGTTCAATGACAACGGGATATGTGGTTCGAATCCATCTGTTAAGTATCAATCATTGTTGGTGAATGCGTAGGCGATACGCAGCCTTGATGCCGAAGCGGAGACGTAACTAAGAATGCGCTGCTTAGGGGGTTCTTAATGCCGGGATCGCATCCGGCCACCAACTTCAATAAAAAATCAAACGGAGAAACATCATGACATGGCCTTAGAAATTTATGCGTTAAGTGAATTGGCGAATGAATGCGCGTGGCGATACCTAAAGTCGCCATGCAATTTATACGAATACGGACTGAAGGCAGGCAGACGTGCCGCCCCAAGAAAGACCGGCGTGATAACAATTCCCGGCAGTCCGTATTCATATAAACGACAGACCCCGGCTGTTTCGGGTGGTTGGGCCGATCATTGGCCTTACCGGGGATTAGTTTGCGGTGGCGATAGCTTAAACGGTAGAGCGCTGGGCTCATAACCCAAGGTGTGGATTCGAATTCCATAAGCCACAACAAAAATTAAATTTCCAATATTAAATGGGTAGTTATGGAAGGAGCAAGAGAATATGCCGGGCTATTTAAAACAGGTCAGTACGGCCGGTTATATATCGTATCTAGCTCACACGCGAGAGGTAAAACGTTTCGTATATATGTGCTGCCTGACGGCGAAGAAGGCCTCCCGAATGGATCAGCGAATCCACCGTTAAATAAAGATGCTGTTGAAGTTTACGGTGTTATTTCTGGAAACCCAGGATGGACTGAGTCTTACGGATGGATTCATCAAGGAAAATGGAAGGGCGATTTTCTACGCATGGCCGATTTAAGAAGACAAGAAATCTTAATGGAAAATAAAAAAATGGAAACATCTGTCGCAAAAAATAGCGAAGAAATCACAAAAAAGAAACTCGATCTTTTATCTACTTATCAGTAAACCTTAATTATCAATTTGACAACCGCGGGTAACGGGATTAGACTTTTCCGCAATGTCGTTAAACAGCGACAGGCGGTTTTGATCGACCGAACGACTCAGGCGCAACAGCTATGCGCCGCCCGGTACATGGCTTTTTTATTGCCCGTCATATTATGGTGGGGGATGTATTGGGGGGCAGTAATGCCCGGCGGCTCCTGAGTCCGCTCGATCAACCCGGTATATTCCCCACCGCCATTTGTTTGATCGCATCTGTCGGTGGTTTAAACCATTACTCAGGAGCATTAAATGAATACTAAAGCCAAAGTTACGCCTGAATTACGCCCCTACGTTGAGATCATCAACGGACAAATTAAAACCACATCACTGAAAGTTGCCGAGCATTTTGGCAAGCGCCACGATAACGTAATTCGAGCTATTGACAAGGTTTTAACGCAAGTATCTGATACTTTCGGAAAACTCAATTTTGAGGAGGCCGAATATGAGCAAGAAAACAACCTTGGCATCATAACAAAATACCGATCTTACGAAATGACCCGTGACGGTTTCACCTTCCTGGCGATGGGCTTTACCGGCAAACAAGCCGCTCAATGGAAAGAATCCTACATCAACGCCTTCAATGTTATGGCGGAACAAATTCACCAGCCGCAATATGGGCTGAAAGAATTGCCTGAGCCAAACACCAAAACCGCCCTACCCGGTGGCCTGACCTTGGAACAACAAGACGTAATCAAGGCGTTAGTCAAACAAAACGCCGAAACCTTGCCAAAGGACAAACAAGCCGGCGCAACGATCAAGCAATGGGGCGCGATTAAAAAGAAATTCAGCCTAACCAAAAAACAAACCTATAAGGAAATATCGCCGGATAGCTTCGTCGATGTTGTCAGTCTGCTGGCAAGGTTGCCGCTGGAAGGCGAACTACTACCGAAAGACGACCAAGCCAAGCTAACTCAGGAAGTAGACTTTTTGCAACGCGAACACATGCGCTTAAGCGACGAACTGGCAAAGTGCCTCACCGTCGATCTGTCGGCGCACGAAGGCTTGGAACGCATCAGCCTTAAATTCAAAACCACCGGCTACTCGTATGGCCGCTGGACGCTTACTTTGTCCGATGGCGAGTTCATCATCAAAGCCATTCAGGAGGGCGAATTTCTGACCACGTCCGAAAGGCTGTCAAGCCAGATAGGCGACAGCATGGGTGGTGCCGTTAAGTCCCAGCATTTAACGGACATCATCAAAGCGGCCATTGACCGAATTCAGCGCCACAAACAATAAGCCACAAGCTTACCTTATCCGGCCCCGTGTATTCGGGGCCATTCAAAACAAAAAACAAGGGGAATTTATGAGCATATTCAACTCAGATCAAGCGCCAAGGCAGCGTCATTTGGATGATAAGGCGGAAGTAAAAGATATTTTTATCAAGCTTTTAACAGGATTCGGCATATTTGCGGTGATGGTAACTATTTTCACAATATTTAGCATCAGTAATGCAAAGGCGACGACCACGCAATGCAGCATCACCGGCGCCGAATTTGACAATCTAATGAGTGAAGACATGGCGGCTTTTACAGCGCTTAACCCTGGAGAGTATGACGAAGGCGATATGGAATGACTGAAAGAATCCTTACTCAACAAGCAGAAGATGACAGGGCGGAGTGGGAATCAAAATATGAAGGCTGCTATTGTCATATAAACCCGCCGTGCGGTTCTTGCGTACATCCAGGCAACCCAGCTAATCAAGATGAAGATGATAGTTGCTGGGAGCCGGTTGATACCGGGACGGTTAATTGGAAAGCTCATCATGAAGGTGGCGTGACATTAAAGCTGCCTGCATCAAGCAATCGTAAACGCAAAACAACTTATTAAGTACGTTAGATATTTCGGAGAACATAATGAGCGCAGTAATCAAAGAAAAACCCGTATCCGATGCCGATGAAAATACCGATCCGGAAGTGATTGAGCCAAAAACTTTGGCAGAAATTCTGGTTATTAGCGACCAGTTGCCAGATGATTTTTACAAAAATACAGCCAAGTATCAAGGTGAGTTAGATCAGGCTATAGCCACTGCAAAAAGCCTTGTGCATGAAATTACAGATGAAGGCCGAAAACTCGCCAAGTCTGATGCAGCCATTATTCGTAAGTACGCTAAAACCACTAACGGATTTTCGCTGTCTGTTTTCCGATCATTGACGGACAAGGTTAAAGCATGGAAGGACGATATAACCGGTAAAACAAAGCAACTTGAAACAGAGGCGGATAACATTATGGCCCGGTTTGAAAAAATCGAGGCTGAAAAGCTTAAAAACATAGAAAATCTATTGGTCGAGAGACTGGCATGGCATCGCGATCACCGTGACGGGGCAAGCATTAGAGAAGACTTTTACACGCAAGCCGACCTTAAGCCAATGATTAAGCTGTCAGGGTCTTTAACAGACAAAGGAGCCTTAACAAATAAGGCTGACTCATTCGTTAAAGCCATTGCCGACAATGAAACGGCCAGTCAGAACAGGTTTGATAGTCGCATCTTAATTTTAGAAAACCGTTGCTTACGCGCTGAAATTAACCCGCCGCTTACTCAAATTCACTTCGGCTCTGTTTTCTATGCAGAAGATGATGTATTCGACGCAAAAGTCGAAGAGCTTATCAATACTGAGATTGAACGTCGAGCAGAAATGGCCGCGCGCATTGAAAAACAAAACGCGGCGGCTAATCAGAAAAGAATTGACGATGCCTTGCGCGATCAACAGGCCGAAGCAGAACGGATAGCGCGAGAAAACGCTTTAAAGGAGAATCCAGAACCTGAAAAAGAAATAGTTCCAACGGTGACTCATCAGCAGGTTGATACGGCTATCTCACAAAAGCGAACTGCTGACGACGACCGAAAAAACCCACCGGTGGTGCGAGCAACAACAGGGCGCATGGAGCAACCTTCCGGAACACCAAAGGGAACACGGACGGTCTTAGTAACAATGGTTTTTGAATGGGATGGCGTAACCGAAAACACTTCGAATATTGGTGTCGAAGGGTTCCTGAAGAGAAAACTTCCGGCGCCTATGCAAGAAAGACTGAAAGAAGTGAGCAGCAGAGATGCTTAACGATGACTGGAGCATCCCGGAGGACTTGTCTTCAGGAAATGATGCAGCAAGCGAAATCACCATTGAGATGTGCCTGGCTGCTGGAGCAAATGGCGTAATGATTCCTAACGAGGTTTACCACGCCTTGCCCGGAATTTCAGGGACAAAAATAAAACTCCTTGATGAGTCTAACAAGCATCTTGATAATTCCCCTTTGTTTAATCCAGGTAACAAGAAGTGCTTTGACCTGGGAACCGATGTGCATACGCGGATTTTAGAGCCACACCTTCATAACACGATAGTCATGCCTAAGTTTGAAACAAAAGGCGTTACTGGAATAACTATCGCAGAGGCAAAAAATGAGTTTATCAGCGCCAACAAAGACCGGCTAATAATTTCTCAGGAAGATTTCGATTTAGCGGAAAAGATGGCTTCAAATGTTAGAGCTATTTGTAGTGATATGATTGATTCCGCAATTTGCGAACGATCAATGTTCGTTGAATATCAGGGAGATATTTTAAAGTGCCGCATAGACGCGCAGGTAGGCGATCATGACTATGATCTGAAAACCATAACCCCAAAAGGCGGCGACTTTTCCGAGGCAGCGATCAGAAGACATACAAGAGCGCTTGGCTACCATATAAGCGCCGCATTTAGGAACAAGGTCAGGCGTGAACTTGGTCAGAAAGTTGGCGATAGTTTCCTTATTTTTGTCTCAACAAGCCCAGGTCATATGGTAAAGATTAGGCGGATACCGCCTACCTGGATAGAAGAGGCTGACTTATATCTTGATGATTTGCTTGAGGGAAGAAGGTTCTATCGGTTATCTGGTATTGATAGTTCAATAAAGGTCATTCAGGAACAATATTAACTAAGGGGAAATTTATGTCGCACGAAAATAACTTTTTTAATGCGCCTGTCGCAGCTAAGCAAAATAATATGGTTTCCGTTGAATCAGATAAGGCGATAGCGGAGATTCAATCAGCAATGGTTATTGCTAAGAAGTTCCCGCGTGATGAGCGGCTAGCCTTAGACCGAATATTAACGGCGTGTATGCGCCCAACACTGGCCGAAACATCCCAGTATCAGTATTCCAAGGGCGGCACGGCAATTTCCGGGCCATCAATAAGAATGGCCGAATCACTGGCTCAAAACTGGGGAAATATTCAGTATGGAATAAAGGAGGTGTCACAGGAAAACGGAGCAAGCACGGTTCAGTCGTATGCGTGGGATATTGAGACAAATACACGTCGTGAAATAGTTTTCCAGGTTCCTCACATTAGGCATACGAAAAAAGGATCTTACCCGATAACTGACCCGAGAGAAGTTTATGAACTGGTAGCAAACCAGGGGGCCAGGAGGCTAAGGGCTTGCATTTTGGGGTTAATACCAGGAGACGTGCAAGATGCTGCAATTAATCAGTGCAACATTACGCTAACATCATCCTGCGATATGTCTATCGATGCAGTTAATAAAATGGTATCCGGTTTCTCGGCGCTTGGCGTATCAAAGGCGGCAATAGAAAAAAGATTGCAGCGACGTATCGACACGATTACTCCGGCACAAATGATAACCATTAAAAACATATACAATTCAATACGTGACGGCATGAGTTCGCCAAACGATTGGTTTGATTCAGGAATAGACTCATCAGACAATCCGGCGGCGCTGGATGCCGCGCTTAGCGCTATTGAATCGGCGTCATCAAAATCTGAGGTTGACGGAGTTCTATCGTTGATCGATGGCCTATCATCAAATGATCAGAAGATTGCTAGATCCAAATGGATGGAAAAAGTGAATTTGATTAAGAAATCAAAGGCCAATACTCAGCCAGAAAAACAAGACGCATCCCCAGTCAATTGGGAGAAAAGAATCAAGGAGTCGGTCGACAAAGAAACCTTGTCCGCTCTTCTTGATGAAATGCCGGAATCTGTGCAACTTGAATATGGCGACTTGATCGATGCTCAGTTTGATACGTTCAGATCACCTACCTAACAACCAACCGCGACTTCGGGTGCAATAGGATTTGTAATGAACATCACTGAAATAATTGAACGAGGATTGGAGCAACGTGGATACGATGGCCTTGTTTGCCCCGGAATTTGTGGGTGCGAAAAAGATGACCTGTCGCCAGGGAATTGTCTCACAGAGACTTGTGAGCCGGGATATAAGCATGAGCACACAATAAGTAAAGACTGGGTAATTAGCACGAAGCAAGAGCCTATTTCTGACGACGATATTCAGCGGATTATCGATGAATGCGCCTAATTCTAAGCGAACGTGAAAAAGAGGAGCACGAACAGCATGACGGGTACCCAAACAGGCTTATCAATGAATAGAAAACGGCGAAAGCAAATTGCCCGAACCTTAAAAGAATACCTGCTACTTGATCGAATCCCGCAGGCAACTACAGAAAACATAGTCAAGCTTTGCAGGCAGGCTGGATATAAGGATGATTATGAAAAATACGCGAATTGGTGAAAATCATGAGTGAGCATGAAAAAGAACCTTGGATTTTAGGGGGATGTAGTGGGCGAATGATTACTACGCCCGACGGATATGTAGGAGATGGATTTATTGCCGATGTTGATACAAAAGCGAACGCTCGTCGAATAGTGGCGAGCGTTAATGCGTGCGCGGGAATTCCAACCGAAAAGCTCGAAGGCAAAACAATAGCCGAATATGTTTCTGGCGAGGCATATCTTAGAGGTATGGGTATTAATAATGGGTCTTTAGAGATCGATATTAATGGCCTTCCGTGCAGTATATTGGCGGCATCATTTGCTGGTCAATTCGTTGGGTCAGGAGCGGTAAATTTCTTAACTATCGACATGCACCACAAATCGATTGGTGAATTTACCATAACCATGCAGAGATCCGGTGGAACAACATCTGCTGATAAGTTGAAGGTATTAAAGAATCAGCGTGATGATCTGCTTTCTGCTCTCGAAAAGTGCGTAGATAAAGGATCGCATTGGACAATTTATTCCGACCTCGTTCAAGAGGTTAGCCAAGCAATATCCAATGCAAGGGGGGGATGATGGGAGTCCTAAAAATGGAATCTGATCTATTGACCACCGAGAGTGTGAATTATTTAAAAATTCTCGCGGAAATCATGCAAAACCCACCCACGCCAAAACCACCAAATTTAGACGAAATCGCCACGAGATTGCAAAAAGAGAGGTATCAAAGTGAAATCACTTAAAAGACTTATTAGGCAATCTGAAGCGCCTTCGTACTTAAGCTTTAGTGAGCCAGTATTTAATGAAATCGTGCGGCCATTCATCACCGAAATCCGCCAAGGCCGGATGGTTATGTACGATGTGCTTGACTTGGACGCGTGGGTAGATCAATTTAAGGCCGCGAACGGAAGGCCGGGAAAGGAGAATAATCAATGGCAAAAAGAACCCCAGGCCTTAGAAAGAAAGGCGAAGTCTGGCACATCGAAAAGGTTATCTTCGGTGAGCTCATTCGACAAAGCACTGGAGAAACGGAACTCGACCAAGCGGAAAGGTATCTTGCCCAACTGATCGAGCAACGGCGAAAAGTAGTTGTATATGGTGAACGGCTGGAACGCACGTTTAACGATGCGGCCGCCCGGTTTGTCGAAGAGTACGAACATAAGCGGTCAATTGATCGCGATATAACCACGCTCAAGGCGGTAATGCCCTACATTGGAGAATTACCGCTGTTAAAGATTCATTCGGGCGTGTTGGATGATTTTATTAGGACCAGGAAACGGGCGGGGATATCGGCGGGAACACTGAACCGGGACATGGCAGTTATTCGGCGGGTGTTGTCGCTATCGGCTCGGTTATGGCGTGATGATCAAGGCAGGCCCTGGCTCGATACTGTACCGATGCTGCCAACGATAGAGGGCGCCAAAAGAAAGCCGCACCCGATAAGCTGGCAAGAGCAGGAACGGCTATTGAAAGCCCTGCCCTCTTACGTGGCCGATATGGTGCTGTTCTCCCTGAATACCGGCTTACGGGACCAGGAAATATGCGCGATGAAATGGGACGATGAATGCAAAGTAAACGGCCTGGACGCCTCGGTGTTTATCATCAGTGAGGAACGGGCCAAGAACGAGCATGAACGCATTGTCCCGCTTAACTCGGTAGCACGGTCCATTGTTGCCAGCAGGCGTGGCAATAACTCGGATTATGTTTTTGATTACCAAGGGCGCAAGCTTGACCGGATCAATAACAAAGCATGGCGAAAGGCTCGGGAGTCTGTCGGTTTAAAGGACGTTCGGGTGCATGATTTGCGGCACACGTTTGGAATGCGCTTAAGGGCTGCCGGTGTGAGTCTTGAAGATCGACAGGATTTACTTGGGCATCATGCCGGACGGATTACCACGCATTACAGCAAAGTGGAAATAGCGCGGTTGATTGAATGTGTTGAACTGCTTTGTGAAGCGAGAAAACCGGAACTGACGCTAATCAGGAGAACGGCAAAGTGAAAACAAAACCGGAAAAAACCCGGAAGTGCAAAACGGAAGGCATAAAAAAAGAGGCTTCCAGTCAAAGATAACCTCTTAATTTAATTGTGTTTTTGGTGGTGGGTCGTGCGCGATTCGAACGCGCGACCATCGCATTAAAAGTGCGGTGCTCTACCGGCTGAGCTAACGACCCAACAAAGAATGCCTATTATACTGATTAATCTAATCTTGGCAACTTTTTTT
>Ga0208125_101183_pt1 | contig 10196 bp, 10 predicted proteins | sample LakWasM128_HOW14_2_FD_183938 | JGI IMG/M metagenome (GOLD analysis project Ga0208125, IMG submission 183938) | Freshwater sediment methanotrophic microbial communities from Lake Washington under simulated oxygen tension - Sediment Metagenome... | ecosystem: Environmental > Aquatic > Freshwater >... | reverse complement strand
CTTGCAGGGCGGCCTCGTCCAGCACCGGATGGGCTTGCTGCGCCAGGTCGCGCACCTGCAGGCTGGCACCGGGCTGGGCCTGTTGCAGCCCCTCGACCAGCTCGGTCGCCAGGCGGGTGGAGAAGGAACCCTGGCCGTCTTGAACACGGCGGGCGCTGGAATTGATTTGCAGGATGTTCATCTGAGGGCTCCGTTGGTTTGCTGATCGGGTCTTGAAGAAAAGACCATGGATGAACTGTATTGGTCGCAACCAAGCATCGGAAGACGCCGGAATGGATATGATCGTTCCACCAATGGAACAATGCCATGAGTCTGGACGCTGACGATCTGCTGCTGTTTGCGCGTGTGATGGAGGCCGGCAGCTTCAGCCGCGCGGCCGACCGGGTGCAGCTGCCCAAGTCCACCGTGTCGCGCCGCATCGCCGCGCTGGAGCAGCGCCTGGGCGAGAAGCTATTGCAGCGCAGCACGCGCCGGCTGGCGCTGACCGAATTCGGCCAGGGCGTGCTGGAACATGCACGCGTGCTGGCCGCCGAGGTGGACGGCGCCCTCGCCCTGGCCCTGCATCGCCAGCAGCGCCCCACCGGGCGGCTGCGCGTCTCGATGCCGGGCGACTTTGCCAACCAGGCGCTGGACCAGATGCTGAGCCGCTTCGTGCTGGACTATCCCGAGGTGCAGCTGGAACTGGACCTCTCGCCGCGCCGCGTGGACCTGATTGCGGAGGGCTTCGACCTCGCGGTGCGCATGGGCAGCCTGCCCGACGATTCGCAGCTGGCGGCGCGCCGCCTGGCCCTGTTCAGCAACGGGCTCTACGCCTCACCAGCCTATCTGCAGCGCCATGGCGAGCCGCAGCTGCCCGAGGCGCTGAGCAGCATGCAGGGGCTGATGATCCTGGGCCGCACCGGCGAGCCCGTGCCCTGGACACTCATGCGTGGGGAAGGCGGCGAGGGCGCCGAGGCGCAACGCTGGCAAGGCGTGCCCGAGCAGCGCACCCTGGTGAATGCGCCCGACATGCTTTTGCGCATGGCCTGCGCCGGCCTGGGCATCACCGCGGTGGGCGAGCATTTCGCCCAGCCCTATGTGGAGCGCGGCGAGCTGCTGCGCGTGCTGCCCGACTGGTGCCTGCCGCCAGTGGCCTGCTGGGCGGTGTTCCCCGAGCGCCGCCTGATGCCGTTGCGCAGCCGCGTCTTCATCGAGGCGATGGCAGCCACGCTGGCCAGTTGCCCGGCTACTCAGCCTGAAAGCCGATCTCCACACTGACCTCGCGCGAGCGCGGGATCGGCGCGAAGCGCCATTGGTTGACGGCATCGATGGCCGCCACCGAGAGCTTGCGGTGCGAGCTCTTGATGGCCTCGGCCCCGCTCACCGCGCCATTCGGCTCGACGGTGAACTTCACCACCACCAGGCCGTTGCGCACGCTGCTGAGCAGTTGGCGCGGGATCTCGGGCTCGACCTTGTTGATCAGCTTCAGCGCCACCTCGGGTTCGGGCTCGGGCGCCGCTGCGGGCGCCACGGCGGCGGGCGGCGGGGGATTCAGCTTGGGGCTCGCGGTGGCCAGCTGAACCGGCTCGGGCGCCGGGCTGCTGCTACTGCTCGCCGCAGTGGCCACGGCAGGCTCGGGCTTGTTCTGCAGCTCCTCGGGCTTGGGGCTGGGCGCCGGTGCCTCGTGCCGCGGCGCGGCCTTGGCCACCGGTGCGGCCGGCTTGGCCGGTGCGGGCGCAGGCGCGGCGGGCTTGGCGGGCGCCTTGTCGGCGTTGAACTTGATCCACTGGAACACCTTGTCGGCGTCGCGCTTGGCCCGATCGGCATCGCTGAGGGAAGACTTCTTCTCAAGGTCCCCGAGCTGCTGAGCGGCAACACCCAGCGTCGCGGCGGCAAGGCCCAGCGCCAAGGCCAGACGGCACATGCGCAATGCAGACAAGGAGCCGTTCATCGTTCCATTCCTTCGTCGAGAGCCCGCCGGCGGCCCAGCTTTTGACGGGCATGCGGGACGGTGAGCGCCCGGAGTGTACGCAGCGCCCCCGGCCGCCCTGGCCAAGGGTTTGCCCGCAGCCCCGTCAAAGTCTTCACGCTTGCCGCCTATACTCGCGCCTCGCTCCGGGGAGCCCTGCCGTGCGTCGCAACGATGCGCCGGGCTGAGATGTGGTGGAAGCCACGGACCCGCTGAACTTGATCCGGCTCGTACCGGCGTAAGAAGAGCTTGTCTGCATGCCCGCCCGCGCGGGCCTCAGGCCGCCCCGCGCGCCCGTCCGTCCGCCTGCTTGAGTCCGACCTCCGGAGTCCTTGTTGCACCGACCGGAGGAAGACGAGCATGAACAGCGTGAGCGACGCAGGCCTTGAAGGCATCAGCGACAACATCCAATTGACCCGCGAGCCCCTGCCCGGCTCCAGCAAGCAGTACCTGCCGGGTGAGATGCACCCCGAGCTGCGCGTGCCGATGCGCGCCATCGCGCTCACGAACGGCGAGGTCGTCACCGTCTACGACGCCTCCGGCCCCTATACCGACGCTGTTGCGCCCATCGACGTGCACCGCGGCCTGCCTGCCCCGCGCATCGCCTGGGTGGAAACGCGTGGCGATACCGAGGCCTACGAGGGCCGTCGCATCCAGCTGATCGACGACGGCCTGCGCGACCAGGCCCAGCAGCTCCGGCTGCAGGCCCTCAGCGCCGGCCTGCAGCGCCGGCCACGCCGCGCCAAGCCTGGCGCCAACGTGACCCAGCTGCACTACGCGCGCCGCGGCATCGTCACGCCCGAGATGGAGTACGTGGCCATACGCGAGAACCAGCGTCACGCCTGGATGCAGGAATACCAGGCCGATGCCGAGCGCGAGGCGCGCCTGGCCGGCCACGCCTTCGGCGCCAGCATCCCCGACCTCATCACGCCCGAGTTCGTGCGCGACGAGGTGGCGCGCGGCCGCGCCATCATCCCGGCCAATATCAACCACCCCGAGCTGGAGCCGATGGCGATCGGCCGCAACTTCCTCGTCAAGGTGAATGCCAACATCGGCAACTCGGCGGTCACGTCCAGCATCGAGGAAGAGGTGGAGAAGCTGGTGTGGAGCACGCGCTGGGGCGCCGACACGGTGATGGACCTCAGCACCGGCCGCAACATCCACACCACGCGCGACTGGATCATCCGCAACAGCCCGGTGCCGATCGGCACCGTGCCCATCTACCAGGCACTTGAAAAGGTAGGTGGCGTGGCCGAGGACCTCACTTGGGCGCTGTTCCGCGACACCCTGATCGAGCAGGCCGAACAGGGGGTCGACTACTTCACCATCCACGCCGGCGTGCGCCTGCCCTTCGTGCCCATGACGGTGAAGCGCCGCACCGGCATCGTCTCGCGCGGCGGCTCCATCCTGGCCAAGTGGTGCATCGCCCACCATCAGGAGAATTTTCTCTACACGCATTTCGAAGAGATCTGCGAGATCATGAAGGCCTACGACGTCAGCTTCTCGCTGGGCGACGGCCTGCGCCCCGGCTCGCTGGCCGACGCCAACGACGAGGCCCAGTTCGCCGAGCTGCGCACCCTGGGCGAGCTCACCAAGATCGCCTGGAAGCACGATGTGCAGACCATGATCGAGGGCCCCGGCCATGTGCCCATGCACATGATCCAGGCGAACATGACCGAGCAGCTCAAGCACTGCGACGAGGCGCCCTTCTACACGCTCGGCCCCCTGACCACCGACATCGCGCCCGGCTACGACCACATCACCTCGGGCATCGGCGCGGCCATGATTGGCTGGTTCGGCTGCGCCATGCTCTGCTACGTCACGCCCAAGGAACATCTGGGCCTGCCCAACCGCGACGACGTCAAGACCGGCCTGATGGCCTACAAGATCGCCGCCCACGCGGCCGATATCGCCAAGGGCCACCCCGGTGCCCGCGCCCGCGACGACGCGCTCTCCAAGGCACGCTTCGAATTCCGCTGGCAGGACCAGTTCAACCTCGGCCTCGACCCCGAGACCGCGCGCGAGTTCCACGACGAGACCTTGCCCAAGGACAGCGCCAAGGTGGCCCACTTCTGCTCCATGTGCGGGCCCAAGTTCTGCTCGATGAAGATCACGCAGGATGTGCGTGAATACGCCGAGGGCATGGCGGCCGGGATGGAAGCCAAGAGCGCCGAGTTCAAGGCGCAGGGCAGCGAGTTGTACATCCCGATCGCGAAGGCCTGAGATGGCGAAGACGATCGCCATCGCCGGCGCCGGCCTGGCCGGCCGCCTGTTCGCCTGGGCGCTCGCACGCGCCGGCCATGAGGTGCGGGTCTGGGACGCCGGCCCCGGCCCCGCGCCCGCCTTCGATGGCCAGGGCGCCGCCGCCTTCACGGCCGCCGGCATGCTCAGCCCGCTGGCCGAACTGGACCGCGCCGAGGCCGAGGTGGCGGCGCTCGGCTGGCAATCGCTGCGCCTGTGGCCCGCCATCGTCGCCGCGCTGCATCAGCCGGTGCGCCTGCAGACCGAGGGCAGCCTGCTGCTGGCGCACCGCCCCGACCAGGGCGCCGCGGCGCGCGTGCTGCAGCGCCTGCAGCAGGCCGGCGCGGACCTCTCATCCTTCCCGACGCCGCAGCCGCTCAGCGCGGCCCAGCTGCGCGAGCTGGAGCCGGCGCTGCCCGCCGGCCCGCAGGCCTGGCTGCTGCCCGGCGAGGGGCTGATCCATCCGCTGCAGGCCATGCAGGCGCTGCACGGCTCGGCGGCTGGCGTGCAGTGGCATTGGCAGCGCCCGGTGGCCGAGGTCCAGGCCGGTCGGATCACGCTCGGCGACGGCGAGCAAGTCCACGCCGACTGGGCCATCGACACGCGCGGCCTCGGCGCCCGCCCCACCCTGCCGCTGCGCGGCGTGCGCGGCGAGGTGGTTGCGCTGGAACTCGCCGGCCATGGCCTGCGCCGCCCCCTGCGGCTGATGCACCCGCGCCACTGCGTCTACCTGGTGCCGCGCAGCGAGCGCGAGCTGCTGATAGGCGCCAGCGAGATCGAGAGCGAGGACCGCTCGCCCGTCAGCCTGCAAAGCGCGGTAGAGCTGATGGCCGCCGCCCACAGCCTGATGCCGCAGCTGGGCGAGGCCCGCATCACACGGCTGGACCGCAATCTGCGCCCCGCCCTGCCCGACCACCGCCCGCATGCGCAGGCTGCGCCCGGCCTGATCCAGCTCAACGGCCTGTTCCGTCATGGCTGGCTGCTCGCGCCGGCGCTGGTGCAACGCCTGCTGCGGCAGAGCCAACTCGGAAGCCTCGAATGACCATCACCATCCTGCTCGACGAGCACCCACGTGAGCTGCCTGAAGGCGTCAGCCTGGCCGCTTTGCTGGCGCTGCTGGAACGAGAACCGCATAGCGTGGCCACCGCCGTGAACGGCCAGTTCGTGGCCCGCGAGGCAAGACCTGGCACCGAGCTCGCAGACGGCGACAAGGTGCTGCTGTTCCAACCCATCGTAGGAGGCTGAACCCATGACGGACAGCTTTGAAATCGCCGGCGTCCCGCTCGCCAGCCGCTTCCTGCTCGGCAGCGCCGGCTATCCGAGTCCGCAGCTGCTGGCCGAAGCGGTGAAGGCATCTGAAACCCAGCTACTCACCGTCGGCCTGAAACGCAGCGTGCAAAAAACGGGCGACAACGGCTTCGTGGCCATGGCCTTGGCCGCCGCACGCGCCCAGGGCGCGCGTCTGCTGCCCAACACCGCCGGCTGCCGCAGCGCCGCCGAGGCGGTGCAGCTGGCCTGCATGGCGCGCGAGCTCTACGACACCGCCTGGATCAAGCTGGAGGTTACCGGCGACGAGCACACCCTGCAGCCCGACCCCTTCGAGCTGCTGGCCGCGGCCAGCGAGTTGGTGAAGCTGGGCTTCACCGTGCTGCCCTATTGCACCGACGATCTGGTGCTGTGCCGCCGCCTGCTGGACGCCGGCTGCGCCGTGCTGATGCCCTGGGGCGCGCCGATCGGCTCCGGCCAGGGCCTGCTCAACCCCTGGGCCCTGCGCACGCTGCGCGAGCGCCTGCCGGAGGCCGTGCTGATCGTCGACGCCGGCCTGGGCGCGCCCTCGCACGCGGCCCAGGCCATGGAGCTGGGTTATGACGCGGTGCTGCTGAACTCGGCGGTGGCGCAGGCGCGCGACCCGGTGCGCATGGCTCACGCCTTCCGCGACGCGGTGCGCGCCGGCCGCCAGGCCTGGCTGGCCGGCGTGATGCCGGCGCAGGACTTCGCCGTGCCCAGCACGCCGGTGAGCGGCCACGCCTTTGTGCTGTCATGAGCCAGCCGCACCCCTGTCTGCCTTCGCCCTGGGCCAGCGACGCTGATTGGCAGCAAGACCCGGCTCCGCCCATCATCTGGTCCGTCGCTGGCACCGACAGCGGTGGCGGCGCCGGCCTGAGCGCCGACCAGCGCGCCGCCGCCGCCTTGGGCGTGCATCTGTGCCCGGTGGTGGCAGCCGTCACGGCCCAGCATTCGCGCGGCGTCGCGGCCGTGCACGCGCTGCCCGGCGCGCAGCTGCAAGGCCAGCTCGACGCGCTGGCCGCCGACCTGCGCCCGCGCGTCATCAAGACCGGGCTGCTGGCCAGCGTCGATGCGGTGGCGGCGGTGGCGCGCTGCGTCGATGCGCTGCGCCGCGATGGCAGGGTGGATCTGGTGGTGGACCCGGTGCTGGGCGCCAGCGCCGGCGGCGCCGCCTTTGCCGATGCCGCCCTGATCGCCGCCTACCGCGAGCTGCTGCTGCCGCGCGCCACCCTCGTCACGCCGAATCGCCGCGAGGCCGAACGCCTGCTGGGCCTCGCGCCGCAGGCAGGTTCCGAGCCGGGACTGGCACGCGCGCTGCGCGCGCTGGGCGCCCAGGCCTGCTGCGTGACCGGCGGCGACACACCCGACCCGGCCGCGCAAGACCTGGCCCTCGATTGGCTTGCCAGCGAACTGGCCGATGGCTGGTTATCCCTGCCGCGCCTGCCCTCCACCCACCACCATGGCAGCGGCTGCAGCTTCGCCAGCGCCGCCGCTGCGGCCCTGGCGCGTGGCTTCCCGCTGCCCGACGCGGTGCTGCTGGCCAAGATGCTGACCTGGACCGCGGTGCGCGACGGCTATGCCGCCGGTGCCGGTGCCGGCCCGGTGCGTCCCCATCCGGGCTTCATCCAGGACCCAAGCGCCATGCCGGTGATGGGCTTTGGCGACGAGTTCGCGCCGGCGCGCTGGGGCCAGGTCTTGCGTGGCGAGCTGCCACCCGCGGATTTCCGGCCCGGGCTCTACGCCATCACCGAGGACGCCGGCCGCGTGGCCGAGCTGGCCTCGGGCGGGCGCTTCAGCCAGATCCAGCTGCGCATCAAGCAGGCGGATGCCGCCGTCCCGCTGCGCGGCGCCATCGAGCAAGCGCTGCGGGGCGCGCAGCAGGGCCAGGCCCGGCTCTGGATCAACGATCACTGGCAGCTGGCGCTGGACTGCGGCGCGCGCGCCCTGCACCTGGGGCAGGAGGATTGGGCCGCCCTGCCCGCCGCGGCGCGCGCACGCCTGCTGCAGCCCGATGTGCGCCTGGGCATTTCAAGCCACAGCCTCTGGGAGCTGGCGCGCGCACGCGGCCTGGCGCCGCACTACATCGCCTGCGGGCCGCTCTGGGCCACCAGCACCAAGCAGATGCCCTGGCAGCCGCAGGGCCTGGACAACCTGGCCTGGTGGGTGCGCATGGCGGGGCGGCCGGTGGTGGGCATAGGCGGCATCACCACGCGTGAGCGCCTGCAGGCGGCCCAGGCCACGGGGCCTGCCGCCCTGTGCCTGGTGCGCGGGCTGGAACTGGCGGAGGACCTGCGGCGCTGAGTACGCCCAGGTCGCGCTCAGAAGATCGATCGCTCGGTGAGGGTCGTGAACATCTCCAGCGCTGCCGTGCCCGCCAGCGAGTTGCCGGTCTCGTCCAGGCCCGGCGACCAGACGCAGATGCCGCAGCGCCCAGGTATCAGCGCGACGATGCCACCGCCCACGCCGCTCTTGGCCGGCAGCCCGACGCGGAAGGCGAAGTCACCCGCCGCGTCATAGGTGCCGCAGGTCAGCATCAGGGCGCTGATACGCTTGGCGAGGCTGGGCGTCAGGAGCCGCTCGCCGCTGTGCGGCACGCTGCCATGCTGGGCCAACAAGAGAGCCGCACGCGCCAGCTCTACGCAATTCATCTCGATCGAGCATTGGCTGCAATAGGCATCCAGCACGCGATCCACCGGATTGGCCAGACGGCCGAAGCTGGCGATGAAATGCGCCATGGCCGCATTGCGATCGCTGTGGCGGCGTTCGGACTGAGCCACTTTGAGGTTGTAGTCCAGCGCCGCGTTGCCGCTGAGCCGGCGCATCAGGCCCACCAGCGCGTTCTCGGGCGTGGCGAAGCGGCTGCACAGCACATCGGTCACCACCAGAGCGCCGGCATTGATGAAGGGGTTGCGGGGCTTGCCGCCCTCAGCCTCCAGCTGCACCAGGGAATTGAAGGGCGTGCCCGAAGGCTCTCGGCCAACGCGTTGCCACAGCGTCTCGCCCTCGCTCTGCAGCGCCAGCACCAGGGCGAAGAGCTTGGAGATGCTCTGGATGGAAAAGCGCTGTTCGGCCGCGCCTACCTGCAGCACCTCGCCGTCCAGCTTGACGATGGCCATGCCGAACTGCTCGCGCGGCACATGGGCCAGCTCGGGGATGTAATCGGCCACGCGACCCTGGCCCAGCAGGGGCTGCACATGGGCATAGATGGCGTCCAGCGCCTGGCGGTCATGCATGCGGGAGTTCCGGAGATCGATCTTGGCCGCCATGGTAAGTGCGCCGTTCCGCCGCACGGGATGAACGCTGCCAGCAAGCCCTGCGGCTCAATCAGTAGCGTTGCACCACCGCGGTGGCCCGCGCCGGCGGCTCGTAGTCCTCGGGCCAGTAGTCGGTCAGCTTGGTGATCAAGCCGGCCTCGACGGCGAACAAGGTGATGCCGCGCATGCGCGGCTCGCTGGGCGTGACGAAATCGAACACCGTCACGGCTGATTTTTCGTCGGCGATCAGCTGCAGCAGTTCGACCTGCCAAGTACCCGGCCAGGTGCGGAAGAACTCCGTCATGGCAGCGCGGCCGCACACGCGCTCGCGTGTCTGCGGCACCTCGTAGACCAGCTCGGGGTCGAGCAGGGCGGCGAATGCTGGCCAGTCGGCGGCATTCGCGGTGGCCCAGAAACGCGTGGCCAGCTCACGGGCGGACGGGGTGGCGTTGTCGGTCATACGCAGCTCTCCAGGGCAGGTGTGGCGCGGCAGTGTACGGCGCCCGCCGCCCCTGTTCTTTGCCCCGCGCCGGGTTCAGAATGCATGGGCCACCGCAGGGAGAAGAAGAACAACCGCAGGCATCGTCACGGAAGGGCCGCCATGCAGCTCAGCGCGCCTCGGCGCATGTTCTTGATCGGGCTGCTGCCGGCGGCCTCGCGGCAGGCCTGGGCCGCGCCACAGCACTGGCGCTTCGCCACCGACAGCAACGACCGCAGCGGCCTGGCGCCGGCCGGCCGAGCGGTGCTCAGGCCGGCCTTCGAGCGGCTCGGGCAGGTGCTGGAGTTCGAGCCCTTGCCGTTGCGCCGTTCGCTGCGCCTCACCGAGCTGGGCCAGTTGGATGGCGAGCCCCTGCGCATCGCGAGCATCGTCGATCGGCGCCCCCAGCTCCTGCTGGTGCCGGTGGCGATCTCGCGCGTCGAGGTCTGGGGCTTCGTCGGCGACGCGGCCCTGCAGCCGCATGACATGGCCGAGCTGCGCCCGCTGCGGGTGGCGCACCAGCGCGGCATCCTCCTGCTCGAGCAGCTGCTCGGCGAGGTGGCGCGGCGCGTCGAGGCCACCACGCCCGACGACGTGTTGCGCCTGCTGCGCCTGCGCGTGGTCGACATCGGTCTGCTGACCCTGGCCTCCGGACAGGCGCCCTTGCGGCCGGCCCAGCTGGAAGGGCTGGTGGCGCTGGCGGCGCCGCTGTACGGCAGCTCGCTCTATCCGGTGCTGCACAGCCGCCATGCGCAGCTGCTGCCGGCACTCACCGCCGTGCTGCAGGAGATGGAGAACAGCGGCGAGTCCGACGGCCTGCGCCGCAAGGCCTGGGCGGACGCACGCGACGGCGCCGCGGCCTAGGTGTGAAGAGTCAAGAGGTTCTTTCGTGATCTGTTGATTCGGGACATGGGAGGCTGGCAGCCGATGCCGTGGTGAGGGCGGTGCCAGTTGTAGAAGTGATTCCATGCTGGCAGGGCGGCACGGC
>Ga0208125_101177_pt1 | contig 10248 bp, 10 predicted proteins | sample LakWasM128_HOW14_2_FD_183938 | JGI IMG/M metagenome (GOLD analysis project Ga0208125, IMG submission 183938) | Freshwater sediment methanotrophic microbial communities from Lake Washington under simulated oxygen tension - Sediment Metagenome... | ecosystem: Environmental > Aquatic > Freshwater >... | reverse complement strand
CCACGGCGGCGTTGAGGCGGCGCACCGTGCCGGTGGCGTTGCGCGTCACGCGCACGGTCTTGTCGACCTCGTAGTTGGTGACGGCCTCGCGGCGCGAACTCTGGTTGCTGCTGCCGCCGCCCTGGGAGGTCTGCAGCGGTGCGGCCTGGCCATTCACCGGCGCGGTGGCGGGCACCGGCGGCTGGTTGGTGGCGGCGCCCGGCACGCCGGTGGCGGTGGGCGGGGTGCTGTTGATGGCCTCGTTGGTCTGCAGGCTGCGCACCGAGGCGCTGGCGTTCGCGCCCTGGTTGGGCTTGAACTCCTCGGAGGTCGATTCAACCTGCGAGAAGTCCACATCCGCGGTGACGGTGGCGCGCAGATTGTCGCGGCCCAGCACCGGCTCGAGCAGCTCGTAGATGCGCTTGTTGAGGTTGGCCTCGATCTGCTGCTTGTATTGCAGCTGCTGGCTGTCCAGGCCGCCGGCGCTCTCGCCCGGGTTGGAGATCAGCGCGCCGGTGTGGTCCAGCACGCTCACCGCCTTGGGGTTGAGCTCGGGCACCGAGGCCGACACCAGGTGCACGATGCCGGCCACCTGGGCGCGGTCCAGAGTGCGGCCGCCGCGCAGCGTCAGCATCACCGAGGCGCTGGGCTTCTGCTGCTCGCGGAAGAAGCCGTTCTGCTGCGGCATCGCCAGGTGCACGCGCGCATCGGCCACGTCGGCCAGCGCGGTGATGGTGCGGGTCAGCTCGCCCTCCAGCGCACGCTGGAAGTTCAGGCGTTCGTTGAACTGGGTCTGGCCGATCGACTGCTTGTCCATCAGCTCGAAGCCCACCGTGCTGCCCTTGGGCAGGCCGGCCGAGGCCAGCTTCATGCGCACGTCGTAGACCTGGTTGGCCGGCACCAAGATGATGCCGCCGGGCTCGTTGCGGTAGGGCACGTTCATGGTGGCGAGCTGCGCGATCACGGCGCCGCCATCCTTGTCGGACAGGCCGGTGAAGACCGGGCGGAAATCGCCCTGCGAGCCCCACAAGCTCATCGCCAGCACCACGCCGGCCAGCGCCGCCACACCCAGGCCCAGGCCCAGCTTGCTGCGCGTGGGCAGGGCGGCCAGCCGGGTGCCCAGGCCGGCAGGGACGCTGCTCGCATCCGTCAGCGGGGTCAGGGGAGGGCTGATTGCGTTGTCCATGGGTGGCCGATGTGCATAAATTCGCGGGTGGGCTGGGATCCCAGCCGATGCGTCGAATTATTCGGAAACTCACCCTCAAGAAAGGCGCGAACAGGCCGACTTACCGAGCGCAGTTCCTCCCATCGTGGCCGCGCCTTGTGCGTAGCATTCAGCCTGTCCCTGCCGGTATGGCCTCTGCCGTAGGCACCACAGGAGTGAACGATGGACCTGAAGCTGATGCCCTTTGATTTCTCGCAAGCCGTCGCGCGCGCCGGCCTGTCGACCAATGGGCAGCCGCTGGCCAAGGCCAAGGCCGCCGGCGGCGCGAGCTTCGGCGACGCCATGGCCCAGGCCATGAAGGGCGTGAGCCAGCAGCAGAACGAGGCCGCACGCCTGCAGCGCGAGGTGCAGCTGGACAACCCCAACGTCAGCCTGGAAGAGACCATGGTCTCGATGCAGAAGGCCCAGATCGGTTTCCAGGCCACGCTGGCGGTGCGCAACCGCCTGGTCTCGGCCTACTCCGAGATCATGAACATGCAGGTCTAAGACCCGACGGGCTCAACACGCCTCGCCGCGACACATGCTGGCGCGGCCCAGGCTGTTGACCTCGACGCGCAGCTTCTGCTCCGGTCCACCGCTGAACAGCACCTGGCTGGGCGCCATCGCGCGGCCCATGGTGTGCTCGAACTCGACGCCATCGGCGCGGTCCATGCGCACGCGCGGGAACTCGGCGCTGTCGGCGCGCGCCACATTGCAGCGCTGCCCGTCGCTGCTGGCAAAGGCGCAGTCGCAAGGCTGGCCGCGGCTGATGCCCCAGCACCAATGCTCGCCGCTGCGGTAGCTGACGAAGGTGTTCTGCCCATGCCGCACGCTCTCCTCGCGCGCCAGGCGCAGATCCAGCACCAGGCTTTCGCCCGCCAGCTCCATCTGCTTGCGCACCAGGAAACGGCTGTAGCTGGGCACGGCGGCGGCCAGCAGGATCGCCAGCACCGCCATCACCACGGCCATTTCGACCAGGGTGAAGCCGCGTGGCGAATGTGACAAAAGGGGCAGGCAGCGCGGCATGGGGGCGGGGCGCTCAGCGCTTGGCGAGCAGACGGCGGCGCTTTTGCGTCTGGTCGATGTAGACATGCAGGGCGCGCGCGGCCATCGGGCTGAGCTCGACGAACTGGCAGCCGATCTGGCTGCCCTGCGGGCCGGGCGCGCCGATGTGCTGCAGGCGCAGCTGCACCTCGAAGCGGCTGTCGCGGTCCAGCTCCACCACCACGCCGGCCAGCACCAGGCCGGGTTCGATCGGCGGCACGTCGCGCGGCAGCAGCAGCGCCAGCCCGCCGGCACTGACGTCCAGCACGCGCAGGCGCAGATGCATGTCGGCAATCGCCGGATGGCGCAGGCTGACGACCGGATAGAGGCTGGTGGTGGGTTGCACCCGGTAGGCCTGGCGGCGCTGGAAGCGGTAGATCAGGCGCGGCAACTCGGCGCGCAGGCAGGCGTCGCTGTCGTCGCTCACCAGCACCAGGCCGTCGAGGTCGAACTGCAGGCGGATATTGTCGAGATAGGCCAGGGCGGTGAGTTCCGCGCTGGCCAGCAGCGGCGCGAGCGCGTCGCGGTCGCTGCCGGCATCCAGGCTGAGCACGCCGCCGGCGCTGTCCACGCTCCAGAGCCTGGTCTGCAGGCCGGCGCCCTCGGGTGTGCTGAGCTGCAGGCGCGCCTGGGTGCGCACCAACTCCTCCAGCAGGGCGTGGATCTCGGGCGGGCTGTCCACGCGGAATTCGCCCGCGTTGACGGCGCGCGACTTCAGCGTTCTAGGCGGACGTGGCTCGGACAATGCTGTGCCTTGTTGACCCTGGATGTTTCAGTGTACGGTCTTGGACTGGCCCTTCAGCACATGGTCCAGGTCGTCGAGCCAGGGTTCGGCCAGGTGGCGGATCTCCGCGTCGTTGAGCAGGATGCGCTGCATGATGCGGGTCTTGAGCTTGGCTTCTTCGGGCTGCAGGGCGCTGTGCGAGGCGGCATGCTTGAGCTGGGAGATCAGCAGCACGCAAGCGCCTTCGAGCTTGACGACTTCATCCCAGTTGCCGGTGCGGGCGGCCGAGAGCATGTCGGCGCTGGCTTGCTCGATGGCTTCGTAATAGCTGAGAAGTTGGGTATTCATCGCGACATCCGCTTCAATGCGAGGTTTCATGGGGTGCTGTTTGGCTGTGTTGCGCTTCATGCGGCGGCCTTGTCGCCGATCGCGTTCCAGGCTTCGCGCACCGGTTGCAGCAGGTTCTGTGCTTCTTCGATCGCGGCCATGTCGCCATGCAGATTGGCATGGGTGAGGCGCATGCAGATATAGGCGTAGAGGTCGCGCAGGTCGATGGCCAGGTTGCCGGCCTCGAGGTTGAGCGCGGCCTTCAGGCCCTCATCGAGGATGCGCACCGCGCGGCTGAGCGAACGGTTCTTCAATTCGGTGTTGCCGGTCTGGATCGCGCCGCGGGCCTGGGCCATGGCGTCGAAGGCGCCGTCGAACAGCATGCTGACGAGGCGGTGCGGGCTTGCGCTGAAGACATCGGTCTCCACGCCGACCCGGCTGTACATCGTGCTGGCCCGTTGCGTGCGCGATGCGAAGGGAGATGCGTTTCCGTACATGATTCAGACATCCAAGTGGGCCGTGTTGAATCAGTTTTCGGCGCCCCGCGGGGGAACTTGAGCCACCCTTGCGGGGGGAGAGCCGGGCTTTTCGCGGCAAGCTGTATCCGGATGCAAGCGCCGAAATGACAAGAGCCGCCCTGGGGGCGGCTCTGGCGCGGCGACGCTACGGATTCAGAGCTTGGCGAGCTGCTGGGTGACGTAGTTGCCCAGGCTGTTGAGCTTGCTCATGCTCTGGTCCAGCGCGGTGTACTGGGCGCGCAGGCGCTTCTCGGTCAGGCTGACGCGGTCTTCCAGCGCGCTCTGGCGCTTGCTGTTGTCGTTGATGCTGGCCTGGATGCCGGCCTGGCGGGCGGTGATGCGACCGTCCACCCCCAGCACATCGTCGGCAAAGCGCCGCAGCCGCTGCGACAGGCCGTCGTTGCTGGGATCGCCGGCGTCGAGGCCCTTGAACAGCTGCTTCAGGCCGTCGAGGTTGTTGGCGGCCTTGTCGAGCTTGCTGCCGTCCACCTTGAGGCTGCCGTCGGTGCTCAGGCTCACGCCGATGTCGGTGAGCCGGGTGAGGCTGCCGCCCAGGGTGGTCGAGCCCGAGATGATGCCGCGCAGCTGCGACTGCAGGCCCAGCAAGGTGTTGTCGCCCTGCAGGGTGCCGGCGGTCTTGTTGGTGGCGTCGTACTTGGTCTGCTCGCGGATGTACTGGGCCACGCCGTTGTAGGCGGTGACGAAGTCGTTGATGACTTTCTTGACGCTGTCCTTGTCCTGCGTCACGGTGATGTTGACGTCGGCGCTGGTGGTCTTCAGCAGCGTGATGCTGATGCCGTCGATGGCTTCCTTGAGCGTGTTGCTCTGCGACTCCACCTCGATGCCGTTGAGGGTGGCCTTGGCGTTCTGCGCCTTCAGCTTCTCGGTCATCGAGCTGATGCCCGCCGAGGGGTCGTAGGCGAGGGTGGCCAGGCCGGCGTCGCCGTTGACGCTGACGCGGAAGGAGTTCTCGGCGCCGCTGTCGGTGGCGCGCATCACCAGGCGCGAGCCATTCGTGTCGGTCACCACCGAGGCCACCACGCCGGCCTTGGCGGCGTTGATCTTGTCGCGGATCTGGTTGAGCTGGTCCTCGCCCGCGCCGATCGGGATGTCGATCGCGGTCTTGTCGGGCTTGGCGGTGAAGGCGGTCTCGTCGGCGTTCCAGCTGCCGATCTCGATGGTGATGGTGCCGGTGCCCACCGAGGTGCTGCCCGAGGCATAGGCGGTGCTGCTGACCAGGGTTTGCGAGGTGGCCAGCTGCGACACCGCCACCGCAAAGCTGCCGGGCAGGGTGCCGCCACCGGCACTGGCGGTGACTGAGGCCGCGTCGCTCGAGCTGGTCAGATTGGCCGCCCAGGTGTCGACGTTGTTGAGCTTGGAAGCGGCGTCGCGCAGCGTCGCCATATTGCTCTGCAGCTTGCCGTAGGCGGAAAGCTGGGTCTTCAGCCCGTCCGCCGACTTTTGCAGCTGCGTGATGGGTGTGCGTTCGTTGGCGACCAGCTTGGTGATGAGTGATTCAACATCGAGGCCGCTGCCGATGCCGGCTGAGGTGATGGCAGTCATGTCGGGCTCCTCGTCCGAGAGGGTCTATCAGGTGCTATTCGGCAGCGGACCCAAAAACTGAAGGCGACCAAGGTGTAAAACCCGGGTCGCCCGCTCATTCGGTCTTGTATCGCTGCCGCGTCAACCGCCGCGCAGCAACTGCAAGACCTGCTGCGGCAGCTGGTTGGCCTGGGCCACCATGGCATTGCCGGCCTGCTGCAGGATTTGCGAGCGGCTCATGGCCGAGGTTTCCTGCGCGAAGTCGGCGTCCATGATGCGGCTGCGTGCGGCCATTTGGTTCTCGTGCGCCACCTGCAGATTGGCGATCACGGCATCGAAGCGGTTCTGCGAGGCGCCCAGCGTGGCACGCTCCTCGTTGATCTTGTTGAGCGCCGCGTCGATGTTCGCCACCACAGTGGCGATGGTGGTCGGGTCGGAGGTATTGTCGATCACTGCGCGGCCGGCGCCGCTGATGTCGGTGCCTGCCACCGTGGTGACCAGGGGCTCCAGCGTCAGATCGGGGGTGGTGACGACGATTTCGTCATTGGCGGTGGTGTTGGCGCCGACCTGGAAGGTCTGCGAGCCGGCACCCGAACCCAGCACGAACTTGCCGTTGAAGCTGGTGCCGCCCAACACGCGCTGGATTTCCTTGGCCAGCTCGCCGAACTCCTTGTCCAGCGAATCCTTGTCGCCGTTGGAGTTGGTGGCGTTGCGGGCCTGGATCGCCAGTTCACGCATGCGCTGCAGCGCGTCGGTCACCTTGCCCAGCGCACCTTCCGAGGTCTGCGCCAGCGAGATGCCGTCGTTCGCATTGCGTATCGCCACGCTCATGCCTCGAGCCTGCGAATTCATGCGTTCGGCGATCGCCAGGCCGGCGGCATCGTCCTTGGCGGAATTGACACGCAAACCCGACGACAGCCGTTGCATCGACGTGCTCAGCGCTGACTGAGACATGTTCAGATTGCGCTGCGCGTTGAGCGATGCAATGTTGGTATTGATGGTCTGGGGCATTTGAGCACTCCTACAGATATCCGGTCTCCGGAAGTCGCCTTCCGAAAGGGCTCCGGTGGTTCCGGATCTCGGGCCAGAAATGCAAGCCCGATGGATTGGATTCTGCGAGTGCGCGCGCGCCGCGAAAGCTCAATTAGGAGGGGAAACCACGGCCAATAGAAAAGCTCCGCCACCGCGAATGCGGTGGGCGGAGCCAGGGACGAGGAGGCTTGCTTGCTTCAGCCGCCGCGCAGCAGGGTCAGGACTTGCTGGGGCAGCTGGTTGGACTGTGCCACCATCGCGTTGCCGGCCTGCTGCAGGATCTGCGCGCGGCTCAGGTTGGCGGTCTCGGAGGCGAAGTCGGCATCCATGATGCGGCTGCGTGCGGCGCTCTGGTTTTCCACCGCCACCATCAGGTTGGAGATCACGGCGTCGAAGCGGTTCTGCGAGGCACCCAGGGTGGCGCGCTCGGTGCTGACGTTCTTGATCGCGGTGTCGATGTTGTCGATGATGGTGGCCAGGGCCGCGGCATCGGAGGTGTTGTCCAGCGTCGCACCGGTCACGGCGGTGATGTCGGCCTCGGCCGTCATGTCCTTGGTGATCACGTCGACCACGTCATTGGCGGTGGTGTTGGCACCGATCTGGAAGGTCTGGGTGCCGAAGTCGGCGGCCAGGATGGCCTTGCCGTTGAAGGTGGTGCCGGCGATCACGCGGGTGATCTCGGTGGCCAGCTGGGCGAATTCCTTGCCCAGCGAATCCTTGTCGTCGCCGGTGTTGGTGGCGTTGCGGGCCTGCACCGAGAGTTCACGCATGCGTTGCAGCGCGTCGCCCACCTTGGAGAGCGCGCCTTCAGCGGTCTGCGCCAGCGAGATGCCGTCGTTGGCATTGCGGATCGCCACATTCATGCCACGCACTTGCGTGTTCATGCGTTCGGCGATCGCCAGGCCGGCGGCGTCGTCTTTGGCCGAATTGACGCGCAAGCCGGACGACAAGCGCTGCATCGAGACACCCAGCGACGATTGCGACGACGACAGATTGCGTTGTGCGTTCAGCGACTGGATGTTGGTATTGATGATCGAGGGCATGATTCAATCCTTTCGGTGTCAAAGACTTCCGGTCTTTACGGTTCGATAACCAGGCCGCTTGGAAGCTGGCCTTGCCAGCAACACCACCGCACCATTGCCGTGTGTTGCACCGTCCGCGTCCTGTCCCGATGCCCGCCTGGATCGGCGTTGGCGCTCGGGGCCGGCTGACCGGACCACGGTCCTTTCACTTGCTTGGACTCGTTGAAGCAGTTATCGACGACACCTGGATTGACTTGAATCCTTTTTGACTAGAAGACGCCACCCGGGTGGGCTCTTGCGAGCCGCCGGGCGGCGTTTCAAGGGGCTTGTGCTGGGGGTTTGAAGCTATCCGCTTGTTGGTTGATAGCCGCGGGGGTACTCAAGGCCAGCGGGGCTGGCCAGCTTTCATCGAAGAAGCGTGAGGACTTGCTGCGGCAACTGGTTGGCCTGGGCAATCATCGCGTTGCCTGCCTGTTGCAGGATCTGCGAGCGGCTCAGGTTGGCCGTTTCCACCGCGAAATCGGCGTCCAGGATGCGGCTGCGGGCGGCGCTCTGGTTCTCCACCGAGATCTGCAGATTGGAGATCACGGCGTCGAAACGGTTCTGCGAAGCACCCAGCGAGGAGCGTTCCACGCTGACGTTCTTGATCGCGGTATCGATGTTGTCGATGATGGTCGCGATCGCGGCAGAGTCCGAGCCGTTGTTCAGCGTGGCGCCGGTCACGGCGGTGATGTCGGCCTCGGCCGTCATGTCCTTGGTGACCACGTCCACCACGTCGTTGGCGGTGGTGTTGGCGCCGATCTGGAAGGTCTGCGTGCCCGAGGAGCCGGCCAGGATGGCGCGGCCGTTGAAGGTGGTGCCGCCCAGCACGCGGGTGATTTCCGCCGCCAGCTGCGAGAACTCCTTGCCCAGCGAGTCCTTGTCGTCACCGGTGTTGGTGGCGTTGCGGGCCTGCACCGACAGCTCACGCATGCGCTGCAGGCTGTCGCTCACCTTGGAGAGCGCGCCTTCAGCGGTCTGCGCCAGCGAGATGCCGTCGTTGGCATTGCGCTGTGCCACGTTCATGCCGCGCACCTGGGCGGTCATGCGTTCTGCAATGGCCATGCCGGCGGCGTCGTCCTTGGCGGAATTGACACGCAGGCCCGAAGACAGGCGCTGCATGGCCGTGGCCAGCGAGTTCTGGGTGGCGGAGGTGTTGCGCTGCGCAGTGATGGACAGCAGGTTGGTATTGATAACAGCGGGCATGATGCGCTCCTATTCAGCTTTAAAAGACTCCCGGCATAGCGCCGACGTGACTCGGATGCCCGGGTGTGGCACCCGTGCTTGCGACCCTTGCGGCCTTGCGGCCATGGGGGACGTACCGCCCGGCGCTAGTCAACCGTTGTGCCCTGCACCCCCCAGGGGGAGCTCAACTTGCGGCCTTCTAACCGGACCACGAATCTGTTTTTGCAGACCCGTTGGAATGGCTATCGGACAGCGCAAGTAGGAACTTAAGCGCTGTTTGTCAATAGGCTCGATCGGTTGATAAGCGCGGCACTTGGGGGCTTGTTGTCTGGATCGGTTTTTGCGCGTGGCGCGAATCCGTTCAACAGGCGCCGGTGGCGCTGGGCATGGGGCTGGCTGAGTCTTGCTGGGTTCCTGTCGGTCTTTCCTGTTGCTGAATAGGAGCCGGTGCCGGGCCTGGGGCCTGCCACCGCGCTCTGTACAGGATTTCGACGCGCCGGCCGGCTTGCATGTTTGGAGATGCGGCGCGCGGACCGTGCTTTTCCAACGAATGGTCGTGCTACCCGACCCTAAAGTCTGCGCAACTGGAGTCGATACGCGAGCGCGTCTCGATTGATCCAGCGATTGATTGGTTCAGGCGGAGCGCCCCATGCGTCCCGCATTGGCGATGTCTGGAGTGATCACCATGAAGATGCACACGCAAACAAGCAGCCCGCGATTCCAAGCCATGCCCGCCCAGATGGCGGAGGCCATGACCGCCACCGGCGACGAGGCCCAGCGCTCGAGCGAGGCGCTGATGCTGCTGACGCAGGCGCGCAATGCCGCGTTTGCCGAGGCCGCCGAGGGGCGCGTCGGGCGCGGGCTGAGCCTGCTGAGCCAAGCCCTGGCGCATGAACCCCTCAGCCACGAACTGCTGAGCGATATGGCGGCGCTGCTGCTGAGCGCGGGCGAGCTGGCGCATGCCGCCACCCACGCCTACCGGGCACTGGAGCTCACGCCCGACCATGGTGCCAGCCTCTACACCCTGGGCTTTGCGATGTCCGGCCTGGGCGAATACGCGGCCGCCATCGAAGCCCTGCAGACCCTGGTCCAGGGCCCCGCGCTGGCCAACCTGATGCAGGAGGCGCCCGATCTGCTGCCGCTGGTGCAGATCGAGTTGCAGCGCCTGCAGGCGCTTGGCGACAGCAGCGTGCGTTCGGCCGCCTGAGCGCGTCGCCCATGGGGCGCGCCGCCCGCGGCGGCCGCGCGACCCGCTGACCGGTCATGGGGCCGGTGTAGGTGTTTGCCTGACAAGCACCCTGGAAAAACCGGGACTCAGTCACCGAATTGGGCTGATGTCGTGAACTTGTTTGCGTCCACACAATCCGTTTCACGTTGAAACGAGAGCCGAACAGCGCAACAGGAGTCCGACATGAATGCAGACCAAATCCTCACCGAGATCCGCGAAGCCAATCTGTCCTACCTGATGTTGGCACAGACCCTGATCCGCCAAGATCGCGAACAAGCCCTGTTCCGCCTGGGTATCTCGGAGGACACCGCCGCGCTGCTGAACACGCTCAGCCCGGCTCAAATCATGAAGATCGCCAGCGGCAACACCTTGCTGTGCCGCTTCCGCATGGACGACGACCTGGT
>Ga0208125_101176_pt1 | contig 10250 bp, 7 predicted proteins | sample LakWasM128_HOW14_2_FD_183938 | JGI IMG/M metagenome (GOLD analysis project Ga0208125, IMG submission 183938) | Freshwater sediment methanotrophic microbial communities from Lake Washington under simulated oxygen tension - Sediment Metagenome... | ecosystem: Environmental > Aquatic > Freshwater >... | reverse complement strand
CCAAACGCCATTCCATAGGCTTATCGCCGTAAGTAAATGAAACTCGCTCAATACTAAGGATTGGTTCGCCTTCTTTTAAACCTAAAGCCTTTGCCACCTCCCCTTTAGCCCCTACAGCTTTCAGGCGTTCTTCAGCGCGTATCATGCGCACGCCAAACTCAGACTCATACATGCTATACATTGAGCCGTTATTCTCTTCCACACGCGTACCATTCAAACCTTTAAATGGCGCTGCGGGTACGATAATGTGATCAAAAATAAGAGGTCTGCCTGAAAATGTAAGTAAGCGTTTTATTTCTATGGTCGATGCGCCTGCCTTTAAGTCTAGAACTTGCCCCATACGCACATCAGCTTTGCCTTTGGTGCATGAAATAAACTCGTTTTGCAGCAACTCTTTTTGTCCATCTTGCGATGTCAACCTTAAAAAGCGCAACTTCATGCCTTCAGCACTATGCGTAGCTACAAAAGTACCCTTGCCTTGACGACGAATAAGAATATTTTCTGTAGCCAATGCGTCAATGGCTTTTCTTACTGTGCCTTGACTCACCTTATAGCGACCTGCCAACTCAATCTCACTTGGAATCATGTCGCCTGGGCGCCATTCACCACCGATTAAGCTTTGCGTAAGCAACACTTTAATCTGATCATATAAAGGCTTATAACTTGGCGAATTGTAGTGTTTATCTATCATGGTCTTTGCTTCTCACTTAAGTTGAACAAGAGGTTAAGCTGACATTAATTAGCCGCAATTTAACGTTGAATTCCATTAACGATATTTATATCACGAGTATTTACAATAGTCTAGCATTTTATATCTTATATAAGACATAAGATATATATTGACATTTTTTATTTTCTCTCTATATAATCGGTTTAGCTTTAAAACAATGAAAACTAAAGGTAACAAAATGGCTCAATATTTTCGCCCTAGGCGCTCTATGCTTTACGTACCAGGCTGCAATACGCACTACCTTGAGCGTGCGCGGACGTTACATGCCGATTCAGTCATATTGGATTTGGGCGACCCGATATTAGTTGAGCGCAAAGAAGAGTCTCGCGATAACGTAGTTCGCTTTGTCAATGAAGGCGGTTATGGCTCACGTGAAGTAGTCGTGCGTGTGAATGATCTTATTTCAGAATGGGGCCCAGACGATATTAAAGCCGTTGCAAAAACCAATGTGGATGCTGTTTTATTCCCAAACATCGAGTCTCGCGAGGATGTATTAACAGCCCTTTCATTACTCGATGCTGCTGGCGGTAGCCACTTACCCATAATGGTGATGATTGAAAGCCCGATTGCAGTATTGAATGCGAAAGAAATTGCTGCAGCCTCTGATCGCATCGTGTGCATTGTAATGGCGACATCTGACTTAATTTCACAGTTGCATGCGCGTGTAACACATGAACGCTCTGCAATCTTAACTTCACTTTCATTAGTGATTCTAGCCGCACGCGCTTATGGTCACGCAGTTGTAGACGGCATCACTAGCGACTTCAAAAATATGCACTCATTTGAATACGCATGTCGCTTAGGTCGCGACATGGGTTTTGATGGTAAGTCGTTAGTACACCCTGCACAGCTTGCTTACAGTAACGATGCTTACACGCCACAAACCTCAGAAGTAACGCACGCGCGAGAAATCATCGCCGCGTTAAAAGAGGCAAATGAACAAGGTAAAGGCACGGTTGTGGTTAACGATAAATTAGTTGAGCGCCATCACGTGAGAGCAGCTGAGCGACTATTAAAACTCAGCGAAATGATTAAGACTTTGGAAGAGAGCCATGTCTAATACCACTAATAAAATGACTACAAGTAAAATCAATGCGGGCAACTTTTTTGAGGATTTTCACCTCAACCAAGTGATTCATCATGCTACGCCACGCACGATTGCTGAAGGTGAAATGGCGTTATACATCGCACTAACTGGAGCGCGCCAAGTACTGCACTCTGCAGATACGGTTGCACAATCATTAGGCTACAACGCTAGACCTGTGGATGACTTATTAGCGTTTCATATCGCGTTTGGGAAAACCGTACCGGATATTTCTGTGAATGCCATTGCCAACCTAGGCTATGCAGACGTGCGCTTTTTGCAACCTGTTCATATTGGCGATACGCTCAGCACCACATCAACGGTAATTGGATTGAAACAAAACTCTAATGGTAAATCTGGCGTCGTTTATGTACGCTCGGTTTCTACCAATCAACTACAACAGCCCGTGCTCTCATGGGTGCGCTGGGTGATGGTGCACAAAAATAATTTAGATGCGCCAGCACCTGAAACTGTAGTGCCAAACTTACCTAGCCACGTGCCTGCTGAAGAGCTAAGCGTACCTAACTTTCTGGATGCCAGAAAATTCAATACTGCAGTCACTGGCGGCCAATACTTATGGAACGACTACGCGATAGGCGAGCGCATCAATCACCCAGCAGGTATGACGATTAGCGATACAGACCACACACTTGCTACTAAGCTGTATCAAAACAATGCGCGTTTACATTTTGATGATTTGATGATGAAAAAAACCGCATTTGGCAGACGCTTGATGTACGGCGGCCACATCATTTCATTATGCCGTGCGCTGTCAAATGACGGCTTAGAGAATGCGCTTTGCATCGTCGCGATTAATGGTGGTACGCACTGCAACCCATCATTTGGTGACGACACTATTTACACATGGACAGAAGTGTTAGACAAATGGGACGTGCCGAATCGCAGCGATGTTGGCGCTTTGAGATTACGCATGGTCGGTGTAAAAAACATGCCTGCAGATGCACTTGAAAGCACGCATATCACGACCGAAGGCAAGCAGACTTACCATCCGAACGTAGTGTTAGATTTAGATTACACCGTGCTAATGCCACGGAAACCAAATTAATAAAAGACTTTAAAACAAAAGACTTTTAATAGAAAAATTAGCATAGAAAACTTAGGAAGATACGATGGCAACCATACAACAATTAGTTCACCCTAAAGACGCCTTATTCGGCGGGGAAAAATCATTTCCTATCATTCCATCATGCGAGCATTTTGCTGGGAGTGAAAAGTTAATCCTCAAAGCCCTGTCTATGCAAGACACAGTCGGACCGGTATTTGATATCACTTGCGATTGCGAAGATGGTGCACAAGCTGGACAAGAACGCGAACATGCAGAAATGATAGTGCGTGTACTCACAAGTGATGCTAACAAACACAAAATGGCAGGTTCGCGAATTCACGACTACACCAACAGCTACTGGAAACAAGATGTAGATATTTTGGTGGCTGGTGCTGGCAAAGTTTTAAGCTACATCACCATTCCAAAATGTACCACCTACGCGCAAGCCAGCGAAATGATCGCTTACATTCAAAAAATCGCCACTTTCAATGGTATTGAGCGTGTTATTCCAGTGCATATCCTGATTGAAACGCATGGCGCACTAAAAGCCGTGCATGAAATCGCGACCTTGCCTTGGGTGCAAGTACTGGACTTTGGTTTAATGGACTTTGTGAGCGGCCACCATGGCGCGATTCCAGCATCAGCAATGCGTAGCCCAGGTCAGTTTGACCACAGACTACTCGCACGTGCAAAGGCTGAGCTAGTAGCAGCAGCACTAGCTAACGGCGTAGTGCCAGCGCATAACGTGACTTTAGACCTAAAAAATGTGGAAACAACGCACTCTGATGCTTCGCGCGCGCGCAACGAGTTTGGTTTCTTACGCATGTGGAGCATTTACCCAACGCAAATCGAAGCGATTGTGGATGCTATGAAGCCTAACTTTGACGAAGTACAGGATGGCGCGAATATTTTACTAGCTGCGCAAAAAGCAGATTGGGGCCCGATTCAATACGATGGCGAGCTGCATGATAGAGCGACTTATCGTTACTTCTGGGAAATTTTACAAAAAGCCAAACTTACCAAAGTGGCGATTCCAGCAGAGGCAACTCAGGCCTTCTTCAGTTAGTTTTATTAAATTTATAGAATTTAAATATAGTCTAAGGTAATTAATATGACACAAGCAGCCACAGCAGGGGCACGATTTCGTGCCGCCCTAAGCGCCGAAAAACCTTTACAAATCATAGGCGCAATCAATGCCTACCATGCCATGCTCGCCACCCAAAGTGGCTTTAAAGCGCTTTACCTATCAGGTGGCGGCGTTGCTGCAGGCTCACTTGGTTTGCCTGATTTAGGCATCTCAACTTTAGAGGATGTATTGATTGATGTGCGCCGCATTACCGATGCCGTTGACACGCCATTACTAGTGGATATTGATACTGGCTGGGGGGGCGCATTTAACATTGCACGCAGCGTAAAAAGCATAGCCAAAGCTGGCGCAGCAGCAGTGCATATTGAAGACCAAGTTTCAGCAAAGCGCTGTGGCCACCGTCCAAACAAAGCCATTGTCAGCTTAGAAGAAATGGTAGACCGCGTAAAAGCTGCGGTTGATGCCAAACCTTACGATGACTTTGTCATCATGGCGCGTACTGATGCTTTGGCCGTAGAGGGTCTGCAATCCGCAATAGACCGCGCCTGCGCCTGCGCTGAAGCTGGCGCGGACATGATTTTCCCAGAAGCGATTACTGAACTCAGCATGTATAAACAATTTGCAGCCGCTGTAAAAGTGCCAGTATTAGCCAATATTACTGAGTTTGGTAGCACACCACTGTTCACTGTAGATGAGTTGCGCACAGCGGATGTCAGCATGGTGCTATATCCACTTTCAGCTTTCCGCGCGATGAACCAAGCTGCACTTAACGTTTACCAAGCAGTAAAAAATGACGGTACACAAAAAAATGTAGTCGACACCATGCAAACCCGCATGGATCTTTACGATCACTTGGGCTACCACGCTTTTGAACAAAAGTTAGATGCTCTATTTAATCAAAACAAAGCTTAAAGGAGAAAAGTAGCATGAACGCAACTACTCAAACCGCTATCCAACCAGCGAGCATTGAAGCCCCTAAAAAGAAAAAAGGCGTGGCGTTAGCAGGCGTTTCTGCTGGTACCACTGCAATTTGTACGGTTGGGCATACGGGTAACGATTTACATTATCGTGGTTACGATATTATTGAACTGGCTAAGAGCGCCACATTTGAAGAGGTTGCTTACCTATTGATTCATGGTGAATTGCCAAACAAAACTGAACTCGCGGCTTATCACGCCAAGCTTAAAAAGTTACGCGACATTCCAGCTGCGCTCAAAACCGTGCTGGAGCAAATCCCAAAACACACGCACCCTATGGATGTGATGCGCACAGGCTGTGCGATGTTAGGCACATTAGAGCCTGAAGCTGCTGACCGCAATACCAAAGCAGCACAAGATTTAGGCGATAAGTTAATCTCATGTTTTGGCTCAATTTTGCTGTACTGGTATCACTTTAGCCATAACGGCAAACGTGTCAATCTAGAAACTGACGACGACAGCATTGCCGCACATTTTTTGCATGTACTTCACGGCAAAGCACCAAGCCAATTACACATTGATGCAATGAATACTTCACTAGTGCTATACGCAGAGCATGAGTTCAATGCCTCAACATTTACCGCACGTGTGATTGCAGGCACATTGTCTGACATGTACTCATGCATCACCGGTGCAATTGGCGCTTTACGCGGCGCAAAACATGGCGGTGCGAATGAAGCGGCGATGGAAATCATCGAACGCTATAAAAATGCCGATGAAGCAGAAACTGATATTTTAGAGCGTATGGCGCGAAAAGAAATCATTATCGGCTTTGGTCATCCCGTTTACACAATCGCAGACCCTCGAAATGAGTCAATAAAAGCCGTTAGCCGCAAGTTATGCGAAGATGCAGGCAATATGACGCTTTTTGAGATTTCAGCACGTATTGAAGAAGTGATGTGGCGCGAGAAAAAAATGTTCCCGAATTTAGACTGGTACAGCGCATCAAGTTATCACATGATGGGTATTCCAACTGGCATGTTCACGCCTATTTTTGTGATTTCTCGCACGACTGGCTGGGTTGCACATGTCATTGAGCAGCGCATTGATAACAAAATCATTCGCCCGAATGCGGAGTACGTTGGTCCTGATAATCGCGCTTATGTGCCGCTAGACAAACGCTAAAACCACCCTTCATACGTCATTAACGATTCAGAATTTTTATATTTTTAAAGGTCTTAAACAATGTCAGCCCACATTTCAAACGTACGCCCCGCTCCAGACCAAGTCATTGTCGACATCGCCAATTATGTAGCTGATTACGAAATCAAATCAGATGAAGCATTCGACACCGCGCGCAACTGCTTAATGGATACACTAGGTTGCGGTTTTGAAGCCTTAGATTACCCAGCTTGCACCAAATTACTAGGCCCAGTGATTGCTGGCACCGTTGTACCTAATGGCGCAAAAGTACCGGGTACTTCATTTCAATTAGACCCGATCTTAGCTGCTTTCAACATTGGCGCGATGATACGCTGGTTAGACTTTAACGACACATGGCTAGCTGCTGAATGGGGTCACCCATCTGATAACTTAGGCGGCATTTTAGCAACTGCTGATTACATTTCACGTAAAAATGTAGCCGAAGGCAAAGCGGCACTGACAATCAAAGACGTGCTTACAGCTATGATTAAAGCCCATGAAATTCAAGGTGTATTAGCGCTAGAAAACAGCTTTAATCGCGTAGGCTTAGACCACGTGATTTTGGTGAAAATTGCCTCAACCGCTGTAGTAACAAAACTACTAGGTGGCAATAAGGAAGACATTATCAACGCAGTTTCTAACGCGTTTGTAGATGGTCAAAGCTTACGTACTTACCGCCACTCACCAAACACAGGCTCACGTAAGTCATGGGCAGCAGGCGATGCAACCAGCCGTGCCGTTAGATTAGCGTGGATGACCATGCAAGGTGAAATGGGCTATCCTTCAGCATTAACAGCCAAAACATGGGGCTTCTACGATGTGCTATTTAAAGGCAACGCCTTCAAATTTCAGCGTGGTTATGGCTCTTATGTGATGGAGCAAGTATTGTTCAAAATCTCATTCCCAGCCGAGTTTCATGCGCAAACCGCAGTGGAATGTGCAATTCAATTACATGCACAAGTGGGTAAAGAGATTCAAACACTAGAGCAAATCGCGCAGATTGATAAAATCGTGATTACTACGCACGAATCAGCCATTCGCATTATCGACAAAACTGGCCCACTAGATAACCCGGCTGACCGTGACCACTGTATTCAATACATGTCAGCCATTGGTTTGTTAAAAGGCAACTTAACTGCGCAAGATTACGAAGATGCCGCAGCGGCAGACCCACGTATCGATGCAATTCGCGCAAAAATGGTATGTGTAGAAAAAGCTGAATATACAGCCGATTACCTAAACCCAGAAAAACGCTCAATCGCCAACGCGATTCAAGTGTTCTTTAAAGACCACACAAGCTCAGACAACATCGCCGTGGAATACCCAATCGGCCATCGCCGCCGCCGTGGTCAAGGCATCCCAGAACTAGTGAAAAAATTCCAAGTGAATTTAGCACGCCGTTTTGATGCTAAAAAACAAGCGGATATTTTAGCTTTATGTTTAGACCAAGCTAAGCTAGAAGCAACACCTGTGAGCGTGTTTGTGGATATGCTCTGGCAGGGTTAATAAATAAGGCGGATTTTGCAAATTAATCCGTCCTTAGTTTCTCTGACATTCGAGGTGAGTAAGTTAAAAGTTTTGCGAGCTGTATGCTTAGTAGCACAATATTCATGCTAGCTGAAGTGCGCCCCCTAAGGTAAAGTATCTCAAAAACTTAACCATTAGGGGACGTCGAATTGGAAGCACCTGGAGAAAACTTACTTATTAAGTTATGGGAAACTCTTGCTGATAAAGGTATTGGCTCTCTTTTTAAGCCTTGGCAAATCAAACGAGAAGGGAAAGCTACTGCAGAAGTGCAAGCTGAAGCTATGCTATTAATGGCTCAAGCTGAAAAAACTGTAGAAGAAATAAAAAAAGGAAATTTATCCTATATCGACGGTCAATTCAAAGTCTTACCAAATCCTAATTCACCAAATAACGAAGTTGAACAATATTTACATATAGAAACCCTCCCTCAGATAATTATAAAAAACAGTGTCGAAGATGGATTAAGAAAAGAAATTAATGTTTCAAAAGCTATTCTGATTGCACAAGAAGCTATTGCAAACGACCCTCAATCTCCGCCAGAAGAGTCAATTGGAGATGATTGGCTGTATCGCTGGCGTGACTATGCTGGGGAAGTTTCTTCAGAAGAACTGCAATTGCTATGGGGGAAATTACTTGCGGGCGAATTAAAGAAACCTAACAGCTTCTCTTTGAGAACCTTAGAATTTATTCGTAATTTATCAAAAGAGGATGCCGAGAAGATTGTATTGTTGAATTCTTTCGTTATAGGTAATTTTATATGTCAATCGAATACAACAACAATCCTAGATGCGGCTGGACTTACTTTTAAAACTTTATTGGGATTACAAGAGATCGGAATTCTCTCCGGTGTAGGTCTAAATTTAACACTTACACTCAAGTCGACAAATGCAACCGAGTTTTATTCTGTACAAATAGCCAATAACAAAGTCTTGGTAATTAGCTCTCCAGAACAATCAAAGAACGCAATTGTAAATGGTATTTTAAATCTAACTACTTTAGGTTTTGAACTCTCTAAACTTGGAGACTTCAAAATAAATGAAGAATATATAAAACTGTATGGTGGGCTTATTAAGAGTCAGGGGTACGGTGTTACATTAGCAGATATAGTTGACCAAGAACAAAATGGACTTATTCATTATAACAATCCCGAAATTCTTTAACATTACCCCCTAGCGAGCATAGAGGTGGAAGTCGTTATAAATTGCCGAGGAAATTAAACACCAGTGAATCAATGTCCATTCAAATAAAACCTTTTTGCACACCAATGACTAAGGTAAAATGATGTTTTATTCAATTGCTGCTTTTGAAAGCTCGAACAATGTCACTTACTACGCTAAATGCACTCTCCCCACTTGATGGCCGCTATCAAACTAAATTAGATGCCCTACGCCCTTACTTCAGCGAATATGCACTGATTAAACATCGTGCTTGGGTAGAGGTAGAATGGCTTAAAGCATTATCAGCTGCTAAAGATTTACTAGAGATTGCGCCATTTAGTGCAGAGACTATTAAAGAGCTTGATGATGCTATTGTTCACTTTAGCGAAGTCGATGCATCACAAGTTAAAGCGATTGAAGCACGCACAAATCATGACGTAAAAGCACTTGAATATTGGCTTAAAGAGAAATTTGATGGTAATCCTGAAATTAAGAAAGCCAGCGAGTTTATTCACTTTGCTTGCACTTCAGAAGACATCAATAATTTATCGCACGGTTTAATGCTAAAAAGCGCGCGGGATGCGGTGATGTTGCCATTCTTAGCAAATTTAATTTCACGCTTAACTGATTTGTCTCATGAGCTCGCTGAGCAATCTATGCTTTCACGTACGCATGGCCAAACTGCGTCACCAACGACCATGGGTAAAGAGCTTGCTAACGTGGTGTATCGCCTGCAGCGTCAACAAAAACAACTTGAAGCGAATGAAATTCTAGGCAAAATTAACGGCGCAGTAGGTAACTTCAACGCGCATCTTTCTGCTTATCCAAACTTCGATTGGGAAAGTTTTGCTAAGAACTTTGTTGAAAGTTTAGGTTTAACTTACAACCCAATGACGATTCAAATTGAGCCGCATGATTACATGGCTGAGTTGTATGATTGCTTAAGCCGCATTAATACGATTTTGATTGATATTAACCGCGATATTTGGGGTTACATTTCAGTGGGCTACTTTAAACAAAAAGTAAAAGCAGGTGAAATTGGCTCATCAACCATGCCACACAAAGTGAACCCGATTGACTTTGAAAACTCCGAAGGTAATCTAGGTTTAGCCAATGCTGTGTTGCGTCATTTAGCTGAAAAACTGCCTATCTCACGCTGGCAGCGCGATCTGACAGATTCAACCGTGTTGCGCAATATGGGCGTGGCTTTTGGTTATACGCTTTTAGGTTACGACTCTTGCTTACGTGGCTTAAACAAACTAGAAATCAACCCGGAAAAATTGGCATCAGACTTGGATAATAGCTGGGAAGTATTAGCCGAGCCAATTCAAACCGTGATGCGCCGTTATGGGATTGAAAACCCGTACGAGCAACTTAAAGAGCTCACACGCGGCAAAGGTGGCATCAATAAAGCTTCTCTACATACGTTCATTAGTGGTTTAAATATTCCAGCAGATGCAAAACAAGCGCTGCTAGAGA
>Ga0208125_101173_pt1 | contig 10277 bp, 11 predicted proteins | sample LakWasM128_HOW14_2_FD_183938 | JGI IMG/M metagenome (GOLD analysis project Ga0208125, IMG submission 183938) | Freshwater sediment methanotrophic microbial communities from Lake Washington under simulated oxygen tension - Sediment Metagenome... | ecosystem: Environmental > Aquatic > Freshwater >... | reverse complement strand
GGCAAGATCATCAGTGACAACGAAGACGATCTTGCGAACCTTTTAATTTCTGTGGATGGAATGCGAGTTTTAGGTGAATAAAATTCGCATTATTTCTAATTGCTTTTACTGCTGGAACCAGTGGGTTTCTTTGGGGGGTAATTGAAATTGTCATGGCAGTATTGGCGAAGTGCGGCGAGTCCTACTTTAAGGCCTCTTTCCCGCAAGAATTCTTGTATGTCGGACAAAGGCATTCTTTCATTAACAAGAAAGGAAATACCTGTCTTTTCTTCGTTCAACATTTCTCTAATGCGTGCCGACAAACCGCCATTTTTCTTTTTAGCAAACGCCTTGGCTGCGCTGATTGAATCTTTTGTATCCATGCCTGCCTCCTATCTGGTTCTTTTATCACAAGAAAACAATAAATTTGCATTGCGCAAAAATTATAATCTGATGATGGTACCGCAAAAAAACAAATGAGAGTGAGAACATCATGAAAGTTTATGTTGCCGAAAAACCAAGCTTGGGTAAAGCGATTGCAGAGCAGTTAATGAAGAAATCGCCCAAAGTCGATTCTGGTCGGGAGTTCGTTGCTGGATCGGATTGGGCTGTGGTTTGGGCAGCAGGGCATATTTTTGAGCAAGTTGAGCCGGATCACTACATTGCAAAAATGTATCCAGGAGCCAGAAAGAATGCCAAAGGTAAATTTTCATGGACTTTTGATCATTTGCCATTAGTACCTGGACTTCAAGATTGGGCAATAAGCCTGGTTTCAGACAAGTCGAGTTTATTCAAAACCATTAAACAATATGTGGCTAAGGCAACGGTAGTTGTAAATGCCGGGGATCCGGATCGAGAAGGGCAGTTATTGATCGATGAGATATTGCACGAAATTGGGAATAAGAAGCCAGTTAAGCGAGTCTTGATATCCGGGTATGACGAACTGTCAGTCACCAATGGTATTAAGAACGAAAAAGATAACTCTGAATTCCAGGGAATGTCCGATGCGGCCTTAGCAAGAAGTCGCGCTGACTGGCTTTGTGGAATGAATTTTAGTCGAGCTGCTACTTTGCAGGCTCAGTCACATGGGTATTCTGAAACAATTTCTATTGGACGTGTTCAGACGCCGATTCTCGGGCTTGTCGTACAGCGCCACTTGGAAATCGTGAATTTCAAGCCAGTTGACTATTTCACGATTGTTGCAAGGATGAAAGTCGCACAAGGTGAATTCTTTGCGCGTTGGAAGCCATTTGAAGGGCAGGCCGGCCTAGATGATGAAGGTCGTCTGTTAGACCGTCGTGTGGCGGATCAGCTTAATACTCTGGTTAAAGGCAAAACTGGCAAGATTATTGAATATAGCGACGAAGAGAAGCAGGAAGGTCCACCCTTGCCATTCTCGCTGGACAAATTGCAAGTGTTGGCGTCGCGCAAGTATGGGTACAAGTCAGAAGATGTATTGGGGGCAGTTCAGTCGCTTTATGAGAGGCACAAATTAACCAGTTACCCAAGATCTGATTGTCAATTCTTACCAGTTGCACAACTAGACGATGCCCCCATGGTTTTTAATGCTGTAAAGGGCAATTTGGAGTTTGATGGTAATGTCCTTGCCCTGGTAGATGTGAAGCGTAAATCTAAGGCCTGGAATGATGACAAGGTTACGGCCCACCACGCGATTATTCCCACTACCCAAAAAGCAAATATTTCTAACTTGTCTCCTATTGAGCGTGATCTTTATGCTGAGATATGCCGTCGCTATCTCGCGCAATTCATGCCTAATCGACGGTATAGAGCTGTAGCAGCAACAGCCGAGGTTTGTGGCCAACGTTTTGTGGCCACCGGTACAACAACCATATCTCCAGGATGGAAGTTGATCTACGGCGCTACTGCCGATGCCGAAGATGATTCTGCAAAAGCTTCCGATGAAGGTAACACGCTACCGCCAATGGCTAAGGGGGATGCTGCAGATTGCCTAGGTTTGGATGTTGAGCCAAGAAAAACAACGCCGCCCAAACACTTCACTGATGCGTCTCTCCTTGAGGCCATGATCAATATTCACAAGTATGTGACCGACGAAAAAATCAAAGTCATTTTTATGAAGATGCTATCAGATAAAAAAGGCGGCGATGAAGATGGGGCCTGTGGTTTAGGCACGCCGGCTACGCGGCACACATTCGTACCAAAGTTGATCGATATCGGGCTCATGACAAGGCAAGAACCGGAAAAGGGCAAGGGGAAAAAGGTTAAGGAATCTTACCTAGTCCCTACGGCGGCAGGCGTTGCTCTGATTCAAGCTTTACCGCCGGAGCTCGGAAAGCCGGATATGACGGCCTTGTGGGAAGCTTCAATGCGTGAGATTGAGGCTAATCGAACTGACATTGGCCGTTTCCTTGATATGCAAGCCGGCTGGTTAGGAAAAACGATCGAAAAAATAAAATCTCTTCCTTTGCAATTGCCAGATCCGCCAGGCGCGAAGAAAAAATCATTTAGTGGCAATGGTGGTGGCGTGCGTAAGTCCTCCGAGTCAGCAGGTATTGATTGTGCGAAGTGCGGTGCACCCATGCACAAGCGTAAAGGCCCAAGAGGTGAGTTTTATGGGTGTTCTAAATACCCAGAGTGTAAGCATATTGAAAATATCAGCTAGCGAGAAAGCGTGAATATGAAAAATAAATTGGTTATACGTGAGCTGATGGAAATCGCATCAGTCCCCAATGGGTTTGATGAAAAGATATTGCTGCAGATCCAGGAGAATTTGGCGGTGGACGTCATACGTCAATATAGGCGTGATTTTCTAACGCTTATGCAGCAACAGAAGAGCGCAAATACGCCCCCAGACATTGCAGAGCGTGAGCGCAATGAGTTTTTTGCAGGCAAGCTGCAAACTGAGTATCGAAACAGGGCAATGAATGGCAGTGGGTTCAGTCTGCCTTTATACGTAGAAACAGCAGAAAACTTATATCGTCTTGAAATAGGCCAGCAGCTGCAGGCGGTAAAGGACTACATAGCCCTTGGGAAAGTAGTGGCCGAGCAAGATCAATTCCTGGGCGCATACCAGATCCGTAATGCGGATCCCGCTATACGTAGTTTGGCTGGTCGTGTTGCCGATGGTTTTAATACTATCAATGATTCGTTGGATAAATTGGCACGGGTAAAGATGGGCGCGGCCAAGACCGTTTCTGACAAATTACGTAAGGAAATGGCGGACACCGTGGGGCATTTGGAAGACGATTCATTCACGCGAGCTCTTATTACTGAGGCTACGACGCTTGCTGATGCAAAACGTCAGCTCAATAAGATGGAAAAAGAAGTGCCCGACTTTAGCATTAATCGTCCTTGACAATACGCAATAATAACATAAAATAACATCACACACACAACAATGGAGAATTCCATGCAAACATTAGAAAATCACTTTTCATTTCCACAAGACCTGCTTAATGACGCAGCAAGTGTCGCGGATGGACATTTTGTAGAAGTCGACGATTTGATTTATGAGGCGAATATGCTTGGACGAAAGATTGTTCAAGCTCAAAACGTATTGGTAGGTAGCAAGCAAGTATCAGTAGGGGCGGTGGGTAGTAATGCCGGCAAATACGAACTTATCTTGTCAAGCGAGAACCCCAGCGACTTAGGCAGCTTCGAGCAAATCATCAATGACAATAAAGATATTTTTCAGGCGCTGCAGAAGTCTTTCGGGAATGTAGATAACTACTCTCCGTTAGAAATGGTAATTGCCATCCGGGCGGCTCAACAAGCCAAGGTCTCGCCAACCAGTCAGGACTTGCTTGCAAAGATCGTCATTGATGCAAAAGCGCATGTTAAGCGTGCGTTATGGGTGGCAAACAATCACGTCTCAGCGTTTGCAAAAGCGCCGTTGGATTGGGCGTCCATAGGGCTCTAAAAGGTAGTAAACGTAGAGAGGGCCTAACTACGTCTAATAAAGCCCTAGGAATCACCTCGGAGACGCTGAATGAAAAAAGCCATAGTACCTGTGTATCAGCCAATCGTTGATATTGATTCCGGCCAAGTCTTGCATTACGAGGCTTTGGCAAGAGTAAGAAATGGGCAGGGTAATCACTCCCGACTTATTGAGCATGCGGAGGTTGTCGGTTTTGTGGACTTAATCGACATTGCGATGCTTGAGCATGTTGTCGAGATGTTGAGTGAGAACCCCAGTGTATTGGTATCGGTTAACGTATCCGGGCTGACGATAGAGCAATCTTGCAATGATCTGTTGTCCGTCGTCTTCAAACACATGGATGTCATGCGCCGGGTGGTATTTGAGATTACGGAAACAAGCAAGATTAGCAATACGCGGATGCTTAACCGGTTTCTCATGGCTATTCGAGTTCTGGATTCTCGTGTTGCCCTTGATGATTATGGTACGGGTTTCTGCACATTGGATTTTGTGAGACAGGTGAAGCCGGAATTCGTGAAGTTGGCGGGCAACCTGGTTGAGTCTTTAGTTGCTACTGGTAATTTTGGACAGATTAAAGATGTCTGCGAGTTTGTTAAGTCCTACGGTGGCGAAATGATTGCTGAACACGTGGACAGCCAAAGAAAGTACGACGCGATGCGAGAGATAGGTATTCGTTATCTGCAGGGATACCACGTTGGCGGTCTTGTTTTTAATTTGGCTTCCATAGAGTCCCATTTTGTTCCTGTGAGTCAAATTCGACCGCAGCTTGCAGTGGTGGCCGGGTAGCAAATTATTAAATCGGCCCACGTTTATTTTTTATTTGGTGCACGTGAATATTTTTATTTGGATTTTTTGATGTTGATGTGTGTTGTTGGTAAAAGACTAACCCCCATTTTTGGTAGGCAAATTGTAGTTTTAGACTGCAAAATTAATGTTCGATATCGGAAAACGCCGTCTTGGTGCTCTGGAGAAGGAATTGGAGCGCATAGACAAAGAATTTGAGGATGTTCGTGGGCCAGTGGCTGATACGAGCACGCCTCGTCGCGGCGGTCGAGTTGATGTTCTGATATTTGAGGACTCTGATACTGCTGCGCTAGCAATTAGAAATACCCTTTTGAAGCATGGTGTGATTTCCGTTGCCAGAATGGCAAATGCTAACGAATGGGAAAAGTATGTTGACTTGTTCAATCCAAGAATCATTCTAATGGATATTATGATGCCAGGGATGAGTGGATTCGAGGCCTTGAGGAGAATAAAGCGGCATCAAGAATATAGCAAAATCCCAGTTGTGATTTGCTCAAGTAAAAACGGCGATTCCGATATTATTTGGGCGACAAAATGTGGGGCTGCCGGCTATATATGCAAACCTTGGCATGATCATGATGAATTCATGATGACTATACGTTCCGCGATGCGAAACGCTCGGGCAGGTAGATCGCTAGACTTGGTTTTATGAATACGAATTACTTTTTTGGGTGTGTGTTGTGTTGTTTTGTATAGAACATAACAAGCCCCATAAACATTCACCTTTGGAGTAAAACATGGACGTAAGTCAACTTAGCAATGAAATTCTGAGCGCATTGCGCGAGCGTGGTCTGTCTGATCAGCAGGTCGCTATCCTCACGCCAAGGGAAGTTTTTGACGAATACTGCAGTTGGCATGGCCTGATTAATTGGGGTGATAGGCTATGGGGGATTGTGAACGAGCTGAAGGCTGTAGAGCCTATGCCTGCGGTCAGCAGTACGCCAGTAAAGCAAGATTTTAGCGAAGATGATCTCGGTTTTCTTCAAACTGCCGACACGAAGGTCTTGTCGGCAGTTGCACGTGGCGAGCTTAACCTTAATATGAAAGCTGTTGATACGCTCGTTGATCGTGGCATGGATGTGAATGGAAACTGGGTCGGCTTCGATGCGGCCAAGAGTAATCGCGCATACAGTTCTGCAGAACTGGCTTCCCTGCAAGGCTTTGATTTTGGTAAGCCCAATCTAATTTTTCAAAGCGCGCCTTGTGCTGGACATTCTATTCCCTTGCAGAAGTCGGTGCAGGAGGTTCCTCGGGTGGTTATCTGGATTGAAGGCGGCATGGTTCAAGGTGCAGTCGCCGGCTCGCCGGTTGATATCGCTGTGATCGATTATGACATTGAAGGCGCTGATGACGATGATCTTATGGATATAGACCAGGGCAACGGTAAAACGGCTCAAGCGGTCTGTCATATCGAAAACGCTGAGATCAATTCCGCTCGTGCGGATCAACTGTTTTTTGCAGTTGAGGAAGTCAAGGATGAGCTGAGCGTCAGTATGAGGCCGTGATGGCAGTGCTCAATAAAAGGAAGTGGTTTTACCTTCTGGCACCTGGTGTTTTTGATTTGCCCCCTTGCAGCTGCGGCAATCCAGAAACGCAGTGGTCTGAGTATGAGCACCATCTTTGGTGTGATAAGTGCAATAAGGACTTTGTGCCGGCGCATAACGGAGTATTTGATGGTCCGATTCCCGTTATGGCCTGTGCACTGTTAGGAATATCGTTTGACCGGTTTAATATCGAGAAAAACTGTGTTGAACGATTTGTCGTAGAAACCGGTAACTATCAATAATAGCAATAAACAAAAAAGGAGCGGTAATGGCAACAGTAAGGGGGAGGGTATTGGCCTATGATCAGGCAACAGGCAAGGGCATCATTGGCTCAGGCAATGAACGACATGAATTTAACTTGTCTTCTTGGAAAGGTGAAGAAGTTCCCGCTCTAGGTAAGTCAGTCGATATCCAAAAAGAGGAACAAGGCATCTATTTTATTCCTGTTTCTGATGCCGATATCGTTAAAGAAAAGCTGGAACTTGCCGGCAAGAGTCTGGCCTCATCGGGAGGCAATATTGCATCAGAAGCGCTTGCACGCTTAGGCCCGGTGACATTAATCGCGATGCTGGCATTCTTTATCGGATCCTTGGCATTAGATGTTGTGAGCCTCCGGGTGATGGGTGTTTCCGGTGGATTGTCGCTTTATGACTTTTTCTCGAACGCCTCCGGGTTTGGAAAGTTCTTATTGATCGCTTCCTGGGCAGCGCTGATCGTCCCCCTGGTCTGGAAAGAACCCAAAGCATATCAAGCCCTATTTGTGCCTTTAGCGCCATTGGTGATCCTGTTCTGGAAATTCTGGGAAACCTACAGCGCTGCGCGTCAGCAAATGGACAGCATGAGTGCTTTTTTCGGTGGTAAGGCTGCGGCTAAAATGCCGTCATTCTTTGACGTTGTTAACCCTGGCCCAGGCTTTTATTTGTTGATTATCTCTGCAGCCATATTGGCTTTCATTGCTTTTGCAAGAAAGTAAATAGGATCCTATATGAGACAACATTTTCTTACAGCTCGCGTAACATTGTCTTCTCTGCCAACCTGGCTGAAATGGCTGATCACGGCGAATTTCCTCATATTTGGCGCGGCCCAAGGGTTTCTTGCTATCTATATCGCGCATGATTTAGTTCGGTTGTCGGAATTCATCAATGCGATAAGCCAGATTCCCAACAAAGGTGTGTTTGTGGCTTATCTGCAAGCAGGTCTTGATGCAGGGTTCTGGATGGAGATGTTGTATCGTCTCCTCATTGCAGGCAACCTACTTGGCTTTGTGTTGATGGTGGCGGTCTGGTGGCGTCCACGCAATGCGGAATTGTTTGATCATATGTTCGCCGGTACCAACGATGATGGATATAAACTCTAAATAACACAATGACTTTCATTGTGTTATATTGTTGTAAATTAGTTTAGAGTTTACTATCAGATATGACTAAGCAAGAGGTAATCGAGAAAATAAAGAAGTGCTTGGCACTATCTGCAAGCAGTAACGAAAACGAAGCCGAAATAGCGTTACGCCAGGCACGTGCATTGATGGATAAGCACGGCATTGACGAATTGGAAATGCTCGCTGCAGGCGCAAGCGAATCGCAAACCAATTCGTTTGCTAAAAAATCCCCGCCCAATTACGAATCTATGCTCGCGGCAAATATCGGTACCGCCTTTGGGTGCCATGTTCTCTTTACCCATAGCAAATACCGTCATCATGGCCAATGGAAATTCATCGGCTGCGGAGCAGCGCCAGAGATTGCCATGTATGCGTTTCAGGTCTTATACCGGCAGGTAAAACGTCAGCGTGCAGAGCACATCAAGACCAAGTTAAAACGCTGTAAGACTGTAACAAAAGTAAGGCGTGCAGATCTGTTCTGCGATGGCTGGGTACGTTCTGTTGCTGGGAAGATCAAAGACTTTGTCGGTAGCGATGAACAAACGGCTGTGATCGATGCTTACCTCTCCAAAAATTATCCGACTCTCAGTGAGCTTAAAAGCCGTGACAGGAATCCCAATCCAAATATGTCTGACCGAGACTGGAACGATTATTTAGCTGGTCGACGCAGTGGGAGTGACGCCGAATTAAACCGGGGCGTTCATGGGAATCAATCTGCAGGGCTTCTTAATTAAGCGAGGGGAAAGGGTAAATCATGAAACTCGCTGACTACAAGAAGTCCAAGGAATTCATCGCCGGGGTTCGTTCTGATGGCTTTCGCATTGGACTGTCTACGCTATTCGCACCTGGTATAAATGTCCTTTTCAAGGACGAAATGGCTGGCGCTTGGAACAGTCCTGGCCGTATGTGGGTATTCGATCGTGCTCGGGTAAATGGAGAGTTTGCCGCTGCAGTAAAGTCTAATCTACCGAAGAATTATGTGTTTGAGGTTCCTGCTGTCGTCGAGAAAATCAAGCACGCCCTTGCCAATCCAGATCCTGACCTATTTGTACCAGGGCTGGATGTGCAGCTCTTCCCGGTCAAGGGTGGCGGTGTAGTTATTATGTCGCGATACGACGCTGCGGTATCGCGAGCCGTCAATGAGTTGCATGGACGGTTCTTACGCACTAAAAGCGCTTGGCATGTACGTCAACCTACCCAAGTGATTTTAGAGAAGCTGGCGGAGCGTGCAGGCGTTCTGCGGGACCACGTTTATATCCATGACACTGAGATTGTGCTGCAGGACTATGCCTCGGCGTCCGATGGTGATCGACCGGGTGTAAGTGTCGGGGGTATGTTCCCCGAGTCTTACGGCAGGCGAGGGGACGAAGAGGGTGAAAATTCTATCCTGTCAGTAATTTCCCAGCCCTTACGCAAGCTTCCTGTCGATGAAGCAATGCTGGCAGCTGCAGCTGCGCGATACGGTCTTTACGATTATCAGCAGGACGGTGTGCGCCACCTGATAGGTAATAGCAGTTCCTTGCTGGCGGATGATATGGGGCTGGGTAAAACCCGGCAGGCCATTGTGGCCTCAATTCTGGTGCCGGGAGGCGATCCAGTAGTCGTAATTTCGCCGGCCAATTTGAAGATTAACTGGCAGCGTGAGATCAATACTATTGATCCAGAGGCAAACGTGGCCATAGTCGGGCAAGATCCTGATTGGCACACTGCCCAGTGGGTAATAGTTAACTATGAAAGGCTGGGAGGTATTGTCCAGGCTATTGGTGACGGCCTGGTTAAATTCCGGGCTGTGCTCTATGACGAAGCTCATTACCTTAAAGAAGCCGACTCGGCGCGGACACGCAACGCTTTCTTGCTATCAGCGCATATTGACCGGCGTTTCCTGTTGACGGCAACGCCTATTCTGAATAGGGAAAGCGAAATGCATACGTTGCTCAGGCTTTCAGGTCACCCAATAGGTGAAATTCCGCTTGGTGATTTTCAAGCGGAATTCGCCGGCGAGCCGGAATTGCGCAAAGGACTTGCGGACCGTCTTTCTGAATGGATGTTGCGCCGGCGGAAAGACGTACTCAAAGGCCTCAAAGGTAAATCCCACGATGTTCAATATATAGAACTTGCCCAGGACCAGCTGGATGAGTATCGCAGTCTGCTAGCCGACGGCGGTATTACCGCGATTGTAAAAATCGGACGTCTGCGGCGAATGCTTGAATTGATGAAAGCGACCTGGTTGATCGAGACAATCAGCTCGCTGGCCGAAGATGCAAAGTCGATTGTTTTCTGTGAGTACGTCGAATCTGTCGAAACGCTGGTCGAGGAGTTTGCCAAGGCAGGCATCAAAGCGGTTAAATTCACCGGTGAGGATACTGCCAATCGTAAGCAGCGTGCCGTGGACACGTTCATGGATGATGCTGATACGAAGGTATTCATTGGGACGACCGGCGCTGCCGGCGTAGGACTTAACCTGACTGTAGCGAATTACGTATTTTTCGCTACGTTGCCGTGGACGGCAGCTGCCAAGCGCCAGGCGGAAGACCGGGCGTACCGTAACGGCCAGACCAGGCACGTTACAGTTATGATTCCGGTAGTAGTAGGATCCATAGATGAGCAAATTGTAGAGCTGCTCAAGCACAAAGAGAGCATTGAGCAGGATCTGTTG
>Ga0208125_101172_pt1 | contig 10287 bp, 7 predicted proteins | sample LakWasM128_HOW14_2_FD_183938 | JGI IMG/M metagenome (GOLD analysis project Ga0208125, IMG submission 183938) | Freshwater sediment methanotrophic microbial communities from Lake Washington under simulated oxygen tension - Sediment Metagenome... | ecosystem: Environmental > Aquatic > Freshwater >... | reverse complement strand
ATCCGCGAACTTGGGATGGAACCAGAGCGCATCACCGATACCAAACCAACGTCCATCAATATCGAACCTATCGGCAAATCATGGATGCCACTGGCGATTGCGGGTTTGCTTGCAACAAGTTCTGAGCTCATTGGCTGGCTGGGCATATCGGAATGGCTGGTCGCATTGCTGGCGCTTGCTGCCATCGGCATTAGTGGGGTTGGCACCTACAAAAAAGGCTGGATTGCAATCCGTCATGGCAATCTCAATATCAATGCACTGATGAGTATTGCGGTCACCGGTGCAGTGCTATTGAGGCAATGGCCGGAGGCCGCCATGGTGATGGTACTGTTCACCATTGCAGAATTGATAGAAGCCAAGTCGCTGGATCGTGCGCGGAATGCCATCCGCAGCCTGACTCAGCTCACACCGGAATTGGCGACCGTTCAACAAGTGGATGGCAGCTGGATCGAGATGCCGGCCAGTACAATCGCGATTGGTCAGGTGGTACGGGTAAAACCAGGTGAACGCGTTGCGATGGATGGCGAAATAACGGTTGGGCGATCTAGCATCAACCAGGCGCCCATAACTGGAGAAAGTTTGCCGATTGAAAAATCGGTGGGAGATGCAGTATTTGCCGGCACGATTAATGAATCCGGTTCTTTTGAATACCGAGTGACGGCCCTATCCACGAATTCCACTTTAGCCCGCATTATCCATGCCGTTGAAGAGGCTCAGGGAGCACGCGCACCCACCCAGCGTTTCGTCGATCAGTTCGCCAGGCTCTACACACCCACAATATTCATCATCTCGTTCCTGGTGGCAGTCCTACCCCCCCTTCTTTTTGGTGGTGCCTGGCACGATTGGGTTTATAAAGCCCTGGTTCTGCTGGTCATCGCCTGTCCGTGCGCGCTGGTCATCTCGACGCCGGTTACCATCGTAAGCGGTTTAGCCGCCGCCGCCAGAAAAGGTATATTGGTCAAAGGCGGTGTCTACCTTGAAGCTGGCCATCAGCTCACCTGGCTGGCTCTGGACAAAACAGGAACAATCACGCATGGCAATCCTGCGCTGACGGATACCCTTTTACTGGACAAGTCCGCTGGCGTGGATGCAGTGCAACTTGCCACCACGCTTGCTGCACGATCTGACCACCCTGTATCGAAAGCCATTGCTTCAGCTGGCGTGAAAGCCGCCATTGATTTGCTGGATGTCACCGACTTCTCAGCCATTCCAGGACATGGAGTCAGCGGCATCATCAATGGCGTGTTTTACCAGTTGGGTAATCACAGGCTGATGCATCAGCTAGGGGTATGTTCAAAGGAATTAGAAGTCGTCCTGGGCACCTTTGAAAAGCAAGGCAAGACAGTCATTATGCTTACCGATGGCCTTCATGTGCTCTGCATGTTTGCGGTCGCCGATACCGTCAAGGAAAGCAGCCGGGCTGCCATTCAGGAATTACATGACCTAGGCATCAAGACCATCATGTTGACCGGTGACAATGCACACACGGCCCGTGCCATCGCCGCACAAGTGCGGATCGATGAAGCATTGGGTGATCAGTTACCTGCAGACAAGTTACGGGCCATTGAAGGCTATGCCAAAACCGGCAAGGTGGGCATGGTCGGGGATGGCATCAATGATGCGCCAGCGCTGGCTAGGGCAGACATCGGGTTTGCCATGGGCGCAGCGGGCACGGACACAGCCATTGAAACCGCCGATGTTGCCTTGATGGATGATGATCTTCGCAAGATTGCCGCGTTCATCCGTCTCTCACGGAGAACTCACCATATTCTGATCCAGAATATCTCACTAGCTTTGGGTATCAAAGCCATCTTCCTTGGATTAACCATTGTGGGCATGGGAACCATGTGGATGGCAGTCTTCGCAGACATGGGGGCGAGTCTGCTAGTGGTGGCTAATGGACTCCGATTGGTAAGGGCATCGAAATAATGGAAGACGATACTTTCACACCATTGAACCGAACAATCATGGGAGATGATTTCATATGCTGAGCGTACTCAAGCACCGGACATATCGATATCTGTTTTATGCGCAAGTCATAGCCCTGATAGGCACAGGACTGGCAACGGTGGCACTGGGCTTGTTGGCTTACGATATTGCTGGGGCGGATGCCGGACTGGTATTGGGTACGGCCCTTGCCATCAAGATGCTGGCATATATCGGCATTGCACCGATCGCATCTGCGTTTGCACAATTCATTCCAAGGCGTAGCGTACTTGTTTCACTTGATATCGTCAGAGCTCTCATTGCGCTCTTGCTTCCCTTCGTCACGCAGGTATGGGAAATTTACGTATTGATCTTTGTATTGCAGTCAGCATCTGCAGCGTTTACACCAACATTTCAGGCGACTATCACCGATATCCTGCCTGACGAAAAAGACTATACCAAGGCATTAGTGCTATCCAGGCTGGCATATGACCTGGAGAGCCTGCTAAGTCCGGCACTTGCATTTCTGCTGTTGACAGTGATTAGCTACAACAGCCTGTTCACGGGGACAGCCGTTGGCTTCTTCGCATCCGCAGCGCTGGTTCTATCCGTGATACTGCCAAAGACCAAGACGGCTAAGAACAGCATTTATGGACACACGACGAAAGGGTTGCGTATCTACTTTACAACACCACGTTTAAAAGGTCTGTTGGCATTGAATCTGGCGATTGCGGCAGGGAGCTCGATGGTTATCGTCAACACCGTCGTGCTCGTACAGTCGACATTCAGCCTGTCGCAATCTTCGACGGTACTCGCATTGGTGATGTTTGGGGCTGGCTCCATGCTAGTGGCGCTTTTGTTACCGATACTATTGCAGACTTTGCCGGAAAAACGAGTCATGCTGGTCGGTGCCGGACTAACTGCTCTGGGCCTACTATTCGGATTTTTTGCTGCCAAGAGCTATATGGTGCTACTGCCACTCTGGTTTGTGCTCGGCCTGGGATATTCGATGGCACAGACACCGTCTAGCCGGCTGGTCAGGCGTTCCGCTAAACCAGAGGATAGACCCTCGTTATTCGCCGCCCAGTTTGCGCTGTCGCATGTCTGCTGGTTGATTACTTACCCTTTGGCCGGTTGGTTAGGAGCCAAAGCGGGGATGGGTTCGAGCTTTCTGGCCCTAGGCAGCATTTCGGTGGTGTCTATTATTGCGGTCTATTACTTTTGGCGAGATCCGAACCTCAAAAAATAGCTTTGCATAAATAATTGTCCTTGGGTCAGCGCGTATCGAAGGAAATCAAACGCGACACATAATCGTGGTCCTATTCTAAAGAGCAATTGAATTCACTAAAGGCTTAATGACACTTCGTGATGATTTCAGACATAAGTATATTTAATCATAGAAATTATCCAAGCTTTTCATAATTTCCCAATATAATCAGTTGACTATATTTAGAGTCTAGAGCTAAACTCCAAATATGGTGAAAACTAACCAAAACCCAAATAAATTAAAAGACTGGTTTACAGCTGCGGAAGCGGGTCGACTGTCCGAATTGACGTTTGATATGGTTAATTATCTCTGTAGGCATGACCTTGTCTCGCCGTCACATGGCTCCAAGCGAGGACGTGGAACACGCCGCCGCTACAGCTTTGCAGACATTATCTTACTTCGGGTCATATCCAAATTGCTGCAAAATGGAGTGTCACCCCTTCGTCTAAAAGATAACCTGACAGCACTCAAAGGCCGAGGTGTTAAGGCTAATGAATTGCTGACAACCAGATTTGTAGTAACTGATGGTTTTAACATTTATTTCAAGGACGATGGTGTCATCGAATTACTGTCGTCCGGACAGATGGCATTTGCTTTCGTATTAGAGTTGTCTAAACTTCGTGATGAAGTCACAGCAAACATTAACGAATTAAAGATTGCATAGAAATCGTTGTAGAAGTAGGTATATCTCGCTTCCCACTTTGTCTATCTAGGAGAAAAAAATGAGCATAATGTCTGTGTCACGCCCTGATGCAAGCACCACTATGTACAAGCATTTTGCCTCGCTGGTATCAGGTTATGTTGATGCGCAAGCCAACCAGCCCTTGGCAGATGCTGAGATTCCTATCGAGTCCATCTTCAAACTATTGGAGATGTATCGTTACGATGCATTTAAGGATGAAACTCGCAGAGGAGCACTCGCATTGCGCACTGCAGGTGCATTGACACGTATCAATAAAGCGCCTCCATGGCATACACCTATCCTAGAAGCGCTCAATTCCGCAAAGGCAAATGCTTTTGGCGCAGACATTTCTACTGAGCAAGCGGTACTTGAACTTGAACAAGTCCTCAAGAATCTGGTCGCCAATCAAACTCTAGAACAAGTTCACAAGGATCATGCTCGAAACTTTTTCAATCGGCTTGGTGAAGCATTAGCATAGGCATATTTAATGAAGGCCAAGGATTTTCTTCTAAACGAATGTGAAAATCTCCAAACCGTTTTAGAAGAAACTCTAAGATATGAATACGGGATTGAGGGTAGCCGGGTGTTCTATGAAGAATGCGAACACCGGCTATCTGAAATCACAAAACTAATTTCTGTTACCCAAGAAACTGCTGCTCCAGCTCTCTCCGAACACTTCTATAAATTAGAAGAGCTATCAGCTCTGATTAGTAGGATCGAGCGGTCTTCCTTAAAAGAATATTCCTGGCCGTTTTTGGAAGAATTCAAGGAAATCAGTCTTTCTGCGTGTACTGATCCGAACACTACTCAGTTGGATAAAGACGGCAACCCCTATCCACCCCAAGTGCATGTGCTATCTGAAGGTGGATTGAGCTCATATCAGATCTATGTTGATGGACGCCGAGTACCGAGCCGACGAAAAATACTTACTATATTTTTTCCAAGAACGCTCAAACATTACGTATTGCTGCATCCCATTTTGGGGCACGAAATGGGGCATGCAATTTACAGTATTGCAGCTCATGAGAAAGCGTTAGATCAAGTCATCAAAGAAAACTTGATCCAACCCAGCAAATACTTCGCCTCTGCGCAAAATTTCACCGAATGGATGTATAGAAATCCGCCGCAATCCGTAAAAGTGTTTCTGAGTGTCATTGAAGCTGAGCTACAAGTAAATGAACAAAATATATTAGACGCCTATGTCGATTTTGCGGCCTGGGAGGAAGAGTTCCTATGTGATTTTATTGGCCTATTGATGTTCGGTCCCTCGTTTATTGCAGCCATTTCTGATCTGCTTTACAGCGTCGACTCTTCAGGTTCAGAGATCGGGAATTTCCATCCTCCCACGGCATGTCGCGTAAACACCTTGATAGAAGCAGCAAACATCCTAGGTTACGAAACATTGAAATTCGACCCTGATTACCAACCCGTCGTAGATGCATTTTGGCGATCCATACATGAAAAAAAACAGGGCAATGAGTGGTTCGATGTTTTTACAAGTGATCAGATTAGAGAAACACTACATAAATTAACAGCATTCCTTGGGCCACATGAGAATGCGCTTTACCCAACACCCACAAAAGAACGCGTACAGCCGTTGATTAAAAAACTCTTAGTTAACATTCCACCGGTAGGCTATGAATTCAGTACTCATCAAGTAGAAGGTAAGAGTAAGCCTCATCTCAGTTTTGATGAAAATGTCGATTTCAGGGACATATTATTCGCTGGCTGGATTGCGACTTGCAATGATGTTAAAAGCTTAAAATTCGAGCATGCCAACAAGCTATGTGAATATGGGATCTTGCAGCAACGTGCTATCAAAATGATGCAGGCTCAAATTTAAAGAAAGGTATCCAATTTGTCTGCCTTATCAAAATATGACATTGCCGAGAGACTTAAGAACACCCTCACTGTTTCGCCGTTACTCCATGAAAATCAAATTGGAGAATCGTCTATCGATTTAAGGATGGGAACTGTAGTCATGCTTGCCAGAGCAGGTGCTCAATCTCATGTAGACCCATCTGCGTATGTTAATAAAGCAGACACTAATAAACATGATCTGCATCGTAAGAAACATCAAAAGCATGAACGCTTTGATATACCATTTACACATCCATTTCTATTACACCCTGGTACTTTAGCGCTAGTTCCGACTTTAGAATGGGTAAAACTACCCAAGAATCTACAAGGGATAGTCACTGCCAGGTCATCATGGGCTCGTGAGGGTCTTAACATTGCAACGGCTACGATTGTGAATCCAGGTTACAGCGGAATCATCACGTTAGAGCTTGCAAACTTTGGTGAGATTCCAATTACTCTTTATCCAGGTCTGAGATTAGCGCAAATAGCGTTCTATGAAATCGCCACTCCGGCGGAAGATGATGATATTAAACCTAGTCAGTTTGACGGAAAATTTGAACCTTCAGCTGGAGATATTGCTGACGGCGACTACTGTTTTATTCCAGAGAAAAAGAAAATCATCTCCTAGAAGTCCTTTTAATTGCACCTTTTAATAGCGGATTCCGCTATCAACTATCAGTTGTAATCATTGAATTCGGCAATTTTTCATTCGCAGCCAAATTGTGATTACTTCCGCATCAAGTTAGAATGGCTCGTCGTTTTCGTATTGCTCGTTCCAATGACCACAAAGCCGACAAGCACCAGTTTTAGGATTTACCGCTAAAGTGTGGCAGTAATCGCACAAATAGTTATTTACCCCATCTCCATTTTTTCTTTGTTCATAGCGTTCACCAAACGCCTTAGCAAAATGCGAATTTGAATCCAAGAGGAGTGTGAATGTATCGTCCTTTCTTGATTCGTAACCAAAGAAGTCATGATCTAGCTCCTCTTTAGCAAAATGGAGGGCAAACCCTAGAGCTTGGCCGATGATCCGTTCAGCTTCCAGCTTTGTAGTTGTCCATGAGTAGTGCTCTACTGCGTTACGGGTGTCCCTGAGCGATAGGATCAACGCAGAGTCGTCTTGAAGTGACGCCAGACCACCAATTTGAACTAAGCGGCTTAGTGCAGTATCAACTGTAACTGTTCTTGCGCTCAAACTAGGAAAGCGATCAACGTTTTCCCAAATTAGCACAGGATGTACTCGACGCAGACGTTCTTTAAGTAGTAGTTCAACGCCATGGGCAATGGCTAATACTGCTTGTTTGAGCCTTCGAGCGTCACTCGGTTCATCCTTCCAAGCAAGCAACTCAATGGCCTGTTTGATTGAATCAGTCGCATTGGCCAGAAGATCAAATTCGATTTTCAATTTATTCTCCTGAAATCAATACGCCCCAAATAGGTTCCAACTTTATTTCCTACGATCCACCTTTATTACGTGCGCTCCATCTTTATTAACTATCTACATATCAATCTTTTACATGCCCCCAGCTATTCTACTGTGACCGATTTCGCTAAATTTCTAGGCTTATCAACATCAGTCCCCTTCAGCAAAGCCGCGTGGTAAGCCAGTAGCTGTACAGGAATAGTATGCAATATTGGCGAGAGGATGCCGACATGGCGCGGAGTACGTATGACGTGCACACCCTCGCTTTCGGTAAAGTGGCTATCCGCATCGGCAAACACAAATAGCTCGCCGCCACGGGCTTTTACTTCCTGCATATTCGACTTAACCTTCTCTAGTAAGGCATCATTTGGCGCAATCACCACCACCGGCATTTCCTTATCGACCAAGGCCAATGGGCCGTGCTTAAGCTCGCCAGCAGGGTAGGCTTCGGCATGGATATAGGAAATTTCCTTAAGCTTAAGAGCGCCTTCCAGGGCGATAGGGTAGTGCATGCCGCGCCCCAGAAACAGCGCATGCTGCTTGTTGCCAAAAGCTTTGGCCCACTCCCTGATCTGCGGTTCCAGGTTTAAAGCGTGCTGCACGCTACCGGGCAGGTGACGCATCTCGTCCAGGTAATTCTTCTCTTGTTCCACACTCAGGAAACCGCGCTGCTTAGCCAGGGTGGCTGCAAGCGTGAATAAGGCTACCAATTGTGTGGTGAAGGCCTTGGTTGAGGCCACGCCGATTTCGGCCCCTGCGCGCGTGTAAAGCACGACTTTGGAAGCACGCGGGATCGCGCTCTCCTGCACATTGCAGATCGCTAGCGTAAGCTCTTGTCCCAGAGACTTGGCATGCTTAAGTGCTTCCATGGTATCCAGCGTTTCACCGGACTGTGAAATGGTCACAATAAGCTGGTTGGGATTAGGCACGGATTGCCGATAGCGGTACTCGCTGGCGATCTCGACCGAAGTTGGAATTTTGGCGATACTTTCCAGCCAGTATTTGGCTGTCAATCCCGCGTAATAGCTGGTGCCTGCGGCGAGTATCAGCACACTGTCAGCTTGTGCGAAGGTTTCTTCAGCGCCACCACCAAACAGGGCAGGGGAGAAACTCCCGTCATCGATAGCGGCTTCTATGGTGTCGGTTAAAGCGCGGGGTTGCTCGTGGATTTCCTTCTGCATGAAGTGGGAGTAGGGGCCAAGTTCCATAGAAGCGAGGGAAACATCACTCAGGTGTATCTTACGTGTGGCCTCTTTGCCATCGCGCCCATAAATAGTCACGCCATCACGGCGAATTTCAGCAACATCGCCATCTTCCAGGTAAATCACACGGCGCGTCACAGATAACACGGCCGAAACATCGGAAGCAATGAAGTTTTCACCTTCCCCCAAGCCTATCAGCAATGGACAACCCTGCCGTGCGCAGATCATGAAGTCTGGCGACTTGACCGAGATCACGCTGATGGCAAACGCACCAGTCAGCTCAGCCACCGCGCTTTGGGTGGCAGCTAATAAAGACTGGCCCTGTGCATGGTAGTAGTGGATCAGGTGGGCAATGACTTCGGTATCGGTTTGCGACTCGAATACATAACCCAAGGCTTTGAGTCGACTGCGTTGATCGTCATGGTTTTCGATAATGCCGTTATGCACTACTGCAATCTCGCCTTTCGACACATGGGGATGCGCGTTTGACTCAGTAACTCCGCCATGTGTAGCCCAGCGGGTATGCCCTATGCCAACCTGGCCTGTCAGCTGCACTGCATTGGCCTTGTCTGTCATGGCAGCAACACGTCCCACGGCCCGCACGCGCTCAATACCACCTTGATTCAGCACGGCAATACCTGCCGAATCGTAACCGCGATATTCCAACCGGCTCAGGCCTTCTATCAACACTGACACTATGTTGCGCGATGCAACCGCACCTACAATTCCACACATACAAAACCTCTATTTCTTGATTTTTTGGGGCCGCTTCCAGCCGGTCACCGTTGTTTGTCTGCCGCGCGAAAGTGTCAGTTCGCCAGCGGGAGCATCTTTGGTAATGGTAGAGCCAGCAGCGATGGTAGCGCCTTCACCGATAGTGACCGGTGCGACCAACTGCGAATCCGATCCGATAAATGCATGATCGCCAATGACCGTACGGAATTTATTGGCGCCATCATAGTTACAGGTGATAGTCCCCGCGCCGATATTGACGGACTTACCTACGCTGGTATCACCCACATAACTCAGATGATTGATCTTGCTGCCAGCATCTACCTGGCTGTTTTTAAGTTCAACAAAATTACCGATATGCGTACCGGTATTTAGCTCTGTACCAGGGCGTAACCTGGCATAAGGGCCGATGCGACACTCGTCCGCCACCTTCACCTGATCCATATGAGTGTAAGGGGAAATTATGGTACCTGCGCCTATTGTTGTGTCCTTAAGCACGCAGTAGGCGCCTATCTTCACGCCATCTGCCAGCGAAACATTACCTTCAAAGATGCATCCGACATCGATTTCTACATCTTTGCCTGTCAGCAGCTTGCCGCGCACATCGATACGCATGGGATCCAGTAACATTACACCAGCCTGCATCAGCTTATCGGCATTGCGTACCTGGTATACACGCTCCAAACCTGCCAAATCCTGCTTGGAATTTACACCAGCTACTGAAGCCTCATCCACAGTAGCCTCGGTAGCAATCGTCAGGTCGGTAGCCGAGGTATTGGCCCAGCTTGAATCGGAAGATTCATCATCACTAATTTCATTATGCGCTGCTACACCATCCAGCTCTGCCATGGCGACGATATCTGTCAGATAATATTCACCTTGGGCATTATGGTTGCTGAGCCGTTTTAACCACCGCGCCAGATACCTGTTTTGTGCAGCAATGATGCCGGTATTCACCTCGCTAATCTGACGCTGCTCGGCATTGGCATCTTTATGCTCAACGATGGCTGTGACAAAACCTGCATTGTTACGCACGATACGGCCATAACCAGTTGGATCAGCCTTCAACACCGTGAGCAGGCCCAGATGCTCGGTTTTCTCCAGCAGTGCTTTGCAGCTTTCAATACTGACCAGTGGTACGTCACCCAGCAAGATCAATGTGGTTGCATCGGCGTCCAGATGCGGCAGCGCCTGT
>Ga0208125_101169_pt1 | contig 10306 bp, 10 predicted proteins | sample LakWasM128_HOW14_2_FD_183938 | JGI IMG/M metagenome (GOLD analysis project Ga0208125, IMG submission 183938) | Freshwater sediment methanotrophic microbial communities from Lake Washington under simulated oxygen tension - Sediment Metagenome... | ecosystem: Environmental > Aquatic > Freshwater >... | reverse complement strand
GATGAGCCGTAACTACGGAATCGGCTCCCGAGTCATGGCTGACGCCGGACAGATGATCGTCGACCGGAAATTCCACGGTGGATACCAGTCAAAGCACGACATCGGACAAAGATGGGGTTACTTCTCAAAATGGGCCTCAGAAAAAGGCGTAAAGAAAATGGAGAATATTACCCCTGCCCTTGTTATTGAATACGGCCAACACCTTCAATGGGAATTGGAAGCCGGCGAGCGGAAAAGCTCATCAGCACCGAAAAACTACGTATCAGCTGTCAATACAGTCATGAAACTGGCGACCAACAACGAATGGCAAACCGTACGCCCAGGGAAAGATTGCGGCATACAACGGAGGGTTTATATTCCCGTAGAAAATAAAGCCATGACACAAGCAACGCATCAAACCGCCAAACGCACAGTAAGCGAAAGACTCTCTTGCCTGCTTGAACTTCAACGCACATTTGGGCTGCGCTTTAAGGAATCCTGTCTTCTGAATCCGAAGCTGGCTCTCAAAGAAGCAAACAAGCATGGACGCATAACCCTGAAAGCCGGAACAAAAGGAGGTAAACGCCGGACAGTTCCTTGTCGTCCTTGTGGAATCTTAGCACTCCAAAATGCCACCACCGTACAGGACGGACGCTCCATGATTCCAAAAAACATGACATACGGAGACTTTCGACGTGAATGCTACGCCGAAGCAAAACTCGCCGAAATATCATTCCACCCAGAACGTCACGCCTACACCCACGAACGCTACACCGAAATAACCGGCGCCCCTGCCCCGATCGAAGCGGGTTGGTCAAGAAAAGAGCGCATAACCAACCTTGCAACCCACTTGAAAATAAGCGAAGCCGAAGCAAAAGCAATCGACCATGCGGCCAGACAGCAAATATCAATCGAACTGGGTCACAACAGAGTGGAGATTACCAATGCTTACCTTGGCTAAAAGCGCAGAGAAATACTTTAGAGATTATGTTCGCGGTGGTGGAAAAGAAAACCGGAAAAAGCAAGTCACTAGAATTATTGAATTTCTTGATTGGACCGAGTCTTCCATGAAAGTAACCTCGATACACCGGCTCGGGAAACGCCACGTTATCGAGTTCTGGGTTTCTCACCGGGATTTCTCAGATGAAACCGCTTATAAATATTGGCTTGGCATTTCCAAATTATGGGAATGGCTTGGTAAACACGAAGAACCGCCTAAACCACATAAACTCAAAACAGATATTACCGAAACAGACAATTCAAATGAAACCGTCTACAAAGAAATATCCGTGGCAATAAAAGCGGCTCGTGAAATACGTAATCTCACAATAATGCAGCTTGCAAATAAATCCGGATATGAAGCCATGTTAATAACTGATATCGAAAACGGGGAAACCGATATACCTCTTTCTATTATTCTACATCTGTACGAGATTCTGAAAATAGAAATATCATTGCACCTTACTTCCAACAAAGATTATTGAAAATACGTTAATTCCAGATAATGAATATAGCGGAATCAAGGACGGCTATCGAGCTCTAGCCAGAGATGGTTTTTACGTGTATTACCGGCTTTCTATTTTCCCTTTAGAGACAGTATCAACGTCATAGGTTGTGTCGGTGATGCGACAAATCCATGATGCTCATAGAAAGCTTTTGCTTCAATTGAAAGCGCATGAACAAGAAGACCGCGTATGCCAAGAATTCCACCAGCTTGAGCAGTGCGAACGACAGCATCTTGAAGCAAGGCAACCCCTAGTCCCTTCCCCTGAAAAGACTTATCAATAGCAAGACGTCCAAGAATGGCAACAGGAATAGGATTGGGCATATTGCGACGGACTTGGGTAGGTGCGTCGTTCAATTCCAGTGCACCTGAAGCAAGGCAGTAATAACCAACAACCCTTTTACCTTCAGACACAACGTAGGTACGAGAGGCTCCGCTGAGCTGATTTGAGTACGCCCGCTTCTTAAGCCAATCATTCAGACTATCAACATTACAGGTAAAGTCATCAAGCTCATGATCCGTAGCTAACAAGATGGGGGAAGAAAGCACTATTTATTCCAAGGTTTTGCAGCAGCCATCAGCCTTTCAAAACCATCACCATTAGGCGGTTGATCAAGAACCTCAAGGAAATGGTCGTAAGTTGCTTGATCAACCCGCACGAATGCTTGGTCAAGCAAGGATTCTTCCGCTGCACGTCGAGAGGCATCAATCATAAAATCGGAGCGTGTCTTTCCCTGGGCCTTTGCCGCCCGATCAATTAGAGTGCGGATGTCATGGCGAACTCTAAGGTTAACGGCATGGGTTTGCGTATCAGTTGTTGTTTGTCTGTAAGGCATAAAATTTCCTGCTTCAAATCTGTATCGACTATACCATAAATAGATACACGATGTGTATCTATTTGCAGTTACCGGAATCGACAATTATTACAGATGAACACGCTTCATACCGAAATCTACAGCCGATCGGATTATTCTTAAATATTCCGGTGATAAAATTCCCTTTATTAAAGTCACAGCCAGCCATTGCTAATTAACTCATAACTAACCACATAGCACATAAACTAACTCCTTCCAATTCGTAGTGTAACGTTGTGAAACCCGCTCCGTTTTCGGCGACCAGGTCTTATCAAAACGGGTTGCCGCTATTGAAATAGCCTTAGGAAAACGCCGATTGATCTGATCGACAGCCTTCATTAACGGACGATTTTCCGTGGTTAAGCCATTCACGATAAAATCAAACAATTCAAGCTGACCAGGTGATGATTCCGACTGTATATGACTTAGTTGCACACCGCATTTGTGATAACGATAGCCCGCTTTGAATATTTCCGATAGTAAACGATTGGCCGTAGTGATGATAGTGCGGGTGTCTTGGGTGAAAGCGTCTAGCTTTATGCTGGCCGAACGCTGATATTCTGGTTCTTGTGGATTAAACGGGTTGGTTCTGATAAATACTGTGATGCAACGGGTCACCGACTGCTGCCTTCTGAGCTTTTCAGCGGCTCTACTGCAAAACTCAGCCAAGGCTGCGGACAATTCCCTATATTCCATTAATCGATGTTTAAAACTGCGAGAACACACAATCTGCTGTTTGTCCGGTGCGATTTCTTCCAACTCCAAACAGGGGATGCCGTTCAATTCCATTACGGTCCGGGCCACCACAATATTAAACTGAGCTTGAATCCGTTTTTCCGGTTGGATTGCCAAGTCCCAGACGGTATTTATCCCTATCTGATTCAGCTTTGCGGTAGTGTGCGAACCAATGCCCCACACCTCGCCGACCGGGACAATCCGCATCAGTTTTTCCCTGCGTATCGGGTCCGATAAATCCAGTACACCGCCAGTCTTCTGCCATTTCTTGGCGGCGAAATTAGCCAGTTTAGCCAACGTTTTAGTCGGCCCCATACCAACACAGACCGGAATACCGGTTGACCTGACAACGGTCTTTCTGATCCGGTGGCCGTAAACAATAGGATCGTTAAGGCATACCCCGGTCAAATCCAGAAAAGCCTCATCAATGGTTATATAAGCATGGTTACATGTAAATGCGCTTATCTATTTGTATTTATTATATTTATATTAATTCACGGATTTTTAATGTTATTGCAACCATAACAAGGCTATTTGGCCACTCTGCAATCCCATGTGTGACTTGCATCGGCCCAGACTGTGTCAAAACGCAGAAAAATAATTCCGTCATTTTGTCATTCCAACATCCGCTTTTTAACAAGCGTATTCGTGATAATTTTGGATCGGTCTCTCCAAATTGGGTGAATTCCAAAATTGATTGTCATCTAATCCATTTTTTGTCAGTAATACCGCTTTGTGAGAGGTGAGCAGGGGCTTTTATGCCTTTATTGCCTCAATCATCACTGCTGTACCCATTATATTCATGACCCGTTTCATGTTGTAGGCCAGAACATGCAAACTCATTTCCGTGCTAACATTTTTCAATTGCCTGGTCAGGAAATGGGTGGCTCCCATCCAGGCTTTGAGCGTACCAAAGGGATGCTCCACCGTCTGACGACGTAGCCGCATGCTATCGGGAGCGTTATCCAAACGCGTTTGCATGGCCTCAAGAACCTCTTCATGTTCCCATCGGCTCACGCGCCGCTGTTCGCTTGGCGTACACCTTGCCTTGATCTGGCATTGTTGACAATGTGAGCTCCAGTAGCGGCTCAATTTTAATCCGTGTTCAATTCTGGCAAACCGCCAAATCAGACGTTGTCCGGCAGGGCATACATATTCGTTGGTATGGGCATCGTAAATAAAATCGGCCTTGTCGAACCGTCCCGCTGCCTTGGCACCCGAGGTTTTACATTTAGGGACCAAAGCCGTAATTCCCGCTTCATGGCAGGCGAGAATTTCATCGCTATTAAAATAGCCGCGATCGGCAATAACCGATAGGTCTTCTGTACCTGTTGCTATGCGTGCTTGTTTAGCCATTGACGATAGCTGGTTTCGGTCACTGCCCTTATTCGTTACTTCGTGGGCGACAATCAGATGATGTTTCGTATCGACCGCCGTCTGAACATTGTAACCAACAATACCGGCACCTCTTGATTTCATGGAACGCGCATCGGGATCGGTCAGAGATATTTGCTTATCCTCTGTTTTGTTAAGCTGAACTTCAATGTCCTTAAGGGCTTTCATCTGCTCTTTGAGAGCAGCGATTTTATCGTGTAGACGCTCAGCTTTGGCTTTTGCAACAGTCGGTTCTTGTCGATCAGCGGTATCGAGTGCCGTTAGATAGCGATTGATGCTCGACTCAATTTCTTCCATTCTCCGTTGCAACTTGGCGCTGGTGAAGTTCCGATCTCGGTTATTAACGGCTTTGAATTTGCTGCCATCGATAGCCACTAAGGATTCTGCGAATAACCCCAGCTTTTGGCATAACACGATAAACTGACGGCAAACACTTCGTATCGCCTTGCCGTTTTCTTTGCGGAATCGGGCAATGGTTTTAAAGTCGGGGGTCAGACGCTCAGTGAGCCACATGAGCTCGACGTTGCGTTGCGCCTCTTTTTCAAGCCGCCGGCTGGATTGGATGCGGTTCAGGTAACCGTAGATGTAGATTTTCAGGAGAATGGCGGGATGATAAGCGGGTCTTCCGGTGATCGCAGGCTCCACACCTTCAAATCCTAGCTTGCCCAGATCCAGTTCATCAACAAAGACATCCACAACGCGCACGGGGTTGGTATCACTGATATAGTCGTCAATGCTTTCCGGCAATAATGTGGTTTGTGTTCGGCATTCGCCTTTAATGAAACGTTTCATCCGCTGGCTCCATCAATTATTTGAGCCTATTGTACCAAATGACACGTTTTGACACAGTCTGGGCCAATTTCTGCCGGTCGGCAAATGTAAGTGGACGTCTGCTTAACCTTGAAAAGCGGTCATTCAGAGACCACCAGTGATCGACAACCACCAGCCCATAAGAGATGTTCATGAAAGTGAGGTTATGTAAAATAGAAGTGCTCATTTTCTTGATACACCTTCATAATGCTTATTCGCTTATACCATCACTCGCGCTCCGCTTAAAAGTAAGCCATTACCCAGTGCCTTAAATTCTAAGACACCGGACTCGTAACTTTATTTAAACGCTCACCGCGCCATTTCCCAATGCATCTCGGCCATTTTCTGACAGTCATTGAATCAAAAACCAAGTCACTCAACGGTCAGTTTCTAACCTGCTAGTCACAACCATTTGCAGTGATCTGAATTGACTTATCGGTGCCCCCCTTACTCAGCGTGCAACAATCAGTCGAACTTCAATGTCGTATACTCCCGAATGTCTTGAATTATTTCGGATGGCGAGTATCATTAAATAAATGATTACTCTACGTCGTTCCAAAAATTGGCTCTCTATTGTGCTGATCCTCGCTATCCTTGGTCATTTCGGCCTGGGACATCGCGATGCGTCGGCCTTTGTGCTGTGCTTTGGGGGGGATGGCCATGTCGCTGTAGAGCATGTCGGGCATGATCATGCTATTACTCTGGACAAAAATGCCCATTTCAGCGATGCAGCCGGTGTCCATTTCGCCGACAGCGATGCGCCTTGTAACTCCCCATGCACCGACATCTCCCTGGATGGCGATGATCACATTCCCCTGTCATTAACGGATTTTGTAAAAATAGCGCTTGATAGCGGGCTTTTGCCGGTATTTTTCCTACTTTCGCTGTTGTCGCTTCATAGCCGACCTTTTATTCGGCAACCGGCATTTTTCGATCCACCGTTCACCGATCCCCGGCTGCTCTCCCTGCGCAGTATCGTTTTACTGATTTAACCCCATCTCCTAGCTGCAACCTACCCGCTAAAGCCGCAGGTTTAATGCCTGTGTTTTTTGCTGACGTTATCTCTATGCTACGGAGAAGTTTTCCATGTTCTCGAATTATGTGCGGTCATTTGGCATCGCATTGTGTTGTTTCATCATTGCCGGTCCGGCAGATGCTAGCTCGACAGATGACAAGCTGTCACCAGCTCATCAGGTTCCGATTGATTCCAGTCGGCCAATCGCCGAGGAATCGACCGGCGTCTTGGTTTTATCTCAAGCCCTGGCCTTGGCGTTAACCCAAAACCCGGAACTGTCGGCCTTTTCCTGGGAGAGCCGAGCCCAGGAAGCCGCTACCCTACAAGCCGGATTGCTACCTAATCCCACCTTCAACGCCAATGCTTCGAACTTCGGCAATCGGGTTCTTCAGGGCTTCGATGGCGATTCAGTTACCTTGGAACTCAGTCAATTGATCGAGTTGGGCGGTAAGCGTAGCGCACGCATCGAAGCCGCCGCGCTGACCAAACAGCTCGCCGATTGGGATTACGAAGCCAAACGTGCCGATGTGCTTACCCAGGTGACTCAAGCCTTTATTGACGTGTTGGCGGCTCAGCAGCGCTTGGCGCTAACCCAACAAACGCATGACTTGGCGAATCAGACGACGGTGACGACAGCCGCGCGGGTTCAGGCCGGCAAAGTATCGCCCGTTGAAGAAACCAAAGCCAAAGTCGCGCGTGCCTCGGTACAAATTGAGCTGATGCATGCCCAGAAAGAACTGGAAGCCGCCCGCAAACGTTTGGCGGCGGGTTGGGGCAGCACCACAGCGCGCTTTGAGTCAGTGGCCGGTGATCTGAACAGCCTACCTACGCCAGCTTCCCTGGACTCATTGCAACAACGCCTGTCTAAAAATCCTGATTTAGCCCGTTGGGTCACCGAAATAACCCAACGTCAGGCCCTCATCGCCATGGAAAAGTCCAAAGCCATCCCGGATGTGACCGCGACCGTCGGTGCCAGTAAATATCTGATGCCCAATGATTACGCCTTAGTGGTTGGTTTCTCGGTACCCTTGCCAGTGTTTGATCGCAATCAAGGCCGTATTCAGGAAGCCGAGCATCGGTTGACCAAAGCGGAACAGGACATGCGTAACACCGAGGTACGCATCACCACGGCTTTGAACACCGCCTATCAGGCTTTGGATACCGCCCATTCCGAAGTGATGACCTTACGCCAAGAGATTCTGCCCGGTGCGCAAAGTGCCTACGATGCGGCCCGCGAAGGTTATCGCTTGGGCAAGTTCGGTTTTCTGGATGTGTTGGATGCACAGCGCACCCTGTTTGGCGCCAAAAACCAGTATTTAGCGGCCTTGGCCAATTATCACAAGTCCGTGGCCGACGTGGAACGTCTGGTTGGCAGCGGCATGAACGAGACAGCGTCGGACAGCCAACCCGAGGTATCACCATGAACACTATTAACAAAAAACAATGGACCGCTATTGCCGCGATTATTGCTGTCGGTCTCCTGCTCAGCCTATTCATTCTGAACATCGATAAGTCGATGCCGGAAGGCGAGGAACACGGCGAAGAAAGCCATGCAGCCGCAAAGCCCCATGACGTTGACAGCGTTGAAGACCATGAACACGCCGATACAGCCCAACAGGATCAAGGGCCGCACGGCGGCGCTGTTTACAGCGACGGTGATTTCAAGCTGGAAATCGTGCTCAGTGAAGAAGGCGGCGAACCACGCTTCCAGGTTTATGCGTTTGATCGGGATAATGCGCTGCAACCCACGGCTGTGCAGCTCACCATGCGACTGACACGCCCGAGCGGTGAACAACAGCAGATCGAATTCGAACCGGAAAAGACGTATTGGCAAAGCATCCAGGCGATTGAAGAGCCGCATGTCTTTGCAGCTAATGTTACAGCCAAGTACGGCAGCCTGACGTTTAATTTTGACTTTAGTAAAGAAGAAGGCAAAGTGACCTTGAGTGATCAGCAAATCGTTCAAAACGGTATCTCGCTGCAAACTGCCGGCCCAGCCCACATCGTCAGCGTTGTTACGCTACCCGGTGAAATTCGCTTCAATGAAGATAAAACCTCGCATGTGGTGCCGCGTCTGGCCGGTGTCGTCGAAAGCGTTTCCGCCAATCTCGGCCAACAAGTCAAACAAGGTCAGGTCATTGCGGTGATTGCGAGCACGGCGCTGTCCGAACAGCGCAGCGAGTTGTTGTCGGCGCAACAACGCCTGGAACTGGCCCGTGCCACTTTCGCGCGGGAAAAGCATTTATGGGAGGCGAAAATCTCGGCGGAGCAGGATTATTTGCAAGCCCGGCAGGCGATGCGGGAAATGGAACTCGCCGTTCATAATGCCCAGCAAAAACTGATCGCACTCGGTGCAAGCCCTGCGGTATCGGCCAATAGCGGCGCCCTCAATCGTTATGAAATTCGCGCACCGTTCGACGGCATGGTGGTCGAAAAGCACATTGCCCAGGGCGAAGCGGTCAAGGAAGACGCCAGTATCTTTACCATTACCGACTTGTCCTCGGTATGGGCGGAAATCAATGTCTCGGCGAAGGATTTGAATGTGGCTCAGGTCGACAAGCAGGTCACCATTAAAGCCACGGCATTCGACTCTACCGCAACCGGCACCTTGTCCTACGTGGGCGCACTAATGGGAGAACAAACCCGCACCGCCACGGCACGGGTCACGCTCGACAACCCGCAGATGGCCTGGCGCCCCGGCTTGTTTATCACCGTCGATCTGCCTGCCAAGGAAAGCGACGTTCCGGTAGCGGTCGCCAGTGATGCCATTCAAATGGTGAAAAATCAAGCGACGGTCTTTATTCGCGTGCCGGGTGGCTTTGTTGCCCAACCGGTTACGACCGGCCTCTCCGATGGCAAAGTCACCGAAATCGTAGCCGGACTGATGCCGGGCACGGAATACGCGGTTAACGGCAGCTTCGTCATTAAATCCGAGCAAGGCAAGGCAGGAGCTTCTCATGAACACTGATGTAACAGCAAATCTCAGCCGTTATAAAAGCTTAATATTATCTGCGTTGCGTGCTCTTGAAGCGCTCTCAACTCTATTGTTACAACCCGGAATGTCAAATGATGTTGATACTGAAAACTACCGTTCTTTTCTTTGTGACAGCCCTTGCCGAGATCATCGGTTGTTTTCTGCCTTATCTGTGGCTCCGCAAGGGAGGCTCTCCGTGGCTATTATTGCCGGCTATGATCAGCCTTTCGCTGTTCGTGTGGCTGCTCACGCTACACCCGGCCGCCAGTGGCCGGATTTACGCAGCCTATGGCGGTGTTTACGTGGCTACCGCTCTCGTTTGGCTCAGAGTGGTGGATGGCGTCAGATTATCTGTGTTGGATTGGGTAGGCGCAGGAATCGCCTTGTTCGGAATGTTGATCATTGTGATGGGCTGGCACGGCGAAGCTTAGTGCGCGGCTTATTCGATTTTCGTAAGACAACCCGCAATACAGGAGGTCTGTATCATGTTTGAACGACTGATTCGTTTAGCGATAGAGCAACGCTGGCTGGTGATATTGGCCGTATTGGGTATGGCGGGCCTCGGTATTTTCAATTACTCGATTCTGCCGATTGACGCCGTGCCGGATATTACCAATGTTCAGGTGCAAATCAATACCACGGCGCCGGGGTATTCGCCGTTGGAAACCGAACAGCGCATTACCTATCCCATCGAAACCGTCATGGCCGGCTTGCCGCATCTGGAGCAAACCCGGTCGCTGTCCCGCTACGGCTTGTCGCAAATCACCGTGATTTTCCAGGATGGCACCGACGTCTATTTCGCCCGGCAACTGGTGAATCAACGCATTCAGGAAGCCAAGGATAAATTGCCTGCCGGTATCACGCCGGCGATGGGGCCGATTTCCACCGGCCTGGGCGAGATTTATCTGTGGACTGTCGAGGCCAAGGAAGGCGCCAAAAAGCCGGACGGCTCCTCTTACACCGCTACTGACCTGCGTGAAATCCAGGACTGGATCATCAAACCGCAACTGCGCAATGTGCCGGGCGTGACCGAAATCAAT
>Ga0208125_101159_pt1 | contig 10374 bp, 6 predicted proteins | sample LakWasM128_HOW14_2_FD_183938 | JGI IMG/M metagenome (GOLD analysis project Ga0208125, IMG submission 183938) | Freshwater sediment methanotrophic microbial communities from Lake Washington under simulated oxygen tension - Sediment Metagenome... | ecosystem: Environmental > Aquatic > Freshwater >... | reverse complement strand
CCTGCTTCATGACTGCATCACTCAGGCCTTGAGCATTCTTGCGGTCGATCACGACCTCAGGTATCCATTCCAGACCTGGAGCCTCCTTGTTCTGACGCAGCGAGGACAGCAGTTCCTTGCCATGCTTGATAGCCATGGTCACCGCCTGCTCATGACGCAGAAAGTTTTCAAGGGCAGTGCTGATCTCCGTCAGGCTGCGAGCCGCAGAAGGCTTGTAATCGACGACACGCGCAGCCAATAGCGTATTCGGGGCCACTTCAATCGCCTCGGTATTGCGCTTGTCTTTCATGACCTCATTGGAAAAAATCGCGTTGACCAACTTATCGCTCTTGAAAAACTTCATTGCATCGGCGCGGCTCATCCACTGGCTGGTCTGCACCTGCACGCCAAATTCCTTGGCTGCGGGCTGCAAGCTATCCGATTGCTCGTAAACGACATTACTGAAGCCTTCCGCCTTCTCCGCAAACTGAGCCAACGCTTTCTGATAAATCAATTCGGCACGGATGTTGGTCTTCACCTCATCGAAGGATTGGCCGGAGCCCTGAATTTCCGTTAGCTTGATGATATGGAATCCGAATTCGGATTCCACCAGATCGCTGATGGCACCAGGTCGCATATTGAACACAGCCTCCTCAAACGGCTTCACCATCATGCCGCGACCAAACAGGCCAAGGTCGCCGCCATTCTGCGCGGAGCCCGGATCTTGCGAATACTGCTTGGCCAGCGCATCAAACTTGGCGGGATCCTTTTTGACTTCAGCCAGGATGGTGTTGGCTTTCTCGCGGGCGCTCTGTTTGGACGCAGCATCTCCCTTGCCGAAACCGATCAGGATATGGCTAGCGCGACGTTGTTCCTGGCCCTGGAACTGGGCGGCATTTTCCGAATAATACTTCTGCGCTTCCTCATCCGTAATCTGAATTCCAGGAATGAGGTTATTGGCGGAAAACATCACATACTCGATTTTGACTTGCTCCGGAATACGGAATTTTTCCTTGTTCTTTTCGTAATATTCATTGATCTGTGCTGGCTCGACTTTAACCTTGTCGATAAAAGCATCGGCATTGATCGTTGCAATACTGATTTCACGCTGCTGATGCTCTACCTGCATCACCCTATCGAATAGAGAGTGCGGGACGAATGCCGCTGCCGCAACGCCATCGCGCGCTTGCTGAACCAGAAGCTCCATACGCATGCGCGCTTCAAACTGGCTGGGCGACATGTTATTTTGCTTCAGAACTTCATCATAAAGCTCTTGCGAGAACTTACCATTCTGCTGAAACTCCGGAAGCCCGATGACGAAATTGCTCAGGGACTCGTCTGAAAGTACAAAATTACGGGCGCGAACCTCTGCATTCAAGAGACGGGATACGATCAATTTATCCAGCACGGATTGACGCACTTCCGGATTCTCCAGAAGAGTCGGATCAACTTTCCCTGCCGCCTGCATTTGATTACGAAGCGCCTGCATGGCATTGCCATATTCCTGCACTGTCACGCTGTTGCCATTCACCTCGGCTACAGCTGCGCCCGAACCGGCATTTTGAAGATAAGTATCGATTCCGAATACTGCAAAGGTCACGGCAATGAGAGCAAGGATGCCTTTTGCCAACCACCCTTTGGAATGCTCACGAAATGTATCCAACATGACTTAACTCTCTTCACAACGATTATTGCCCAGCCGGATAATGCGACAAGCCGAGCGGCGTTTAAAAAGCGTTGACTATACCATAGTAGTCAACGCTCTGGCGCGGCAGAGGAAGTGAAGAAAAAGGCAATCAGAAAACAAAACGGCGAGCTATTTAGCTCGCCGTTTTGTTGTCATTGGCGGAGTGGACGGGGCTCGAACCCGCGACCCCCGGCGTGACAGGCCGGTATTCTAACCAACTGAACTACCACTCCAAAATTTGATACCAAGCGCTCGGCAATTATTTGGTGGGTGCTGACGGGATCGAACCGCCGACATTCGCCTTGTAAGGGCGACGCTCTACCAGCTGAGCTAAGCACCCTCGCTTGCCGAACAAAGACTGCTAGTTTACAGCATCCTTGAGGGCTTTGCCAGCCCTAAATTTCGGAGAATTTGCTGCCTTGATCTTGATAGTCGCGCCTGTGCGGGGATTGCGACCACTGCGAGCAGCGCGCTTGCCTACGTAAAAAGTTCCAAAACCGATCAGGGTTACGGGGTCACCCTTTTTCAGCGCTTTTGCGATTGCGGTTGTTGCTGCATCCAACGAACGTCCTGCGGCGGCCTTTGAGAGACCGGCTTCTTTGGCGATTTGATCAATCAGTTCTGACTTGTTCACGAGCAATCCCCTTTCGACATTGTTTGTAAATGACAGGCGAACCCTGTACTCAACTTTATAGCAAGCGGGAAAAGCTTGTGTCAAGCCTTTCCCGCCATATCGAAGGGATTATATTTTGCGGCCGCGAATCTCGTCTGAAAGACGCATCAATGGGTGATAATCGGTGAAGTTTTTCCAGAACTTTCCGCCTCGGATGCATCCGAGGCCGGGCCGGTGGTTTCCGTTGGCTCCGGCATGCGCTCCAGTGCAATCTGCAGCACTTGATCGATCCACTTCACCGGATGAATATCCAATTTGTTTTTGATATTGTCGGGGATATCGACCAGATCCTTGACGTTCGGCTCGGGAATCATGACCGTCTTGATGCCACCCCGATGTGCGGCCAGAAGCTTTTCTTTCAAGCCGCCGATAGGCAGTACTTCGCCTCGCAACGTGATTTCACCCGTCATTGCCACATCCGCACGTACAGGAATATTACTCAACACAGACACCAGGGCGGTGCAGATAGCAATACCTGCGCTCGGGCCGTCCTTGGGCGTCGCGCCTTCCGGCAAGTGAATATGAATGTCATTCTTTTCGTAGAAGTCAGGATTAATCCCCAGACGACCCACACGGCTACGCACTACGCTCATGGCAGTCTGAATTGACTCCTGCATCACCTCGCCCAGCTTGCCGGTCGTGATGGTCTTGCCTTTGCCAGGCATAAGAACGGTTTCGATAGTCAGCAATTCACCGCCTACTTCCGTCCACGCCAGACCTGTCACCTGACCAATCTGGTTATCCTTGCTCGCCAGACCGAAATCGTAACGTTGCACGCCCAGATACTTATCAAGATTGCGTGGAGTGACGGTGACGCGCTTCGCAGCGGCCGTCCTGGCCTTGGTCTTGCCGACCAGCAACTCCTTCACGACCTTGCGGCAGATCTTGGAAATTTCACGATCCAGGCTACGTACGCCCGCTTCGCGCGTGTAATAACGCACGATATCCCGTACGGTGTTTTCGGAAATATTGATTTCAGACTCTTTCAGGCCATGCGTCTTGAGCTGCTTGGGAAGCAGGTAGCTCATTGCAATATTGACCTTTTCATCCTCGGTATAGCCGGCGAGACGAATCACTTCCATCCGGTCCAGCAGCGCCGGCGGGATATTGAGCGAGTTGGAGGTCGCGACAAACATGACATCAGAAAGATCGTATTCGACCTCGACATAGTGATCGACGAATGTATGGTTCTGCTCAGGGTCGAGCACCTCCAGCAAAGCCGACGACGGATCACCCCGGAAGTCCTGGCCCATCTTGTCGACTTCATCCAGCAGAAACAGCGGGTTTTTGACACCGATCTTGTTCATGCTTTGCAGTACCTTGCCCGGCATCGAACCGATATAGGTGCGGCGATGGCCGCGAATTTCAGATTCGTCGCGTACGCCACCCAAGGCCATACGCACGAACTTGCGATTCACGGCCTTGGCGATGCTTTGTCCGAGAGAGGTCTTGCCGACGCCGGGAGGCCCGACCAGGCAGAGAATAGGCGCCTTCAGCTTATCGACGCGCTGCTGCACAGCGAGATACTCGATGATGCGTTCCTTGACCTTTTCCAGGCCGTAATGGTCTGCATTGAGAATTTTTTCAGCTTCAGCCAGATCCTTGCTGATCTTGGTCTTTTTCTTCCATGGCAGGCCGACCAGAGTATCAATATAGTTGCGCACCACGGTCGCTTCCGCGGACATGGGCGACATCATCTTGAGCTTCTTTAATTCGCTATGTGCCTTGGCAAGCGCCTCTTTCGGCATATGCGCCGCCTTGATGCGCTTTTCGAGTTCGTCTATATCTGCATTCTCGTCCTGCTCGCCAAGCTCTTTCTGGATAGCCTTCACCTGCTCGTTCAGGTAGTACTCACGCTGGCTTTTTTCCATCTGGCGCTTGACGCGGCCACGAATGCGCTTTTCCACCTGCAGGATGTCGATTTCGGCCTCGAGCAGTCCGAGCAGATGCTCCAGACGTTTGCCGATATCGAACATCTCGAGAATTTCCTGCTTTTCTTCCAGCTTGAGCGTCAGGTGCGCCGTGATGGTATCGGCCAGACGACCACCATCATCAATGGTAGCCAATGAAGTCAGAATCTCGGGAGGAATCTTCTTGTGCAGCTTGACGTACTGATCGAATTGCGTGAAAACCGTACGCATCAACGCTTGAATCTCGCTGCTATCGCCAGCCTCCGCTTCGACGCGCTCGACCTTGGCCGCAAAACAGCCATCAACTTCGGTAAATTCGGTGACCTTGGCGCGATACACGCCCTCGACCAGCACCTTGACGGTGCCATCGGGCAACTTGAGCATTTGCAGGACGGTAGCCACCGTACCGACATCATACAAATCTTCTGCCTGAGGCTCGTCGTTATTAGGAGACTTCTGGGCGACAAGAAGAATCTGCTTGCTTTGTTCCGAAGCGATTTCAAGCGCCTTTACGGATTTGGCGCGCCCCACGAACAAAGGGATGACAAGGTGGGGATAGACGACCACGTCACGCAGAGGAAGCAGCGGCAACATGCCGGAATCCGCAGAAAGGGCTTGATCTATATGTTCTGTCATGGACGGACCTTCGCAATAGGCCGTCCCGGCGAATTGCCAGGACGTAGATACTTAAATGGGGATGATCCGGTACCCTTCAAGGGCACGCGCAAACCAATTTTGGCGTCAGTTAGCGGACTCGGCGACACGAGGCTGGTCTGAGTACATCAGAAGCGGAGGCGTTTCACCACGCACCACGCCCTCATCTACCACGACCTTGCTCAAATTGGTCAAGGAAGGCAAGTCGAACATGATATCGATCAGCGAATGCTCCAGGATGGAACGCAGACCACGGGCACCTGTCTTGCGCTCAAGCGCTTTCTTGGCTACCAGTTTCAGTGCGGATTCGCGGAATTCGAGTTCCACGCCTTCCATTTTGAAAAGTTTGACATACTGCTTGGTCAGGGCGTTCTTCGGTTCCACGAGAATTTTCATCAGCGCTGCTTCATCGAGCGACTCCAGCGTTGCCACTGCAGGGAGACGACCCACGAACTCGGGAATTAACCCGAATTTGATCAGATCTTCCGGCTCAACTTCACGCAAAACTTCGCCTACTGCGCGCGCGTCGTCCTTGCTCTTTACTTCAGCACCGAAACCGATACCGCCCTTTTCAGAACGGCGACGAATAACCTTGTCCAGTCCATCGAATGCACCGCCACAGATGAACAGGATATTTGTCGTATCGAGTTGCACGAACTCCTGGTTCGGGTGTTTGCGACCGCCTTGAGGTGGCACGGATGCAATAGTGCCTTCAATCAGTTTGAGCAATGCCTGCTGTACGCCTTCGCCCGAAACGTCGCGGGTAATCGAAGGATTGTCCGACTTGCGTGAAATCTTGTCGATTTCATCGATGTAAACAATGCCGCGCTGCGCCTTCTCGACTTCATAGTCGCACTTTTGCAGCAACTTTTGCATGATGTTTTCGACGTCCTCGCCCACGTAACCGGCTTCGGTCAAAGTAGTGGCGTCCGCGATCACGAAAGGCACATCCAGCAAGCGTGCCAGCGTTTGCGCCAGCAATGTCTTGCCCGATCCAGTCGGTCCGATCAGCAGGATGTTGGTCTTGGCAATCTCGACTTCGTCCTTCTGGCTTGACTGGCCCAAGCGCTTGTAGTGGTTATAAACCGCTACCGACAGAATTTTTTTTGCAGGGGTCTGCCCGATCACATACTGATCGAGGATATCGCAGATTTCCTTGGGCGTAGGCAGGCTGTTACTGCGCGGCTTCAGGCTGTTTTCATCCAGCACTTCTTCGCGGATGATATCGTTGCACAGGTCGACGCACTCGTCGCAAATGAATACGGAAGGACCGGCGATGAGCTTGCGCACTTCATGCTGGCTCTTGCCGCAAAACGAGCAATAAAGCAGCTTTTCACCTTCCGACTTACTGGTCATGACCAATTCCCGATAATTACTAACGTTGTCATATCTTATGCGGCCTCGCCGCGACTGGCAATCACCTTGTCCACCAGACCGTAGTTTACGGATTGAGTGGCGCTCATGAAATTGTCGCGATCGGTATCGCGCTCGATGGCCTCAATACTTTGACCCGTTTGCGTCGCAAGTATTTCATTGAGACGCTGACGCAGGAAAAGAATTTCCTTGGCATGGATTTCAATGTCCGAAGCCTGACCCTGAAATCCGCCCAATGGCTGGTGAATCATCAAGCGGGAGTTCGGCAGACAATAACGCTTGCCCTTGGCGCCAGCGGTCAGCAACAAAGCGCCCATACTGGCAGCCTGGCCGATGCAGAGCGTGCTGACGTCAGGCTTGATGAACTGCATGGTGTCGTAGATCGCCATCCCGGCAGTCACCGACCCGCCCGGCGAGTTGATGTACAGCGAAATATCCTTGTCTGGATTTTCCGCTTCGAGAAACAGCAATTGGGCGACGATCAGATTGGCAGTCATGTCATTGACGGGCCCCACCAGGAAAATCACACGCTCCTTGAGCAGGCGCGAATAGATATCATAGGAGCGTTCGCCACGACCGCTCTGCTCGATCACCATCGGAATGTAACCGAGGCCCTGCGGCTCCCAGTGGTTTTGCGTGCTCATCAGGCATTCCCCATCAATTCATCGAATGAAACAGCCTTGTCGGTCACCTTGGAACGTTCCAGAATCCAATTGACGACGTTTTCCTCGGTTGCAAGACCCATCGGTTCGTCCAGCCGTTGCGGATCGGAGTAGTACCAGCGCACTACTTCTTCAGGTTGCTCGAAGCTCCTGGCAAATTCGTCGACCATTGCGCGAATCTGTTCCGGAGTGGCATGCAGTTCGTTCTTGTTCACCAGTTCCGCCAGAATCAGGCGCAGATGCACGTTACGCTTGGCTTGCTCTTCGAACATCGCAGGCTCCAGATTCACCTGAGCCGGGTCCATGCCACGCTGCTGCAGATTGGTGTGAGCCCCTTGCATCAAGCGATTGATCTCCATTGCTATTAACGCACGAGGCAAATCGAGGTTGACTGCATCCACCAACGCCTTGAAGACTTGCTCCTTGAGCTTGGCGCGTACGCGCTTGGTGACTTCCTGCTGCAGGCTATCCTGGATATCGGCACGCATCTTCTCGACATCGCCGCTTTCGATACCCAGGCTCTTTGCGAATTCGGCATCCAGTTCCGGCAACTTCGTCTGAGCAACCGTATTGACCGTAACATCATAAGACACCGTTTTGCCAGCAAGTTGCGGGCTGGGATTATCTTCGGCGTAGGTAATATCGAATTTCTTGGTGGCACCGGCCTTGGCGCCGATCAGATTGTCGTCGAATTCAGCGATGCGGCCATCTTCGCCAAGAATCAGATCAATGGCGTTGCCATTGGTGCTTTCGACTTCCTGACCGTCGATTTCCGCACGGAAGGTGACGCTGATCTTGTCGCCCTTTTTGGAGGCACGCTTGACCGGCTCGTAAGTGGCGCGCTGCTTTTGCAACACTTCAATGGTGCGATCGATGTCGGCATCGTCTACGGCGATGGTAGGACGCTCGATGGAAACTGCGCTCAGTTCGCCGACAACGACTTCGGGAAACACTTCAAATGTAGCAACAAACTCGAAATTGCCTTCGGTTTCGGCACTCGGCTTCTGCTCAATATTCGGGTAGCCGGCAACGCGCAGCTTGTTTTCGGTCACGGCTTCGGTAAAGCTGCGCTCAACAGTGCTGGAAATTACCTCATCGAACACTTGCGGACCGTAATTTTTTTGCACAAGGCTCATCGGCACCTTGCCGGGGCGAAAACCAGCCATTTTGACGGTACGTGCGAGGCGACCTAGACGCTGCCCGACTTCTTCCTCGATCGGCTTCATCGGCACCGACACCGTCATGCGGCGCTCCAGATTGCTCAGGGTTTCCACGGTTGCTTGCATAGCTCTTCTATCCTTAGTTCAATAATCATCTGGTGCGAAAGGAGAGACTCGAACTCTCACGCCTTGCGGCGCTGGAACCTAAATCCAGTGCGTCTACCAATTCCGCCACTTTCGCAGTGTCGAGGTGCTTGTCGGACAATTATGACAAGCTGAAAATCCCGCTATTGTAACCGACTCTCAGGCCTCGCGGAACCTTCTCCAAACGGGAATCCGATTTGACAAAGCCTTCTTGCGGGTAGCAAGATGAAAAGCTCATAACCAATGGAATTTTTCTCATGCACGACACGATCACCCCTCAAGAAACCATGCTGCTAAGAGCGGAAATCGAGTTGTTGATGAAGGAGCGGCAAGCCTTGTTGAAAGTCAGCGGCGCCGCCGCCAGCCTGATCGCCGAACTCCGCAGCGGCGATCTTCCGCCCGCTGCCGTCGAAGCCGCGGAGTTGCTCGCGGGCAGTATCAATTCGTTACCCGAAGAAACATTGCAGGACGCATTAAACTCCATTAACGCCCAAATACACGAGGGCTGATCCGAATCAGGCGAGATACTGATCCAGATAACTTTCTATCGAGCGCTCTATCTTGCCCTTGGCTGCGGACAGCAGCCAAGAGAGCTTGACGGATACGCTGATTTCGTTCGGTTGCACATCTATCCTGCCGTCCGCGCCCGGACACTCGAAACGCAGGCTGTCACCCTCCCAGCTGTACGTTGCCCCCAGATCGCTCTTGAGCTTGTCGGCTACCGCCTGTACCGATTGCTTGGCCTGGTCATGCGCCATTTCGTGCGCACGCTTGACATGAATTTCAGCCATTTAATTTCTCCCGTAGTAATTACGGATTCAAAATTGCCGAATTCTGAATCCAGCATGTAATATCTCGCTTTGCCCTGAATTAGTGCGCACCTTTGAATTCGAGATATTCTCTGCTAAGTTTTATTGTCGCCGCCTGCCTAAGCAGTGCTTGCGCCAATCAGGTCTACCACCCCAAGGCGATTGAAGTCGATAAAAAGGCCGACCAATTCGCGGCACGGAGCCTGAACTCCCTCGAATTGAGACGTTATATGCAATCGCAAGGCTACCCCGCCGAGGCGCCAATCAGCACATGGGGTTTGAGAGAGCTAACGCTGGCTGCGTTTTTCTACCATCCGCAACTCGCAGTAGCCCGGGCTCAATGGCAGGCCGCGCAAGCAGAGAAAATCACTGCCGGCCAAAAACCCAATCCCTCGATCTCGGGAAACGTCGAACACCACAGCAAAACCGACGGCGGCGTTTCACCTTGGACTCTCGGCATCAGCCTCGATATCCCTGTCGAAACCGGTGACAAACGCCAGATCAGGATCGACCAGGCGACCAGCTTATCCAAGGCCGCCCGCATCGACATCGGCCAGCAAGCCTGGCAAGTTCGCAGCCGATTGCAAACCAGCCTGATCGAGTATCGTACGGCACTTCATCAAAGCAAATTATTGCAGCGCGAAGTCGATCTGCAAGCAGCCATTGTACAGATGTTGCAAAAACGTCTTGAGGCCGGGATCGTATCCGATATCGATCTTGCCACAGCCAGATTACAGTTACAGAAACTTCAAAATACGATGGCAGCTGAAATTGCGCGCAATGCCGAGCTGCATGCCGAGCTTGCCGTTTCCATCGGCGTTCCCGTACAAGCGCTGGATGCCATCAAAATGGACGATCGATTACCGATAATATATCCCATCGAAAAATTGCCGCCCGCAGAGATGCAGCGCGCCGCCCTCCTCAATCGCCTCGACATACGCAGTGCCCTCGCCCGTTACGATGCCGCCGAATCCAGACTCAAGCTGGAGATCGCCAAGCAACACCCCGATGTCGTTCTCTCACCCGGCTATCTCTTCGATCAAGGCGACAACCTCTGGACACTGGGGGTTTCCCTGCTGCTAGGCCTATCGAACAAAAACGAAGGCCCCATCGCCGAAGCAGAGGCACTGCGTGAAGTTGAAGCCCGTCAATTCGAGGCGTTGCAGGCTCGCGTCATTGGAGAGCAGGAACAGGCGCTCTCCCAATATATCAGCCGCCTGGCAGAACTCGCTAAAGCCGAGAGCATGGTAGAGGCACAGCAGCGGCAAATTGCCAAAAGCGAACAACTGTTCAAGGCCGGCCATATAGACCGACTGGAATGG
>Ga0208125_101153_pt1 | contig 10403 bp, 12 predicted proteins | sample LakWasM128_HOW14_2_FD_183938 | JGI IMG/M metagenome (GOLD analysis project Ga0208125, IMG submission 183938) | Freshwater sediment methanotrophic microbial communities from Lake Washington under simulated oxygen tension - Sediment Metagenome... | ecosystem: Environmental > Aquatic > Freshwater >... | reverse complement strand
CTCGCGAAATGAAGCCATTGAAAGATTCCAGGGAACCTTCAGCCTCGGAACAAAACCGGCAGCCTCCCGGCCAGCAGCGCGAGGCAACTGAACCAAGAGAACCGCGCGTCGCCGTGCCGGAAGCCATGCCGCGCCATGACCGTGAAGAAGCCCCGCAACGCATGATGCGCGAACCCGGGCGAGATCGTCCGGAAAACATCGAGCGGCGCGCCGCACCGGAGCGTGAGCAGCCTATGCAACGCGAGCCTGAGCGGAGCCGTCCGGAAAGCATGGACCGCCCGCGCGCTGCGCCGGAACGCGAACAACCCATGCCGCAACAACGCGCCGTTCCTGGCAAAGATCGCGAATCCCAGCGCGAAACGGCACCGCCGAGAGAGACGATGCCCGAGCGTCGCGAACTCTCCCCGGCGCCATCGCGGATTGAACGCGAAAGCGGACGAACTGGCGGAGAAGTACGGCAAGAACGTCAAATAGAACGTTCCGCCGTGCCCGGCAGAGAGCGCGAAGTCCAACGCGAAACAGCGCCGCCGCCACAAAGAGAAATGATGCCGGAACGTCGCGAGCTCTCTCCAACGCCAGCACGGAGCGAACGCGAAAGCGGCCGCGCCGGTGGAGAAGTACGGCAAGAACGCCAGGCCGACCGCCCCGACTTGCCCGGCAACCCCGCCAATCGCATGTACCGCGCACCAGAGAAAAAACGGGAATCGAAAGAGCAGGCTGCGCCGGGGAGGTGAAGGGGAGGCCATCCGCAGGAGCAGAAACTTTTCGGCAACGGTTTTACGGTGCCATTGTCATATCGTTTATTCATTCACCCTTGCAGAAGATGCCTTGCCGCGGGAGATTCCCCATGACGATTCGAATACGATGGATGACATTGCTGTTATCGCTGACAGCCTTTTCGGGCATGCCGGCCTTCTCGGCGGAAACGGCGGCGGGTGCTGGTCCGGTGGCGGCCGGCTCTTCAAAAGAAGTCATCATCGTCCCGGTGATTCCTGGTGCTGCGGGAGCGGTGCAAGGCTCGGGCGAGCCGGATTCCCAGCGGGACATGGACGAGCCCCGAGCCCAAAGAAAGACCCCGGAACCGCGCGACCCTACCCGCGGAATGTACGACCCCGAAACCGCGCGGGAAGGCGATGCCCGTACCCTCAATCAATTATCCCGCGACCGGCTGAATCTGGAAGGCAATCGCAGCCGCAGCCTGGATGATCTGTCGAGCCCGCTGCGTGAACGCCGCCGTATCGATCAAAGCCGAGGCCGCTTGCGTGGACCTGCTGAGCGCATATATGGCACCCCCTCCCTTAAAGACAGGCTCAGCGCTCCCGATTCCAGAAGGGACTACCGCATCGATAGCACCCGGGATCTGCGCCAGGAATACATTGATGAAAATGGCAGCGCCGATTACCGGGTTTACCGCACGCGCTAGGTATAGCGAAGGGGCCTTCAGGCATCCGCCCATTTTGAATAGAGATAGCCTTGCCCTGACTGGCATCCCAATTTTTGCATGAGGTCAGCCTGAGACAATTTCTCGATTCCCTTGGCGACCACGCCGATATTCAGATGCCTGGCCAGATTCATGATGGCCAGAATCACGCCCAGGCTTTTCTGATCCTGATGAATGTCGGTAATGAACGAGCCATCTATTTTCACTTTGTCGATGGGAAAGTCCCTCAAATACGACAAGCCTGAAAACCCCGCCCCGAAATTATCGAGAACGAACTTGATGCCCAATGCTTTCAGCTGTTTCATTCGGTTGACGGTCTCATCGTTGGCTGGCAGCAGCGAATGTTCGGTCAACTCCAATTCGAGGCGGGCCGGAGAAAAACCGGTTTCGTTCAAGAAACGCTTAACCGCGATAAACAACTGGTCGGACGCCAATTGAGAAGCGGAAATATTGAGCGTCAGATAAGCCGTATCCCCAAGCGCATCCAGCCGTTTTGCAAGATGGTCGAACAGATAGTCCTGGATACGATGAATCTGGCCGGTTTTATCTGCCAGTGAAATAAAGACCTCGGGAGGAATCGAGTGCCCCTCATGCTGCCAGCGTGCGAGTGCCTCGTAGCCGATAATTTCGCCCTGCTTCAGATCGAAGATCGGCTGGAATACATAAGAAAGCTCACGCTGCGCCAGTGATTCCTCCAGGCCGGTAAGCAAAGCCTGGGCTTCAAGGTACGGCAGCAGCTCCGCATTGAAATAATGAATACGCCCGCTGTCTTTCTGTTTGGCCTGCTGCATGGCCGTATTTGCGCATTGAATGAGCGCCTCGAAAGTATCGCCATGGTCCGGCGCTCGCGCCACGCCTATCGACAGGTTGAGCTTGATGAAATGATTTTTTATCGATACAGGCACGCTGGCTGCGGCCAGCAGCTCCCTGCAAGCGGCATCGATTTCGCATTCGGCGGCGAGAAAGACAAACTCGTCGCCGGCCAGGCGATAAGCCTGGCATTGGCGACTATCGGCGATTTCGTCCAGATAGCGGCCGATTTCCATCAACACCAGATCGCCGGTGTGATGCCCCAGGCCATCGTTGATATCCTTGAAGCGGTCTATATTGATTAGCGCCAGTTCCAGAAAACCGGGGCAAGGGAGATGTCGTGCAAAATCCCTGCACAGCGCCTGACGATTGTTTAATCCGGTGAGCGGATCGGTAAAGAACAGATGCTGAATCTCTTGCTGGTAAGCTTTTTCATCCTGAGGGATTTCTTCATCCGCTTGCTTGCCTGGGCGCGTCGTCATACTCGTTTCCTCACTGAGAGATGACTTCACGATAGCTTTGGCTTTGCCGGGACGTCTTTCAGATTGGTGTCGCAATTATCCAAAATGCAAAACGGAATAGGGTGCCAGGACGATTTGCCTGCGATAGTGCGGGATCAGGAGACAATACGCCTGTATTGAGCGGGTGGCATGTTCACGAGACGCTTGAATACCGAACTGAAGTGGCTCTGGCTGGCAAATCCGCAAATAAGTGCGATATCGGCTAATGCAAGCTGGCGCTGCTTCAGCAAGGATTTTGCCCGGCGAATGCGTGCGTGCATCACGTATTGATAGGCACTCATCCGCATGGAGCACTTGAACCGCCGCATGAACTGGACGCGCCCTAGCCCAACAAGCGCCGCCAGGTCACCGATGGAGATATCCAGCTCCAAATTGTCCTCGATATAACCCAGTACCAGACGCTGCTGACCGATGCCCAATCCATCCTGCCACGCCCGCGCCTCGTCGCGCGTACCGGGCGACGAATGCCTTTGCAGCAGATGTGCGGCCAGCGCGCGCGATAGATATTCCATCTTGAGTGTGTTGTTTGCCGGGTCTTCCACCAACATTTCCTTGATTGTGCGGAGGAAATACACGAGTGTGCGATCGTTTGCGGCAAATACCGGAATGATGCTTCTGTCGGCCCCGTGCCCCGGAAACATCTCCTCCGCGACTTCTCGCAGCACCTCCGCCTTGAGGTAGACATGCAATGCGGTGGTGGATGTGCCGATGAAGTCCTGAATGGTTTCGCCGGGCGCGGTGATCGAGACCAGGTTGGCGGATAGCGTGTCTCGATTCATCCGATTACCGGCGTTGCGTTGCAGCGTGATTCCTCCAAATGTCGTGGCAAGCCATATATCCGGAATCGGCCGGTGTATCGCTTCATGCGGGCGTTCATCGGTCAGCGCGGCGTAGATATCCCGCCAGCCCAAGCCGTCGCTCGATTTCAGCAGCGAGACGTCCTTGTGCAGTAACAGCGAGGTCTGACTCAGGGAGAATTCTGCGTGTTCGATACTTTCATCTCATCGTTAAGTTATTGCAGAGTAACGATTAAAGATAACGATGAGATTACAAAATGTCTTTTAGATTGGTATCGAAATTTTCAAGATCGGTACCGTGAGCCAGACCGATAGCGATCAAAGTAATTCCTTGTTTTTGCGTCATGCCGGATGCCGGACGCAGAAAGATACACGCCCTCGGGCTATTGCTGACAGCAAGGCGCGAGGACGTGATTGGATGCGCGCGTTATTGCTGCGCCAAACTGCATTCGCTTACGGCTTTTTTACCGGCTTCTTCATCGACCATGCGTAATCCCGCGCCGCCGACAAAAACGCCCAATTTGATGTATTGCTCGGCAAAGTAGGTTTTACCTGCGGCGGCATTGAAGGCGAGCGTGTTGTCGCTGAATTCCGATTCCGTTGCGAGCGTGTGCTCGCCGGGAGCGATTTCTTTATAAAAATAAACCTTGTTCGCCGTTTCGCCGATCACGGCGCCATCCAGCGTCACCGTCTTCTTTAATGCCTGGCCAACGAACGAATTGCGGTAGATGTACAAGGCCGCTTTGTCCTGGGTAGGGGCAGAGAAAGACTTGAGCGCTGCGTCGGCTTCCTTGGGCGCCATAGGAACCGAAGCACAGCCGGACATCAAAACTATAGAAGCAAAAGCTACCCCGATCATTGTTTTTCTTAACATGCATTACTCCCTTTTAATTGTTATTTATAAAAGACCAAACACAGTGCAAGTAGAGGAAGTCAGATGCTCCCTGCTTAACCGCACTCCTCATTATACGAGCCGCCAGAGACTGAGCGGCATCGGTCAACTGCAACAAATCAAGATGCGTGACGATAGGCAAACCAGGCACCTGCCGCGACACACGCCCAGAACACCATGCCCACCATGGCAACGAGCGCCCCATCAGGATTGGCGTCTTTCTTGAAGAGCCCATACAGCAAGTAACCGGGGCCTTTGATCAGGAGCTCAAAGACAACCTCAAGAACGATCTGCGCAACAAAGCGGAGGATTCCTCCCAAAACTTCGCTTGCGATTTCTCCTATGGGCATGGCGTGTCTCGCGCGGTCTAACGGACCGGCTTACGTCACCTTGTGACCATCTCACCGCTTGCGTTGAAGTAGCGTTCCAACCATCAGTGTGACAATAGCCAGGTTGAGGATAAGGAACGCAGCGCTGTACCAGGTCGGCCGGCGAAGGAGTTCGGCAACTTCGAAAGGGATATAGATGGCTCCGCTGACAGCTGCCAGCACCTCAGCCCAAGCCCTTTCACCGTACAGGCCATATGCCTCAGCGAAGCGGACTGCTGCGTACATGGCCGCTCCAGCTGCAAGCATTACCAATCGGCGGTCTTGCAGGTTCGCCGCGGCGTCGAGGAATATCCGTGGGTAATGCGTCGCAGGGTTCAGGTGCAAATGTTCGATGAGGCTTGCGGCCACCGCATGGATATCCTTGTGAATGAGTAGCAAAAGCCCACTGGCGGCCAACAGCACCACCGCGCCCTTGAAGGCTTCAAACAGAGCTATTGATCTTATGGCCGCAGAGTGAGGGCCTTCGACCATGTTCGACGCGCGCTGAAAGAACGGCCTCATGGCGACCTGGGCATGTGTGACTTAACGTGAGCTAACCGGCGCTGCGCGGCTTTTTCGCGCAGCGTCCAGCGACCGAAGGCGGGGTTGAGCGCATTGTTAGATGCCTCCTCATTCAGTGGGTACTCACCTTGGAAAGCAAGTTAAGTACTCGACACCACTGACTTATAAGCTGAACGATAGGCCAAACGCTCTTCCATAATTTTCTCCATGATTGATTGCTAACGAGCTAAACCGCTCCGAAGGCCGGAGGGTCGGCTTGAGCGACTTGTTAGACGCCCCCTTCAAACGGCAGCTAGCCACCGCGACTACGCATCGCTATCAGATCTGCACCTGGCACATATGCTCATCGGGAAGTCTGCTGCCCGAGCTCTTGAGCAAGCCCGATGAGAATTCCTTCTGGGCCCCGAATGTAGCAGAGCCGATACGTATCTTCGTACTGGACCACTTCGCCGACGAGCTCCGCGCCGTGTTTCCCGAGCCGGGCGAGCGTATCGTCGATGTTTTCCACGGTGAACATGACGCGTAGGTAACCGAGAGCGTTCACCGGGGCGCTGCGGTGATCGGCGACCACAGGCGGCGCGAGGAATCGGGAGATCTCGAGCCGGCTGTGACCGTCCGGCGTACGCATCATGGCAATCTCTACGCGCATGCCGCGCAATCCAGTGACGCCATCTGCCCAGTCCCCTTCGATTGGGGCGCGCCCCTCGAGCTCAAGGCCGAGTTCGGTGAAGAATTCAATGGCGGCGTCGATGTCTTCTACCACGATGCCGACGTTGTCCATACGCTTGACCGTCATGATGTTTCCTTGGCGTCTAACGCCTGAATTAAGTCGCGCCGCGAAGCGGCTTCGGCTTGAATGGAATGTTAGCTGCTCGCACGGTTTGCCAAGTAATCTCTGGCCCGCTCTCCCACGAAGCGCCGACCGGGATTGGCACCGTTTATCCAGTCCTCTGGAGCAAACAAGTCAAATAGACCGACCTTGAAAAGTGTTGGGATGGAAAGCTCCAGTTCCTTCTCCACTTGGCCGCGCTCGCCAGAGTTGTACAGATTGATGTTGTGCAGCATGGCCGCAACGGTGCCTGTCTGGACTCTGCTGCCATCTGCTAGTTGCACCGAAGGGAGCACCTGACCTTTAGAAACAATTTTATGATTTACCGCAGCCAGTTGATCTGTGTTTTCAACGATTTTATCGGCCATCATTGATTCTCTTTCAAGCAGTTAACATGGAGGTCATCGGCGCTGTGCGGCTTTATTGCGCAGTGTTCCCTGCACCGCAGGGTTAGCCGTCGGGAGGCCGAAAATCTGCACCAAGAACTCCTTGTGCGAAGGCAATGCAACGGCGCGATGACAATGACACAAACCCGGCTTGGGGCTTGATCAAGTACGCGAAAAGTTCACTCAAGCATTACAGTATCTGCATCCAAATACAAGGTTATCGCATATTAATTTTATTTAATACATGGAGTTATGCGCATTGCATAAGGTTGTGATTTCGTGGCGGCAATCCGGGTGAGAAGTTATCGCAAGAATGGTTAGAGCGTGACCTTCTCTCCTCTCCCCTGCGTGGGAAAAATGAAAAACGCCTTCGGCCCATCATAATAGCGATGGAATCGAAGGCGTTGGTGATGGCGCGAGCGTTTCCGCTGCGCTTAAGAATTACTGCTGCTGTTGCTGCGCTGCCGGTTGTGGCTCTGCCACGAAAATTTCCACGCGGCGGTTCTTGGCGCGATTGGTGGCGGTGTCATTTGAGGCAATCGGCTCGCGCGAGCCGCGGCCGTCGATGGCGATACGGCTGGAGGCGACACCGCGGGTGACGAGGTAGTCGCGGGCACTTGCGGCGCGGTTGACGGATAAGGGGTTGTTGATGGCATCGCTGCCGGTGCTGTCGGTGTGGCCGATGATCTGCACGGTAGCGGCCGGGTTGCTGACCAGGCCAGCAGCGAATTTGTCGAGAATCGGGCGGAAATTCGGCTTGATGTCGGCGCGGTTGGTATCGAAGGAAATATCGCTCGGGATTTCAAGTTTCAAGCGGTTGTCTTCGGTTTTGGTGACTTCAACGCCGGTGCCGGCCGTGGCTTCTTCCATCTGTTCTTTTTGCGCCTGCATTTTCTTGGACCAGACGTTGCCGGCGAGAGCGCCTACGCCTGCGCCGACAGCGGCGCCGATGGCCGCGCCTTTGCCTTTGCCTGCAATGCCGCCCAGCACGGCTCCGCCTGCGGCACCGATGCCGGCGCCTTTGGCGGTGTCTTTCTGGGTTTCGGTCATGTTGGCGCAGCCGGTGAGAGCGAGAGCGACGATGGTGGTGGCGACGATGGATTTGTTACGCATTTAATACCCCTTTTTGAGCTGTTGTTGGAACATTGTTTTGAACATTGTCGCCTGAAAGGGTTCCGGTTAAATGAGTCGTATGGGCTATTGCGCGGGGAAAGCGAGCCCGGTACTTGCCGGTTCCCACGGGTCGAATTTGTGCATGACGCTGGAAAAAAGCGCGGAATCGAGCAGCGTCGACAGCCAGCGCAGCAAGTGCGGCCAGGGTTGTGCATCGAACCATGCCTGGTCGGTCTGCGCGAATTGGCGGACGAAGGGAAAGGTCGCGATATCGGCGAGCGCGGGGCGACTGCCGAAAAGACAGGGATGATTGGCGAGACGGCTTTCCAGCGCGAGCAGATAATCGGCTCCCGCCGCGCGGTGTTCCAGCGGATCGACGTTATCGTAACGGTTCGGGTATTTGTAGCGGTCGAGGTGTCGCTTGAAATCGCCGTCGCATTGCGCGATGAATTGCAGCATGGCGATGCGCGATTCATGCTCCGGCGCCAGCCAGTGTTCCGGATCGTTGCGCTCCAGTGCCCATAGCATGATGTCCAGGCTTTCTTCGATGACCGTACCGTCGGGTAGTACCAACACCGGGACGGTGCCTTTGGCAGAGGCGGCGAGTAATTCCTGCGGCTTGGCGCGCAGGACGATTTCGCGCAGTTCGCATACCGTGCCGCTCGCGAACAGGGCCATGCGGGCGCGCATGGCATAGGGGCAACGGCGGAAGGAATAGAGGATGGGGTGCGGCATTGTGCGTGCGGCGGTTATTCCTTATGCGCCCTTTTACCCTTGTCGAACGCCACGCCGATGTGTTTTTCGCCGCGCTGCTTTGCCAGATCGATCTGGCGTTGGCGCTCGGCGGCGCTCTTGAGCTGTTCTTCAGTTTTGGTGCCGTGACAGTGTGGGCAGCTGACGCCGTGTCGGTACAAGGGTGAGGCCTTGTCTTCCTCGCCGATCGGCTGGCGGCAGGCGCGGCAGAGTTCATAGTCGCCTTGTTCCAGGCCGTGCTTGACCGACACGCGTTCATCGAAGACAAAGCATTCGCCTTCCCACAGGCTTTCTTCCTCGGGCACGGTTTCGAGGTATTTGAGGATGCCGCCTTCAAGATGGTAGACCTCGTCGTAACCCTGGCTGCGCATGTAGGCCGTGGATTTTTCGCAGCGGATGCCGCCGGTGCAGAACATCGCGATCTTGGGTTTTTGAAGCAGATCCTTGTGTTCTTCCACCCATTTCGGCAGTTCGGTGAAGGTCTGGGTATGCGGATTGACCGCGCCCTTGAAAGTGCCGATGCCGACTTCATAGTCGTTGCGCGTGTCGATGACGACGACGTTCGGGTCGCTGATCAATGCGTTCCAGTCATCCGGCTTTACATATTTTCCGGCCATTTTGTTCGGATCGACGCCCGGTACGCCCAGTTTGACGATTTCTTTCTTGAGGCGAACCTTCATGCGGTAGAAAGGCATTTCGGCGGCCCAGGATTCCTTGTGCGTGAGGTCGGCCATGCGCGGATCGCTACGCAGATAGCCGAGCACGGCATGGATGTTTTCGGGCAGGCCGGCGATGGTGCCGTTGATGCCTTCCTGCGCCAGCAGCAGTGTGCCTTTGATGCCGTGTGCGTTGCATACGTCGAGCAGAGGCTGCTGCAAATCGGCGTAATCCGGCAGCGAAACGAATTTATAAAGGGCGGCAGTGAGAAAGCGCGACATCGTATATGACCAAATTGCTAAAGGCGGGCAGATTAGCATTAACCAGGAAATTATAAAACCCATAAAAATCCGTAGCTTGCCTGGGGTGTCGGCTATATTCGGCCTCATGAAAACAACGTCTGGCTCAGCGATGGGGCCAGGGGCCGCTCTCGGCTGAATTTACGATTGCCGCTCCGCACATGCGAGACCTTGCATGGCGAATGACGGGATCGATAAATCAGGATGCCGACGCGGGATCATCTGCTGGCGATGCCGGTCGAAGCTCATACAGTCGGGATGTAAGTAAAACGCGGCATCGCCGACTAATTATCAACCATCCACTATGGAGGCGAGTACGCCATGAAAATCGTCAAAACCCTGTTGGCTGCATTGGCCCTGATGGCTGCGGCTGTAGTGCATGCCGAACCCTACACCCAGGAGGCGTTCGACAGACTGCTCGGCGAAGGCAAGCCCACGCTGGTTGCGGTGCATGCCGACTGGTGCCCGACCTGCAAGAGGCAGGCGCCTATCATCGATGCGCTGTTGAAGCAGGCTCCGTATAGTGCGATTACGCTGCTTAAAGTGGATTTCGACACGCAGAAGGATGTCGTAAAAAGCCTGCGCGTCCCCAGGCAAAGCGCGCTCATCGTGTACAAGAACGGCAAGGAGGTGGGGCGTAGCCTCGGCGATACCTCGCGCACGGGGATCGAAAATCTGCTGAAGCGCGCGATCTGAGATCGCCATGTTGACCGAGATCGGCACCTATGGGCTCAGCCTGGCGGCCGGTACGCTTTCCACGCTCTCGCCTTGCGTGCTGCCGCTGGTTCCCATTCTCGTGGGATCGGCATTGATGACGCATCGTCTTGGGCCGCATGCGCTGGCGGCCGGTCTGGCGCTGTCATTCACGCTGGTGGGCGTTTTTATTGTCGGCCTCGGCGCTGCCGCCGGGCTGGATCAGGAAGTCTTCCGCAATATCGCTGCCGTGCTGTTGATCGGGTTCGGCGTCGTGCTGCTTTCACCCGCGTTGCAGGCGAAATTTGCGGTGGCGGCATCG
>Ga0208125_101152_pt1 | contig 10404 bp, 9 predicted proteins | sample LakWasM128_HOW14_2_FD_183938 | JGI IMG/M metagenome (GOLD analysis project Ga0208125, IMG submission 183938) | Freshwater sediment methanotrophic microbial communities from Lake Washington under simulated oxygen tension - Sediment Metagenome... | ecosystem: Environmental > Aquatic > Freshwater >... | reverse complement strand
CCCGACCCTGTTCGCCCGCGCGGGCCGCTTCGACCGCCGCATTGAGCGCCAGGATATTGGTCTGGAACGCAATGCCGTCGATGACGCTGATGATGTCCGAGATCTTGCGCGAGGACTCGTTGATGCCTTTCATGGTTTCCACCACCTGGCCGACCACTTCGCCCCCTTTGACGGCCACGGCGGACGCACTCTGGGCCAGCTGGCTGGCCTGGCGCGCGCTGTCGGCGTTTTGTTTGACGGTGGAGCCCAGCTCTTCCATGGACGCCGCGGTTTCTTCCAGGGCGCTGGCCTGCTGCTCGGTGCGCGCTGACAGGTCGTTATTGCCCTGGGCAATTTCGGCGCTGGCCGTAGCCACGCCTTCGGAGCCCTGGCGCACGTTGGACACCAGTTTCGACAAGTTGCCCTGCATGTGCTTCAGGGACTGGAGCAGGTCAGCCACTTCGTCCTTGCCTTTGACTTCGATCAGGTTGTTCAGGTAGCCATGCGCAACCTTGTCGGCCAACTCCACCGCGCGCACCAGGGGCAGAACGATCTGCCGGCTGAGCCACACGCCGCCGGCCATGCCAATGGCGGCCCCCAGTACCATGATGGTGAGGGCCAGCAGGGTGTTGCGGTCTGCGTCTTTGGTGGCGGTTGCAGATGTGTCGGTCTCTGCCCTGGATAATTTTTCCTTCAGCTCGGCCATGAGTGCACCCGACTCCCGGTCCTTGCCGCGGGCAGCCTTGTCACCAGCTGTCGGATCAAAATTCGCCGCTTTGAAATCTTCAAATGCCGTTTTGTAGGCATTGCCGACGACGGGAATGGACGTGCCAAGCTTGTTCAGTGTGGCTTTGGCATCGCTGTCCAGGGGCATCTGGTCGAGTTCCTTCAGGCCGTCTTGCACCTCTTTCATTTCCTTGAGGTGGGACGTCCAGTATTTGTCCAGATCCTTGGGGTCTTTGCCCCGCAACAGCACGTTTTTCCACTCCTGAATGGCGGTGGAAAATTTGGCATCAATCTGGGCAACTTTCTTGTGGGCCGCCACGGTGACCAGTACCTGGTGTTCAAACACATTCAGGGAATGGTTGAGTGTGAGGATGCCAAACATGCCACCCAGAAATAACAGACCCAGTGCCAATGCAAAGGCCAAGGGGAGCTTGAGGCGCAGTTTCATTGCAGCATCCTTTTCTGTTGGTACATGATCAACGTCAAGAAAATGCACTCTACCTGTATTCCCCACGGTTGTCTGTGAAGATTTTGTGGCCAAAAATGGAGGCGAAAAAAAACCTGCAAGCACGTGGCCTGCAGGTTTTGGCAGTGGGCGGTCGGGTGCTGCGCTATTTTGTGCCCAGCATCGCGTCCTTGAGTGAATGGTCGGCAGGCACCGAGCCAAACCAGATGGACATGATGGCCTTGTAAAACTCGGGCTCCTTGAAGGGCTCACCTTGCACCTTGCCCTTGGCGGTGACGACCATGCCGGTGCCCGGAATCCAGTCGATGGTGATGACGTCGCCCGGCACCAGCAGTTTGTTGACGGTGAAGATGTCGCCCATGCGGATCAGGCCGGGGACCAGCTTGGACATTTCGGTTTTGGGGACGTTGTCTTCCACACCCCGCGTCAGAAGCTTGCCAAAAGGGCCCGCTTCAATTTCCCGCAGGAACGTCATGGTGAGCCGCTTGGGCCCCGGTGCCGCCACCAGTTCCTCCAGCGAGCTGACTTTCTTGGTGGTGTAGAGGTCGCCAACGTAGACCTTGAACGGACCTTTGTAGCGGGTGCCTGCGCCGTTGAGTTGCAGCGTTGCACCGCCAACCAGGGCAGAGTCTTCGACTTTGACGCCGTGGATCACCGTGGTGGCGGCGCTGGCGCCAACACCCACCAGCGCAGCAACTGCAAGGACCAGACATTGTTTCATCAAGCGCATGGCGTATTCCTCCCGTAAAGAGTCAATGGGCGTTTGATGGCATCGAAAACCCTGCTTCGCCATTGCCAGATGGTGTCCTGCTACATGTCACCCAGCAGGTTGTCTTTCAGCTTCCAGTAGGCGGGTGATGGTCCAAGCCAGATGCCCATCAGGGCCCTGAAGAACTCGGGCTCCTTGAACGGTTCGGACTGTACCTTGCCGCGGGCAAAAATCACCAGACCCGTACCCGGTATCCAGTCCAGATAGATCGTGTCGCCTGGCACAAAGTTCTTGTTCGCCGTAAAAATGTCGCTCATCTTCATCAGGCCAGGAATGAGTTTGGACATTTCGTGCTTGGGGTTGTTGTCTTCCATGCCGCGGGTCAGGAGTTTGCCGAACGGTCCGGCTTCGATGTCACGCGTCATGACCAGCGTGAGTCGCTTGGGGCCCGGCGCTGCAATCAACTCATCCAGGGAGGTTACCTTCTTGGAGGTGTACAACTCGGCTACATACACCTTGAACGGACCCTTGTAGCGGATGCCGGCGCCATTGAGCTGCAGTTTGGTGCCAGCCACGGTTGCGCTGTCTTCGACCTTGACACCAGCAATCTCGATGGTGCTTGCCTGGGCGGCTGCCCCCAAAACCAGGGCCAGGGCGCCGGCCAGGAATGTTTTTAAAAGGTACATGGTTGGATCCATTTTGAAAAAGTGAACAGTCGTTCGTTTTAATGAAGCTATTCTGCGCCGTTTACATCTGGTAACACCCTAGGGTTTTCGCTGACCGCTCTGGGGTTGGGCGTCGGATGGCAGCCCATGTGCCGGTTTGATACACTGGGCCTATGTTCATTCACCGCATTTTCATCACGGGTTGTAGCGACCGGGGAGCCTGGCCCTGGCGTACGCAGACCGTCATGCCCGAACCCGTTACTGCATCTGGCGCCTGATTTTCAGGCGAAAGTGTGCAGTGTCTGACGGGTTCTGCGCGACCAAGCGGCACGGACCCCACTCCGCACCTTGCGCGTACCCAGTTTTCCCTAGGCGAGCCTCGGGGAATCGGTTTGAATGAAAGCGCCCCAGGTGAATGACTGGAGCGCTGGCGACTCCCCTGGTCGCCCTGCAATGAGAGGTAAGAACCCGTGATTTCCGAACCCGAATTCCAAGCCCTGAGCGCTCAGGGCTTCAACCGCATCCCCATGACGGCGCAAGCCTTTGCGGATCTGGAAACGCCCCTGTCGCTGTACCTGAAGCTGGCCCACACCCCGGGGGAGGCTGCTGCCAACGACCCGGACAACGGCAAATACAGTTTTTTACTTGAATCCGTGGTCGGTGGCGAGCGCTTTGGTCGCTACAGCTTCATCGGCCTGCCCGCCCGCACCCTGGTGCGCGCCAGCGGCTTTGGCAAAGATGCCCGAACCGAGGTGGTGACCGATGGCGTGGTGGTGGAAACGTCCACGGTCAATCCACTGGACTTCATTGCCAGCTACCAGAAGCGTTTCAAGGTGGCACTGCGTCCCGGTCTGCCGCGCTTCTGCGGCGGCCTGGCCGGGTATTTCGGCTACGACGCCGTGCGCTACATCGAGAAAAAGCTGGAGGCGACCTGCCCGCCCGATACGCTGGGGTGCCCCGACATCCTGCTGCTGCAATGCGAGGAGCTGGCCGTCATCGACAACCTGTCGGGCAAGCTGTATTTGATCGTCTACGCGGATCCGGGCCAGCCCGATGCCTATGCGCGCGGCCAGCAGCGCCTGCGGCAGCTGAAAGACCGGCTGGCGCAGGCGGTGAGCGCCCCGGCCATCAAGCCGACACCGAGCCATCCTGCCCAGCGCGACTTCGCCAAGGCGGACTACATTGCCGCGGTAGAACGCGCCAAGGAGTTGATTGCGGGTGGCGACTTCATGCAGGTGCAGGTGGGGCAGCGCATCAAGAAGCGCTACACCGAGTCGCCGCTATCCCTGTACCGGGCGCTGCGGTCCCTGAACCCCAGTCCCTACATGTATTACTACCACTTTGGAGACTTTCATGTGGTGGGGTCCAGCCCGGAAATTCTGGTGCGCCAGGAAGCAATGCCCCCAGCGGCGCTCACGCCAGAGACAAAGATCACCATCCGTCCGCTGGCCGGCACGCGCCCGCGCGGGGCCACGCCCGAGCTGGACAAGGCAGCGGAGCAGGAGCTGATCAACGACCCCAAGGAGCGTGCCGAGCACGTCATGCTGATCGACCTGGCGCGCAACGACATCGGCCGCATCGCCAAGATCGGCAGTGTGAAAGTCTCGGACGCCTTTTGCGTGGAGCGCTACAGCCATGTCATGCACATCGTGAGCAATGTGGAGGGCACGCTGCTGGACGGCATGACCAGCATGGACGTGCTCAAGGCCACCTTCCCGGCCGGCACCCTCACTGGTGCGCCCAAGGTGCATGCCATGGAACTGATCGACCAGCTGGAGCCAACCAAGCGCGGCCTGTATGGCGGTGCCTGCGGCTACCTGAGCTATGCCGGTGACATGGATGTGGCCATTGCGATTCGCACCGGCATCATCAAGAACCAGACCCTGTATGTGCAGGCGGCGGCCGGTGTGGTGGCCGACAGCGTGCCCGAACTGGAGTGGAAAGAGACAGAGGCCAAGGCCCGCGCGCTGTTGCGTGCGGCCGAGCTGGTCGAGGAGGGCTTGGAATGAGCCAAACAACCAAAGCCGTGCAGCATTGCACCGGCATGCTAGAGGTGCGCCGTTGCGTGGATGCCCTGGATGATGTGCTGGTTCCCCTGCTGGTGCAGCGCACCGCGTACATGACACAAGCGGCACGCATCAAGCAGGACGCCTGCCAGGTGCGTGACGAAGCCCGCATCCAGGCCATCGTGGACCGGGTCCGCAGGCAGGCCCTGCACGAGGGTGGTGAGCCGGCCGTGATCGAGGCCATTTACCGCAGCATGATGGAAGTCTGTATCGCCTTGGAGCACCGTGAGTTTGCGCGTCTGCGCGAGGGGGCCAGCGCAGTACACGAAGTGACAAGCGTGGGGGTCCTATGAAACTGTTGATGATCGACAACTACGACAGCTTCACCTACAACATCGTCCAGTACTTTGGTGAGCTGGGCGCGCAGGTGGAAGTGTTCCGCAACGACGAGATCACCATCGAGGGGATTGCCGAACGTCGGCCCGACCGGCTGGTGGTGTCCCCCGGCCCCTGTTCTCCGGCCGAGGCGGGTATCTCGGTGGCGGCCATCCAGCATTTCATGGGCAAGCTGCCCATTCTGGGTGTCTGTCTGGGCCACCAGAGCATTGGTGCGGCGCTGGGCGGCAAAATCGTGCGGGCGCAGCAGCTGATGCATGGCAAGACCAGTGTCATCACCACCACGCAGGAAGGCATTTTTGCCGGACTGCCGCGGCAGTTCACGGTAAACCGCTACCACTCGCTGGCCATTGAGCGCGCCACTTGCCCCAAGGAACTGGCCATCACCGCCTGGACCGATGACGGCGAGATCATGGGCGTACGCCACACCGGGCTGGCCGATGCCGTGCGCATGGAGGGGGTGCAGTTTCACCCCGAGTCCATACTGACCGAGCATGGACACGCCATGCTGCAGAATTTTTTGCGGTGATCTGACGTGCAAAATGCTATTAAAACAATAGCTGCTTCCGCGCATTCTGCGGGGGCTGGAGGCCAATATGACTGAGAAACTCAAGGAAAAACCAGTGGCTGCTGCAAACCACCCCGCCCAGCAGGCCACGGTGGATTTGCGCAGCGACACGGTGACCCAGCCCACGCCAGCCATGCGTGCCGCCATGATGGCGGCGCCGCTGGGCGATGACGTGTTTGGCGATGACCCCACGGTCAATGCCCTGCAAGACAAACTGGCCGCCTTGCTGGGTTTTGACGCCGCGCTGTTCATGCCCAGTGGCACCCAGAGCAATCTGTGCGCCATCCTGGCGCACTGCGGGCGGGGTGACGAGTACATCGTCGGCCAGCTGGCCCACACCTACCGCTATGAGGGCGGGGGAGCGGCCGTGCTGGGCAGCGTACAGCCGCAGCCACTGACCCAGGATGCCCAGGGGCGTATGGCCCTGGCCGACATCGCCGGGGCCATCAAACCGGACGATTGCCACTTTGCCCGCAGCCGGCTGCTGTGCCTGGAAAACACCTGGAATGGACACCCCATGCCCATGGATTACCTGCAGGCCGCCACGACGTTGGCGCGCGAGAAGGGCTTGGCGACGCATCTGGACGGAGCGCGCCTGTTCAACGCGGCAGTGGCCACCAAAACCGCAGGTGAATCGGCCATGGACGCGGCCCGCCGTATCGTTTCGCTGTTTGACAGCGTGTCCGTGTGTTTCAGCAAGGGCCTGGGCGCTCCGGTGGGCTCGCTGCTGTGCGGCAATCGGGAGCTGATTGCACGGGCCCACCGCATCCGCAAGATGGCGGGCGGCGGCATGCGCCAGGTGGGACTGCTGGCTGCTGCGGTCAGCCATGCGCTGGACCACCACGTGGAGCGGCTGGCGGACGACCACGCCCTGGCCCAACGACTGGCACAAGGCCTGCACGGGTTGGAGGGCCTGGCGGTGCGCTCGGCGCAGACCAATATTGTGTTTGTGGATGTGGAAGGAGGGCGCGGACCGGCCTTGCTGGACCATCTCAAGGCGCACGGGGTGCTGGCCACGGGCCTGATCGGTTTGCGGTTTGTGACCCATCTGGACGTGGACGCGGCGGGGATTGACCATACGATCGCGTGTGTACGGCAGTTCATGGCCCTGCCGGGTGCTGCGGTCGCAACCGCCGCCGCTGGCGGACCGTACTGAAACCCGTTCGGGCATGACCATGGCCACCGAGTCCTTGCTGCTGTTCTCCAAAGCCGGTTCTGCTATCAAATTGGAAGCTGTTCACGCGCATTCTGCGGGGGCTGGAGTCGGATATTGCTATAAAACGGTGTTCTTGCGCAGGTTCTGGATCAACGCGCTGAACCCCAAACTGGCGCTCACGCAGTCGCCCAACGCATAAAAAAAGGAAGCACCATGCCCACACCCCTTGGCCAGATCACGCCGCAGGAGGCCCTGCAGCGCACCATTGAGCACCGCGAAATCTTCCACGATGAAATGCTGCACCTGATGCGGCAAATCATGTCCGGCGAGATGTCGCCCGTCATGATGGCGGCGCTGATCACCGGGCTGCGTGTCAAGAAGGAAACCATAGGCGAAATCACGGCCGCCGCCGAGGTGATGCGCGAGTTTTCGACCAAGGTGGACATTCCCGATAAAACCCATCTGGTGGACATTGTGGGCACCGGGGGCGACGGCTCGCACACGTTCAACATTTCCACCTGTTCCATGTTTGTGGCCGCCGCAGCCGGCGCCAAGGTCAGCAAGCACGGTGGACGCAGTGTCAGCAGCAAGAGCGGCAGCGCTGATGTGGTGGAGTCGCTGGGGATCAACCTGAACCTCTCCCCCGCGGCCATCGCCCGGTGCATTTCCGAGCAGGGTGTGGGTTTCATGTTTGCCCCCAACCACCATCCGGCCATGAAGAACGTGGCGCCGGTGCGCCGGGAAATGGGCATCAAGACCATCTTCAACCTGCTGGGGCCGCTGACCAATCCGGCCAGCGCGCCCAATATCCTGATGGGCGTGTTCCATGCCGATCTGGTGGGTATCCAGGTGCGGGTGATGCAGCGCCTGGGTGCCGAGCATGCGCTGGTGGTGTATGGCCGTGACGGCATGGACGAGGTGAGCCTGGGTGCCTCCACGCTGGTGGGGGAACTCAAGGACGGCAAGATCACCGAATACGAAATCCACCCGGAAGACTTTGGCATGGTCATGGCCAGCAACCGCGCGCTCAAGGTGGAAACGCCGGACGATTCCCGGGCCATGCTGCTGGGGGTTTTGAACAACCAGGCCGGGGCGCCCAAGGACATCGTGGTGCTCAATGCCGGCGTGGCCCTGTATGCGGCCAACGTGGCCGCCAGCATGGCGGACGGCATTGCGCTGGCGCGCAAGGCCATTGAATCCGGGGCGGCCAAAGCCAAGCTGGATGCACTGATCAAACTATCCGGCGAACTCGCAAGCCAATGATCTTGTGGGTCAGACCACTCGCAAAGCGATGTGCTCTGACCCCAAGCAATATGAAAACTTGTGGGTCGGACCACTTTGCGCAGCAAATGTGCTCTGACCCCAACTGAATAGGAAAAGCATGAGCGATATTCTGGACAAAATTGTTGCGGTGAAACGCGAAGAAGTAGCCGCAGCCCTCACCCGCAAGTCGCTGGCCGTGGTGCGCGCCGACGCCGAGTCGCGGGTGTTGACGCGGGACTTTGTGGGCGCCATCCGGGCCAAGATTGCCGCCGGCAAGCCGGCGGTGATTGCCGAGATCAAGAAGGCCAGTCCCAGCAAGGGCGTGCTGCGCGAAGACTTCATTCCGGCGGACATTGCACAGACCTACGCCGAGCACGGTGCGGCCTGCCTGTCGGTGCTGACCGATGTGCAGTTTTTCCAGGGCGAGGTGGACTACCTCAAGCAGGCCCGCGCCAGCTGCCAGCTGCCGGTGCTGCGCAAGGATTTCATGGTCGACCCCTACCAGGTCTATGAATCGCGGGCCATGGGCGCGGACTGCATCCTGCTGATCGCCGCCTGCCTGGATGATGCGCAGATGAAGGATATGGAAGCCATTGCCCGCAGTCTGGACATGGCCGTGCTGGTGGAGGTGCACGACGGCGCCGAACTGGAGCGTGCGCTCAAGCTCAAAACGCCGCTGATTGGCATCAATAACCGCAACCTGAAAACCTTTGAGGTCACGCTGGACACCACGCTGGCGCTGCGCGCTGCCGTTCCGCCGGACCGGATACTGGTGACCGAGAGCGGCATCCAGACCCGCGATGATGTGCTGCGCATGGGCGCTGCCGGCGTCAACGCGTTTTTGGTGGGGGAGGCCTTCATGCGTGCGCCCGATCCCGGCGAGGCATTGGCGGCGTTGTTCGGCTGAACTCCGCGCGCCACCATTGACGGGGCAGCAGGGCATGGCGAACGCTAGCGGGCAGCAGGTGGATATTTTTGTCGAATCCGGGCCGGCGGTGGCCGCTCTGGAGGCCTGGCAGCCGGATCGCTGGCCTGTCGCGCCGGATTGGCAGCCGGTCGTTGACCCGTTTTTCACGAGTGCGGCGGGGCAGGGCCTGGGGCGCTTCATCACCCAGCGCCTGGCCGCTGGGGCCGTTATCTATCCGCCCCAGCCCTTGCGCGCGCTGGAGCTGACGCCTCTGGCGAGCGTCAAGGTGGTGATCCTGGGGCAGGACCCGTACCACGGCCCGGGACAGGCCGAAGGGCTGGCCTTTTCGGTGGCGCCCGGGATTGCCCTGCCGCCGTCCTTGCGCAATATCTTCAAGGAGTTGGCGTGGGAGGTTGCACAGGCCAAGCCGCAGGCGGCGCCGCTGCCACTGCCCACCGATGGATCACTGGCACGCTGGGCACGCCAAGGGGTGTTGCTCCTCAATACCTGCCTCACCGTGGAGCAAGGCCAGCCTGCCAGCCATGCCAACCGGGGTTGGGAAGTGCTGACCGACGCCATGGTCCAGGCCGTGCTGGATGCGAAAAGGCCGGTCGTGTTCATGTTGTGGGGTGCGCATGCCCAAAAAATGGAAGCGCGGGTTCGCGAGGCAAAGGGCCCATGTCTGATGCTGAGGGCCAATCATCCGTCGCCTTTGTCGGCGTTGCGCCCGCCGCGTCCCTTTATCGGATGTGCCCACTTCAGCCAGGCCAATGCCTTTTTGCTGCAATCAGGTGAATCGGCGGTGAATTGGTAAAACGTTTGTTGCGAACTTTCGCCAAACCGCAAATATAGTGGCATAATCCGGGGTTCACCTTGGAGAGGTGGCCGAGTGGTTAATGGCAGCAGACTGTAAATCTGCCCTCTTACGAGTACGCTGGTTCGAATCCAGCCCTCTCCACCAGTGATAAATTGACTGTTTGATTTGCAAGGAATTGTCCAAATTGAGCCTGTGCGGGGTTCGTATAGTGGTAATACCTTAGCCTTCCAAGCTAAAGCGAGGAGTTCGATTCTCCTACCCCGCTCCACAGTTGATTTGTTGCAGTAGGTTGTTGAAGTTTTTGCCCTTTTGGCTCAGTGGTAGAGCACTCCCTTGGTAAGGGAGAGGTCGCGGGTCCGATTCCCGCAAAGGGCACCAGTTTTGCATGTTGCCGCTGTCATGTTGGCGGTGCAGTGATTTATTGTTGATTTGTACTCATTACTTTTCGGAGTCTGAAAATGGGAAAAGAAAAATTCACACGTACCAAGCCCCACGTGAACGTGGGCACGATTGGCCACGTTGACCACGGCAAGACGACGCTGACAGCGGCCATCACCTCGGTGCTGGCGTCCAAGTTCGGTGGTACAGCCCGGGCCTATGACCAGATCGACGCGGCTCCCGAAGAAAAGGCGCGCGGCATCACGATCAACACGGCTCACGTCGAATACGAAACGGCGAACCGCCACTATGCCCACGTGGACTGCCCCGGACACGCCGACTATGTGAAGAACATGATCACTGGCGCT
>Ga0208125_101149_pt1 | contig 10428 bp, 6 predicted proteins | sample LakWasM128_HOW14_2_FD_183938 | JGI IMG/M metagenome (GOLD analysis project Ga0208125, IMG submission 183938) | Freshwater sediment methanotrophic microbial communities from Lake Washington under simulated oxygen tension - Sediment Metagenome... | ecosystem: Environmental > Aquatic > Freshwater >... | reverse complement strand
CTTGATGCCCTTGAGGTCGGCGGCGGAGGCCAGCGGCTTCTTGGTGTAGATGCCCTGGGGTGGCCAGGCCACGGCGTACAGCAGCATCATTCCCTGCTCCGCCAGCTTCTTTTCCAGGAAGGGCTTTTGGGCGGCGTAGAGCTTCCTGGACGCGTCGTAGCTGTCGGCCAGGAAGGGCAGGCCATCCACGCCAAACAGCTGCCATTCGTTCTGGAAGTTGGCCAGCAGGATCTCGCCCATCTGCGCCTGGCCGCCTTGCACGGCGCGCTTGATTTCGGGGGCCTTGAACAGCGCGGCGTTGGCATGCACCGTGATCTTGAGCTTGCCGCCCGTGGCCTTGTCCACGTCGCTGGCCAGTTGCACCATGTTTTCCGTGTGGAAGTTGGTGGCCGGGTAGGCGGCGGCCAGGTCCCACTTGGTCTGGCCAAAAGCCGGTGTGACAGACAGGCCGGCAGCCAGTGCCAATCCGAGTGCGGTGACGGGGAAGATTCGACGCTTCATGAAATAGCTCCGCAGGGTTGGATGTCAAAAATATGAGGATTCACTCTATCGAATGCAGGTCGTTTGGGGGGTAGGTGTTTTGCCTGAATATCGCCAGATTTCCTTCGATTTGCCCACAATATCTACATGCACATCCCGTGCCATGGGGGCTTTCTGCAAGGCGCTTTCCGGGAAATCTGCGGGCAGTGCAACCAATGCGTCGGGCCCCATCGATTCGTCTGCACAACTGGTGAATGAAGCGTTCAAAAATGGGGGGCTCGGTGTTGTAATCTCGCAAAAGAAAGGCGAAGAAGCCAGCTTCGCCGCTGTCGATGCGGATCGCCTCCAGTACAGCGCTACCGCGAGATTCACGAAAATGGCCTGATTGGTGCGCTGAATGCCGGCGATGCGCTCAACCGTGACATCGGCGAGTGGGTCCGTTTGCGGCGTGTGCCCTCGGGCATGCATGACCAGACTGCGCGCTCTGCGGCGTTGCGGTAGTCAATTTCAGATAAAAAACAGCTCTGGCCATCACCTGTAAATCGCTGGTGGCTGTAAATTGAGTAGAAAAAAATGTCCCTTCAACCCTCTTTCGCACCCCGCTGGCAGTTCTGGATTGACCGGGGTGGCACCTTCACCGACGTGGTGGGCAAGCGCCCCGATGGCAGCCTGGTCACGCACAAGCTGCTGTCCGAGAGCCCCGAGCAGTACAAGGACGCCGCCGTGGCGGGCATTCGCCACCTGCTGGGTTTGAAGTCCGGCGAGGCGGTGACGCCCGAACTGGTGGAGTGCGTGAAGATGGGCACCACGGTGGCCACCAACGCACTGCTGGAGCGCAAGGGCGAGCCCACGCTGCTCATCACCACCAAGGGCTTCAAGGATGCGCTGCGCATTGCCTACCAGAATCGACCACGCCTGTTTGATCGCCGCATCGTGCTGCCCGAACTGCTGTACAGCCGCGTGATCGAGGCGCAGGAGCGTGTGGGCGCACACGGCGAGATGATCGAGCCGCTGGACGAGGCGCATCTGAAAGAGCGCCTGTGGGCCGCCTACGACGCGGGCCTGCGCAGCGTAGCCATCGTGTTCATGCACGGCTGGCGCTACACCGCCCACGAGCAGGCAGCCGCCCGCCTGGCCGAGCAGGCGGGGTTCACGCAGATCAGCACATCGCACGCCACCAGCCCCATGATGAAGTTCGTGAGCCGGGGCGACACCACCGTGGTCGATGCCTACCTTTCGCCCATCCTGCGCCGCTATGTGGACCAGGTGGCGGGAGAAATGCCGGGTGTGCCGCTGTTTTTCATGCAGTCGTCGGGGGGGCTGACGGATGCGCACCGTTTTCAGGGCAAGGACGCGATCCTGTCGGGCCCCGCGGGTGGCATCGTCGGCATGGCACGCACCGCAGGCTTGGCGGGCCACGACAAGGTCATCGGCTTTGACATGGGCGGTACCAGCACCGATGTGAGCCACTATGCGGGCGCGTTCGAGCACGAGTTCGAAACGCAGGTCGCCGGCGTGCGCATGCGCGCGCCCATGATGAGCATCCATACCGTGGCAGCGGGTGGGGGCTCCATCCTGGGTTTTGACGGCGCCCGTTTTCGCGTCGGCCCCGAGAGTGCGGGCGCCAACCCCGGCCCCGCCAGCTACCGCCGGGGCGGGCCGCTGGCCGTGACCGATGCGAACGTGATGGTCGGCAAGATCCAGCCCGCGCATTTTCCGAAAGTTTTTGGCCACTCGGCCAACGAGGCGCTGGATGGCGATACCGTGGTGCAGAAGTTTGGCGCGCTGGCGCAGCAGACAGGCCGCAGTGCCGAGGATGTGGCCCACGGCTTCATCCAGATCGCCGTGCAGCAGATGGCCAATGCCATCAAGAAGATCAGCGTGGCGCGCGGCTACGACGTGACGCGCTACACCCTGCAGTGCTTTGGCGGCGCGGGCGGCCAGCATGCCTGCCTGGTGGCCGATGCGCTGGGCATGGCGCGCGTGCTGGTGCACCCGCTGGCGGGCGTGCTCAGCGCCTACGGCATGGGCCTGGCTGACCAGAATGTGATCCGCGAGCAGGCGGTGGAAACCAAGCTGGGGCCCGAGGCGCTGGCGGGCATTGCCGCCACGCTGGAGCAACTGGCCACCATCGCGTGCACCGAGCTGGAGCGCCAGCAGTCGGGCAGCGGCACAGCCGTGGTGCACCGGCGCGTGCATGTGCGCTACGAGGGCAGCGATTCCGCGCTCATCGTGCCGTTTGGCCCCATGGCCGAGATCACCGCCACGTTCGAGGCCGCCTACCGCCAGCGCTTTGCCTTCCTCATGCAGGGCAAGGGCCTGGTGGTGGAGGCTGTCTCGGTCGAGGCCGTGGTGCCCGGCGATGCGCCTGTGGAGCCGCGCCACGCGCTGCAACCCGCGCGCACGGTGCCGCGCCGCAGCACCGTGCGCATGTACACCGGTGGCATCGACGGCGTGGCCGCGTGGCACGACGCCGCGCTGGTGGTACGCGAGGATTTGCGCCCCGGTGATGTGGTCCCCGGCCCGGCCATCATTGCCGAGAAGAACGCGACAACCATCGTCGAGCCCGGCTGGGAGGCCGAGCTGACCGAGCTGGATCACCTGCTGCTCAAGCGCCGCGTGGCCCGTGCCGCGCATCATGCCGTGGGCACCACGGTGGACCCGGTGCTGCTCGAAGTCTTCAACAACCTGTTCATGAACATCGCCGAGCAGATGGGGCTGCAGTTGCAGAACACGGCCTACTCGGTCAACATCAAAGAGCGTCTCGATTTCAGCTGTGCGCTGTTCGACGCAGCGGGCCACCTGATCGCCAATGCGCCGCACATGCCGGTGCACCTCGGGTCCATGGGCGAGAGCATCCAGACGGTGATCCGCCAGGCCGGAACGGACTTGCAATCCGGCGCGGGCAAGATGCAGCCCGGCGACGTGTTCGTGCTCAACGATCCCTACCACGGCGGCACGCACCTGCCGGATATCACGGTCATCACGCCGGTCTACATCGCCGATGAAGCCACGCCCAGGTTCTATGTGGGCAGCCGTGGGCACCATGCCGATGTGGGCGGCACCACCCCTGGTTCCATGCCGCCGTTTTCCACGCGCATCGAGGAAGAGGGCGTGCAGATCAACAACGTGAAGCTGGTGGAGCGCGGCGTGCTGCGCGAGGCGGAAATGATTGCGCTGCTGCAAAGCGGTGAGTACCCGAGCCGCAACCCGCAGCAGAACATGGCCGATTTGCGTGCGCAGATCGCGGCCAACGAAAAAGGCCAGCAGGAGCTGCGCCGCATGGTGGGCGAGTTCGGCCTGGACGTGGTGCAGGCCTACATGCGCCATGTGCAGGACAACGCCGAAGAATCCGTGCGCCGCGTGATCACGCGGTTGAAGGATGGCGCGTTCACCTTGCCGCTCGACAACGGCGCGCAGATCAGCGTGGCCGTGAAGGTGGACGCACACAACCGCAGCGCCACCATCGACTTCACCGGCACCAGCCCGCAGCAGACCAACAACTTCAACGCGCCCACGGCGGTGTGCATGGCTGCGGTGCTGTATGTGTTTCGCATGCTGGTGGACGACGACATCCCGCTGAACGCGGGCTGCCTGAAGCCGCTCAACGTCGTCATTCCGCCCGGCAGCATGCTCAACCCCCACCCGCCGGCCTCGGTGGTGGCGGGCAATGTGGAGACCTCCACCTGCATCACCAATGCCTTGCTGGGGGCGCTGGGTGTGATGGCGGGCAGCCAGTGCACCATGAACAACTTCACCTTCGGCAACGCGCGCTACCAGTACTACGAGACCATTTCCGGCGGCAGTGGTGCAGGCGGCGTGTTCGATGACGCGGGTGCCCTGGTGGGCGGCTTTGGTGGCACGAGCGTGGTGCAGACGCACATGACCAATTCGCGCCTGACCGATCCGGAAATCCTCGAATTCCGCTTTCCGGTACGACTGGAAAGCTATGCCATCCGTGCCAACTCGGGTGGCGGCGGCCGCTGGGCGGGGGGCAACGGTGGGGTGCGGCGCATCCGTTTTCTGGAGCCGATGACGGCCAGTATCCTGTCGAACGGGCGCCACCACGGGGCGTTTGGCATGGCCGGTGGCAAGGTCGGCGCGCCCGGCATCAACAAGGTGGTGCGCGCCAGTGGACGGGTCGAACTGCTCGACCACATCGGCCAGGCCGAGATGCAGCCGGGCGATGTGTTCGAGATCCACACCCCCGGAGGCGGCGGGTTTGGTACTGCGTGAGCAGGATTAAGGTGAAATAGGCTGCCAGGGCATATGGGTAAAGCGCTGGCAGCTATCGATCAAGGCGTAATTGGCGGCACTTCGGGCGATATGGGCCCTTCACGAATCGCGTTCCTGCGAACCCGTGCTGCGGCTCAGGCTGGGAGGCGCATCGTTGCCCGCGCGCCGTGCACGGAACAAGGCCGCGCGCATGAGGAAGATGTTGGTCACGGGCACCGTGATGGCCACGAACAGCGCGATCAACAGGGAGTGCAGCGCCAGGCCTTGCCCCTGCAGCGAAAAATACACGATGGTGCCGTGCATGACGCACCAGCAGCCCATGGTGGCAATGATGGACGGCGCATGCACGCGCTCGAAATAGGTCTTGAGGCGCAGCAAGCCCCAGGAGCCCAGCAGCGCAATCGCCGAGCCCGCCAGCAACAGCACCGCGATGATGATTTCTGCCCACAGCGGCAGCGCGGCTTCGGTCATTCGATCACCTCGCCGCGCAGCAGAAATTTGGCCATGGCCGTCGTGCCCACGAAGCTGAACAGCGCGATCAGCAGCGCCCCCTCGAAATAGGTGCTGCTGCCATAGAGAACGCCCAGCACCAGCGCCAGCAGCATGCCGTTGAGGTACATGCAGTCGAGCGCCAGCACGCGGTCTTGCGCCGACGGACCCTTGAGCAGCCGCACCAGGGCGAGCACCATGGCCAGCACCAGCATGCACAGGGCAATGGGCAGGGCCCACGAAAGAACAGGGTGGGTCATTCAAAAATCTCCATCAGCGGCCGCTCGTAGCACTGCTTGACGTGGTCGATCAGGGTCTGGGGATCATCCACCTCCAGGGCATGCAGCATGAGCATGGAGCCGTCCAGCGAGAGCTCGGCCCAGGCGGTACCGGGCGTGATGCAGACGATCATGGCCAGCACGGCCAGCGCATTGGGGTCGCGCAATTCCAGGGGAATGAGCACGAAGTCGGCACCATGCCGTGGTCGCCCGGGAGAAAGCAGCAGCCGCGCCACGGACAGGTTGGATGCGACCGTGTCGGCCACCACCGTCAGGCCCAGCCGCAGCACGGTGCCGGGGCGGCGAATGCGCACCGGCAGTGGCCGCAGTCCGCGCGTGAGCAGGGGTATCAGCCACGCCACCAGCAGTGCCAGCAGCAGGTTGCCGGGGCTGAGCGACTGGTTGAGCAGCAGCCACAGCACGAACAGCGCGGTCGACAGCAGGGGGGCGGGCAGCAGGCGTTTCATGGGGCCTCCTGGGGTACCGCGGCATTGCCTGGTGTGGTGGGGCCGGGAATGGGCTTTGCCTGCATCACGGCGCGGATGTAGGTGCCTGGTGAATGCAGGGCATCGGCCGTGGCCTGGGTGAAACGCATCACGGGGGCGGCCAGCACGGTCAGGGCAATGCACAGCGCCAGCAGGGCGGCGATGGGCAGGCCCTCCAGCACGCGCAGCTGCGGTGCAACGCGGTCATGGGTGGCCCAGAAATGGCGGATGCCGGCCCGGGTGAGGGCAATCAGCGCCAGCAGGCCGGTGGCGACCATCAGGGCAAACAGCGCCCACCCCGGCCCGCCTGGCTGGGTGCCGGCCGAAGAGCCCAGGCCCAGCGGATTGAGCAGGGCGCTGAGCATGGCGACCTTGCCGACAAACCCCGACAGCGGCGGCAGGCCGGCAATGACCAGTGTGCAGACCAGAAACGCCAGGCCCAGCAGGGCGGCGGCAGCAGGGATCACGCGACCGATGAGCACTTCTTCGTCCGCGTCGAGGTTCAGGCCTTCGGTGGGAACGAGCTCGGCGTTGAGGAAGGGCGCGTTGTCGGCCTGCTCGAATGGCGCGTAGCTGGCACCGTCGTTGCGCCAGCGGTCGATGAGGTCGGCGGTGAGGAACAGGGCTGCGACGGCCAGCGTGGAACTGGGCAGGTAATACAGCAGCCCGGCGGTGAGCAGGTTCTGGCCAAAGCCTGCCGCCGCCAGCAGGGTGCCGGACGACAGGATGGCGGCAAATCCGGCCAGGTGCGACAACCGCTGCGAACCCAGCATGCCCACCGCGCCAAAGGCCATGGTCAGCATGCCGCCGGCGATCAGCCACAGGCTGCCGAACAGCGCCGAGGCACCGGCCTCGCTGCTGAACAGCAAGGTCCACAGCCGCAGGATGGTGTAGATGCCCACCTTGGTCATCAGCGCAAACAAGGCGCCCACGGGGGCCGTGGCGGCGCTGTAGGCCGGCACCAGCCAGAAGTTGAGCGGCCACACCGCTGCCTTGATGAGAAAGGCCGTGGCCAGGATGGCTGCCGCCGTATGCAGCAGGCCGCGGTCGGCGGCGGCCACCAGCGGAATGGTCTGCGCCAGGTCGGCCATGTTCAGCGTGCCGGTGATGCCATACAGCATCGACACGCCCACCAGGAACAGCGAGGACGCCGCCAGGTTGATGGCGATGTAGTGCAGCCCCGCCTGCACGCGCGGCCGGCCCGAGCCGTGCAGCAGCAGACCGTAGGACGCGGCCAGCATGATCTCGAAGAATACGAACAGGTTGAACAGGTCGGCCGTGAGAAAGGCGCCCGCCAGCCCCATGAGCTGGAACTGGAACAAGGGATGAAAATGCACCCCCGCGCGGTGCCAACGGGCCCCCGCAAACACGATGGAGGCCAGCGCGACCAGGCTGGTCAGCACCAGCATCATGGCCGAGAGGCGGTCCAGGGCCAGCACGATGCCAAACGGTGCCTGCCAGTTGGCCGCCAGGTACACGCCCATGCCGCTGGTGGCGCCGGGCTGGTTGGACCACAGCAGCAGGGCCAGGGCCACCAGCAGCCCCAGCGCGGTGGACAGCATGTTGAGAACCAGTTTCAGGCGCTGCTGCTCCTCGCGCAGCAGCAGCATGAGCGCGGCCGTGAGCAGGGGCAGGGCGATGGGGGCGAGTATCAGGTGCGGCATCAGTGCCGAGGTCGCCTGCTCGACCAGCGCGGTCAGGCCGGCATTCATGGGATGGCCCCTGGTGCGCAGCGCTGCGGCGTGGGCATGGCTTGGGGGTGCAGCAGGCAGCTCATGGCATCTCCTGCACGTCGCGCGCCCTGCTGCCGTCCACATGGTCGGTGCCCGACATGCCGCGCGATGCCAGCAGCACCACCAGGAACAGGGCCGTCATGGCAAAGCCGATCACGATGGCCGTCAGCACCAGCGCCTGCGGCATGGGGTCGGCGTAGTGGGCCAGATCCTGCGGCACGCCAGCGCGCAGCACGGGCTCCTTGTCGATCGCCAGGCCCAGGCGGCCCATGCTGAAGATGAACAGGTTGACGGCATAGGACAGCAGCGACAGCCCCATGATGACCTGGAAGGTGCGCGGGCGCAGCAGCAGCCAGACGCCCGAGCCCGTGAGTACGCCGATGGCGATGATCAGAACGATTTCCATCAGCGGGTGGTCTCCAGTGGGGTTTCCCGGGCGGCCTCTTGCAGCGCTGCTTCTTCGGCCAGGCGCGCGTGGTAGCGGTGGCCACGCACCGACTGGTGGGCAATGGCCGTGAGGATCAGCAGGGAGGACCCCACCACGAGCGTGAACACGCCCATGTCAAAGAACATGGCGCTGGCCACATGGATGTCGCCCAGCAGCGGCAGGTTCAGGTGAAAGGTGTGGCTGGTGAGGAATGGATAGCCCACCACGATCGCCCCGAGCCCCGTGCCCAGGGCGAACAGCAGTCCGTTGCCGATCCAGCGGCGCGGGTACAGAGGCAGGTGGGCTTCGACCCACGCGGTGCCCGAGACGATGTACTGCAGCAGCAGCGCGACCGAGAACACCAGCCCCGCCACGAATCCGCCGCCGGGCTCGTTGTGCCCGCGCATGAACAGGTAGAACGCCACCACGGTGGCAAAGGGCAGCAAGAGGCGCACCAGCACGGCAGGCACCATCAGGTAGCCCACGGCGGTGTCGGCGGCATGGCGCGGGTTGAGCAGGTCGGTCTGCAGGTCGGCCGGCATGTTGCGCTGCTGTTCGGGCAGGTCCATGGTTTCGCGCGCGGGGCGAAAGCGCCGCAGCAGGGCATACACCGTGAGGGCCACCACCCCCAGCACCACGATTTCGCCAAAGGTGTCGAAGCCGCGGAAATCCACCAGCATCACGTTGACCACGTTGGTGCCACCGCCCTGCGTCAGGGCGTTTTCCAGGAAGAAGGTGGATGTGCTGTCGGGAAATGGCCGGCTTATCATGGCAAAGGCTAGCCAGGCCATGCCGCCGCCGGCGGCCAGTGCCAGCACCATGTCGCGCAGGCGGCGCCACCGGGTGGTCGCCTGCTCGGCAGAGGTGGCGATGCGCAGGGCCTCGTCGCGCTTGGGCAGCCAGCGCAGGCCCAGCAGGATCAGCACCGTGGTCACGATCTCGACCACGATCTGTGTCAGTGCCAGGTCGGGCGCCGAGAACCACAGGAAGGTGATGCAGGTGCAAAGACCCGCCCCACCCGCCAGGGTCAGCGCAGCCAGGCGGTGGTATTTGGCCTGCCAGGCGGCTGCCACGGCGCAGACCATGCCCACGGCCCAGAGCAGCACGAACGCGGGCGACAGCGGCAGCATGCTGCGCTGGCCCAGCTGCAAGCCCTGGTTCCACAGTGGCATGGCGCCGGCAGCCAGCGCCGCGCAGACCAGCCACAGCATCTGCCACTGCAGGCGCTGGGTGGATAAAAGGCGCCGACCGCTGCGGCCCATCTGTGTGAGGAGGGCCAGTGCACCATCAAACAGGCGGCGCCCCGGGATGTGGTGGATGAGGGGAGGTGCATCGACCTGGCCAGCGGCGCGCAGCGCCCGCAGCGCCAGGTACAGCACCATTCCGCCCACCAGGGCCAGCAGGCTCATGATGAACGGGGTGTTGAATCCATGCCATACCGCCAGGCTGAAGGCGGGCAGCTCTCCACCCACCACCGGCCGGGCCGCCGCATCCAGAAAGCGGCCAATGGACCATGCGGGCAGCATGCCCACCACGAGGCACATCAGCACCAGCAGCTCGACCGGGACGCGCATCCAGTGCGGTGGCTCGTGCGGCGTGCGGGGCAGATCGGTGGCCGGCGGGCCACAGAACACATCCACCGTGAAGCGCAGCGAATAGGCTACGCTGAACATGCCTGCCAGGGTGGCGGCAATGGGCAGCAGGACGGCGACCAGCGGCGTTGCGTCCATGAACACCGTTTCGGCGAAGAACATCTCCTTGGACAGGAAGCCATTGAGCAGCGGCACGCCCGCCATCGCGGCGCTGGCCACGCAGGCCAGCGTGGCGGTGACGGGCATCATCGAACGCAGGCCCGACAGGCGCCGGATGTCGCGCGTGCCGCTCTCATGGTCCACGATGCCGGCGGCCATGAACAGCGACGCCTTGAAGGCGGCGTGGTTCATGATGTGAAAAACGGCGGCCACGGCGGCCAGCGGGCTGTTCAGGCCCAGCAGCAGGGTGATGAGGCCCAGGTGCGAAATGGTCGAATAGGCGAGCAGGCCCTTGAGATCGTTCTGGAACATCGCGGCATAGCCGCCGATGAGCAGCGTGGCCAGGCCGGCGCCGCCCACCAGCCAGAACCAGGGCTCGGTGCCGCCCATCACGGGCCACAGGCGGGCCAGCAGAAAAACGCCGGCCTTGACCATGGTGGCCGAGTGCAGATAGGCCGACACGGGTGTGGGTGCGGCCATGGCGTTTGGCAGCCAGAAGTGAAACGGAAACTGCGCGCTTTTGGTGAAGGCGCCCAGCAGCACCAGCAC